>Ga0136601_1000551_pt1 | contig 15683 bp, 8 predicted proteins | sample AntRauMFilla2699_FD_181020 | JGI IMG/M metagenome (GOLD analysis project Ga0136601, IMG submission 181020) | Saline lake microbial communities from Rauer Islands, Antarctica - Metagenome Filla 2 #699 | ecosystem: Environmental > Aquatic > Non-marine Saline and Alkaline > Saline | place... | reverse complement strand
GGGTATCTACGAATTGGAGATGTGAAGTGTGTATAGCTATTAAATCCTAATCCAAAGTGACCTTCATTAAAGATACTATAAATAGCCTTTTGCATGGTTCTAATTGCAGTAGTTGAAACAAGGTCTTCTTCTGGCTTACCGTGTGCAAGATCAATTATACGGTTTAGCTCTTTCCCTGAAACTAATCCATCAGAATCAAGTTCTAATTCATATCCTAATACTTTTAAGAATGTCTTAAGTTCACCTATTTTTTCTGGATCTGGATCACCGTGGACTCTATACATCATTCCTTTGTCCTTTGTTGTTTGTTCCTTATCCCACTTATCCATATATGATGCTACTTTTCTGTTAGCAAGAAGCATGAACTCCTCAATCATATGGTGGATTGGTAGACGAGACTTTCTATATACTTCAATAGGGAAACCTTCATCATCAAGTTTGAATTTAAATTCATCTGACTCAAACGAAATTGCACCTTGTTTTCTTTTTACATCCTCCATTACTTTTGCCATTTTAAGAAGTACATTAATTTCATCTTTAAACGGTCCCTCAAGCTCTCCATCAGCTACTTTTTGTGCATCTTCATATGAGTATCGGTGGTCTGAGTGAATCACTGTTTTTCCAAACCATTCACTATATACTTTTCCTTGCTCATCCATTTCAAATGCAGCAGAGAATGCTAGTTTGTCTGTATTTGGATTTAAAGAACACAGGTCATTTGATAGAACTTCCGGAAGCATAGGGATAGTACGATCTACAAGATACACAGAGAATGATCTCTTGAATGCTTCTTGGTCAATAGCACTTCCTGGTGTTACATAATGTGATACATCGGCAATGTGTACACCAACTTCATAATGTCCATTATCTAATTTCTTGATAGATAGACCATCATCAAAGTCCTTAGCGTCATATGGATCAATTGTTATTGTGGTAGTTCCTCTAAAATCACGTCTGCCTGATACTTCCTTTTCAAAATCTTCTCCTGAATTATCTCTAATTCTTTGTGCCTCAGCCTCAATCTCTGGAGTATGGAATGGCTCAAATCCATTTTCATATACTGCAGCTTGCATTTCTGTTTCATTCTTTCCTTTAATTCCAAGATCTTTAACAATATGACCTCTTGGTGACATATCAACTGGCCATTGATCTATATCAACAACCACTTTATGTCCATGTGGTACGTGATCGTATTCATAAACTTTTATATCTTTAAACATCTTTCCATCATCTGGAATTACGTATGCAAATTCTCCAGATACAGTTGTATCTAGTTCACCAACAAATCTTGTTTTTCCTCTTTCTTTAATTTCTTTAACTTTTCCAATCAAATCATCTCTCATTTTTCTTCCATCAAGTTCAACAACAACAGTATCTCTATTGTACGCATTGTTTAAGTCCTCATTAAAAATACGAATAGATATACCTTTTTGTGTTGGATGATCAACAAAACCAAGACCACTTGCAGAAGTTCTTATTATTCCTTCAATTAATTCCTTTTTTCCTCCATCATGTTGTTGTTTATTGTGGTATTTCTTTTTGTTCTCATCATTATGACTATGAGAATTCCGTTGATTATTTTTATGCATATACACATCATTTTACGGTATATATACAGGAATACAAGGAATGTTTTTTTCTTAATATTTTTGAGGGTATAAATATCCATTGACTTACCCAGTACACTTTGTTAATATATCGCTCATGTTAATGATTAGATTACAAAGAACAGGACGTAAGCATGAACCAGTTTTTCGTGTGGTTGTTACTGATTCTAAAACAGGACCAAAGAGTGGGAAGCATATAGAGATCCTTGGATCATATGATGCTAGACAAAAAAACAGAGCTACTGTTAAAGCTGATAGAGTTAAACACTGGATTTCTCAAGGAGCCCAAGTATCAGATACAGTACACAACGTACTAGTAGATCAAGGAATTATTGAAGGAAGCAAAAAGAATGCACTTCCTAAGAAAACTCCAATTGTTAAGGAACCTACTGAAGAAGAATTAGCAGCAGAAGCCGCAGCTAAGGAAGCAGCAGAGGCACCAAAGGAGGAAGCTCCAGTTGAAGAAGAGAAAACTGAAGAAGTTCCTGCTGAGGAAGATCCAAAAGAAGAGGTTGCAGAAGAGGCACCAAAGGAAGAAGAAGTTGTAGAGGAAGAAAAAACTGAAGAGACTCCCGCTGAGGAAACTCCAAAGGAAGAGGTTGTAGAGGAAGCAGCAGAGGAACCAAAAGAGGAAGCTCCAGTTGAAGAAGAAAAGACAGAAGCATAAAGTATAAAAGAAGCCGAAAGGCTTTTTTTGTTTACACTAATTAAGATTAGATGATATAATATTAGAAGCAGTACACCTTACTGCTTTGAAAGCTAACGAAATGAATATGAAAGAACTAGACTATGAATTTCTTGATTACGTAATCAAAAATCTTGTTGATAAACCTGAGGGAGTTAAGATTGAAAGAACAGTAGATGAGATGGGGGTACTACTCACACTTTCTGTTGATTCTGAAGATATGGGAAAGATTATTGGACGTCAAGGAAATACAGCAAAGGCAATCAGAACACTTCTACGTATTGTAGGTATGAAAGAAAATGCCCGCGTTAATCTAAAGATTGATGAACCAGAAGGTTCAACATTTGATGGAGGAAATAGTGATGTTGATGATGCTATTGAAGAGCTAAAGGTGTAAATAGATATGTAAAAATACCCGTAAGGGTATTTTTTTGTTTAGGTAAAATAAAAACCCGACCGTTTAAAGGGTGGGTTTAAGTCGAGTAATTATTTAATTGGATATGATATATACCCAATCTTAATCTCCTCAGTAGTCAGGTGATTATCAAATTTAATGAATTTTGTCTCTTTCTGTATTTCCAAGAGTATATTATATTCTTCCTCTGATACTGCAATTTGGTGTACCATCCTTCTTGAACCTTTGGTTTCTCTTGCATATGAAAGATATGGAGTGTTTATGGTGTCTCTATGTAGATATTTTATCTTGACCTTTTCTCCATGTTTAAAGTCTTTAATACATAATATCTTTATTTTTTTTCTTGATAAAAAAAGAAAGATTAGAACTATTAATAATATTATTGCTGTGGCAATTATATTATTTCTAGATTGGTCTTTATTGATAATACAGCCAAAGATTAAGAAAGTAATAGTTGTTGTTGCTACAATATAGATTTGGTTATTTTTTAGTGTCTTCATTTTAGGGATCCGTTTCAGATTCAAATTACCCCAAAACACTTGCTAAGTCAATATATGGTGATAATATACTTTTATCTATGAATTTTCATATAATCACATTATTTCCAGAAGCTTTTGATTCATACTTTGGGAACTCAATAATTAAAAGAGCAATTGATGATAAAAAAATCAAAGTTTCTTTTTATAATCCACGTGATTATGTAAAAACTAAATCTAAGTCTGTGGACGATAAGCCGTATGGTGGTGGTCCAGGTATGGTAATTAATGCTGATCCTGTACTAAAAGCAATTGCAAAAGCAAAAGGAAAGAAACAAAAGGTTAAAATTATTCATCTTTCTCCAGGAGGAAAGGATTTTGATACTAAATATGCACAAAATCTAGAAGATAAGTTTAATCATGTGATTATTATCTGTGGAAGATACGAAGGTATTGATGCTAGAGTAAAAAAGATATTTAAAGGAGATGAATTATCTATTGGAGATTATGTTTTAACTGGAGGTGAACTACCCGCAATGATTATTGTAGATTCAGTATCTAGATTTGTACCTGGAGTACTTGGAACAAAGGAATCTAATGAAGAATTTAGGGTTTCAAATCATGATGCCTATACAAGACCAGAGACTCTGAGGTACAAAGGAAAGAACTATAAGGTTCCAAAAGTATTACTTGGTGGAAACCATAAATTAATTGACGAATGGAGAATGGGGAAGTAAATTTAGAAATAAACTTGTATTAATTTATTTTTTCTATATAATAGTTTTAATTGTGATTGAGTAACGGTTGCCACAATAAATTAATTAAGAGCCTTGCATTATATTATCTAGTGTGTCCACAAACATCTAGTATAAAAAAATAGATAAAAATCTACTGAGTTTTTTTACTCAGTTGGTTTTTGTCGTCTAATGTGTTAAATAATAAATTATGAGTACTGATATTGCCAAGAAGTCATTGGCTAAGCCTGAGCATACACAAAAGCCAGGTTTCTGGGAAAAGAAATATTTCTCAGCCTATAAGGAGCCAGACCTAGATATGCCCAACCTAATTAATGGTCAACTTGATTCTTTCAAGTGGCTATTAGAAGAAGGAATAACAGAAGTTTTTAATGAGTTTAAGAAGGTCTCTGACTACTCAGAGAAGAAGTTTGATTTAGAGTTTGTTAATTTTAGAATTGAAGAACCTAAATATGATATCCAATTTGCTAAGCGTCAAAACTTAACATATGAAGCACCAATGAAGGTTACTGCTCGTTTGGTAAACAAAACTTTTGGATCAACAAAGGAACAAGAAATCTTTATGACAGATTTTCCAATGATGACACCAGGAGGAACATTCATCATTAATGGTGTTGAGCGTGTAGTTGTACCACAACTTGCTCGTTCATTTGGAGTGCTATTCAATACAAGTCTTAGTAGAGGACGTGAATACTTCGGAGGAAAAATTATTCCTAACCGTGGTGTTTGGATTGAGATTGAAACAGATTATGAGAACGTAATGAATGTTCGTGTTGATAAGAACCGTAAGTTCCCAATCACTACACTTCTACGTGTACTTGGTGCTAAATCAACAGAAGAAATCAAAAAGGCTTTTAAGGGAAAAGAGAATACTCTAGAAATGCTAGAAAAAACTCTTGCAAAAGATACAACCGAAACTCGTGATGAAGCATATATTGATATGTACAAAAGACTTCGTGATGGAGATCTTGCTACAATTGATAATGCTAAAGAATATATTACAGACCTATTCTCAGAAGAAAGATATGATCTTTCTCGTGTTGGGCGCTACAAGTTTAATAATAGATTTGGACTTAAGACTGATGATAAGACTCTTGATGCAGAAAGAACTCTGTCATTTGAAGATTTTGTAATCATCATCAACCAAATTGCAGACATGAATAATGATCCGCACGCAAAAGCAGACGATATCGATCATCTGGGATCACGTCGTGTTAGATTTGTTGGTGAACTAATTCAACAAAAAATTAGAACTGGTATGGCACAAATGAAGAGAAACATTCAAAATAGAATGTCTACTATTGAAAGTGATACATCACTTCCAATTAACTTCATTTCACCTCGTCCACTTCAAGCTCGTATAAAAGAGTTCTACAATACAAACCAATTGTCTCAATTCATGCTACAAGAAAACATTCTTGGTGAGTTAGAGCACCTTAGAACTGTTTCAGCACTAGGTCCTGGAGGACTTACTCGTGAAAGAGCTGGTCTTGAAGTTCGTGACGTTCACCCTTCACACTACGGACGTTTATGTCCTATCCATACACCCGAAGGTCCAAACATTGGACTAATCCTTCGTTTTACTGGATATGCTCGTACAAACAGATTTGGAATGCTTGAGACTCCATACCATAAGGTAGAAAAAGGTGTGGTAACAAAAGAAATTGTATATCTAAATGGATATGAAGAAGAGAAGTACAAAATTGCTCATGCAGCAAACATTACTAACGAAAAAGGTGCTTTTGTTGAATCAACAGTTACTACTCGTTTCGAAGGAAAACCTCTTCAATTAGATAAGAATGACGTAGATTTTATGGATGTAGCTTCTAATCAAGCCTTCTCTATCTCTACATCACTTATTCCTTTCTTGAACAATGATGATGCCAACCGTACTCTTATGGCCTCAAACATGCAAAAGCAAGCAACACCTTGTATTGTTACAGAAGCTCCACTTGTAGGAACTGGATTTGAGCAAAAGGCTCTTGCTCACTCAAACAGGGTTATACGTGCTGCAGAAGCTGGAACAATTACATACGTTGATGCTTCAAGAATTGTTCTAAAGCCAACTAAGGGTAAGGACATTGAGTATTCACTAATTAACTTTGAAAAGACAAACAACTTTACTTGTTTCTCACAAAGACCAATCGTTTCTCTTGATCAAAAGGTTAAGAAAAATGATGTTATTGCTGATGCTACATCAACTGACAATGGACAAATCGCTATTGGACAAAACATGCTTATGGCCTTTATGTCATGGTCAGGATCAAACTACGAGGATGCTATTATCATTTCAGAAAGAGTAGTGAAAGATGCTAAGTTTACATCAATTCACCTTGATGAAGTTCTAATTAATGTTCGTGATACAAAGTTAGGCCCAGAACTTACAACATACGACATTCCAAATGTTTCAGAACAAAAACTTCGTAACCTAGACGAGGACGGTATCGTTCGCGTTGGTGCCGAGGTTCGTTCAGGAGACATTCTAGTTGGTAAGATTACACCTAAGGGAGAAACACAATTGACCCCTGAAGAAAGACTTCTTCGTTCAATCTTTGGAGACAAGGCTCGTGATGTAAAAGATACATCAAAGCGTGTTGAAGGAGGAAAGAAAGGACGTGTAGTTGGAGTTAAAATTTTCTCAAGAGAAAATGGAGACAAACTAGAATCAGGAATCATCAAAAAGATTTATATCCAAATTGCTCAACTAAGAAATATCTCAGTTGGAGATAAGTTGGCTGGACGTCACGGTAACAAGGGAGTTATTTCAAGAATTCTTCCAGAAGAGGATATGCCATTTATGGAAGACGGTACACAAGTTGATCTAATTCTAACTCCACTTGGAGTTCCATCACGTATGAACCTTGGACAGATTTTGGAAATGCACCTTGGGCTTGCTGCTAACTCATTAGGTTATCAAGCAATGGCTCCAGCATTTGCAGGACCAACAACACAAGAGATTAAGGATGAGCTTGTAAAAGCAGGGTTCCCAGAAAATGGTAAAGTTCCACTTCATGATGGACGTACAGGAGAAAGATTTGATCAAGATATTGCTATTGGATATATGTACATCTTAAAACTCCACCACATGGTAGAGGACAAAATTCACATGCGTTCAATCGGACCATACTCTCTAATTACTCAACAACCATTAGGAGGAAAGGCTCAAAATGGAGGACAAAGATTTGGAGAAATGGAGGTTTGGGCACTACTTGGACACGGTGCAGCCCACACTCTAAGAGAAATTCTAACTATTAAGTCAGATGATATTCAAGGTCGTTCAGCGGCATTTGATGCAATTGTGCACAAGCAACCAATTGATCACTCAAATTCACCAGCATCGTTCAATGTTCTTATCCACAACCTTCGTGGTCTTGGATTAGACATTGCTTTATCAGGAGAAGAAGAATCTTCAAAATAATAGCTTAATAAATATCATATGAAATCACAAACAAGACAATCAGATATTTCTACACTTTCTTTGAAGATCGCATCTCCAGAAAAAGTACTAGAATGGTCAAACGGTGAGGTTACAAAACCTGAGACGATGAACTATCGTACTCAAAGAAGTGAGAAAAACGGGCTATTTGACGAAAGAATCTTCGGTCCAGAAAAAGACTTCGAATGTTACTGTGGAAAATATAAAGGAATCCGTTACAAGGGAATCATTTGTGAAAAGTGTGGAGTTGAAATCACACGTTCTATAGTACGTCGTGAAAGAATGGGACATATTGAACTTGCAACACCTGTTGCACATGTATGGTTCCTAAGAAGCATGCCATCAAGAATTGGGCTTCTATTAAATATGACAACAGGAGACCTTGAGAAGGTTGTATACTTTGCAGGTTATCTAGTGATCAATATTAATGAAGAAGAGAAGGCAAGATTCCTAAAAGATCTTGATTCAGAATTTAAGTCTAAGGTTAAGGCTGCACAAGACGAGAAGACAAAAGAAGCTCTTAAGGATCTTTTATCTTCAACTAAGAAAGAAATTGATAGTATCAAGCCAGGAATTGTACTTGATGAGATTGCATACCACAAATTCTCAATCAAGTATGGTTCTCTATTTGATGCCAAAATTGGAGCAGAAGCTATCTATGAAATTCTTCAAAATATTAATCTTGAAGAATTAAAACAAAAACTTGAAGAGGATCTTCCAAAGGCTTCAGCCATTGCAAGAGACAAAATGAGAAAAAGACTAAACCTAGTTTCAAACCTTATTTCTTCAGGAAACAAGCCAGAATGGATGTTCTTAACTAGAATTCCTGTTATTCCACCAGCACTTCGTCCAATGGTTGCACTTGAGGGAGGTCGTCATGCGACATCTGACCTTAACGACCTATATCGTCGTGTTATTAACAGAAACAATCGTCTTGCAAAGCTACAAGCTATATTTGCACCAGATGTAATTCTACGTAATGAAAAGAGAATTCTACAAGAAGCTGTTGATGCTCTTATGGATAACTCAATGAGACATGGTAACCAAGCACTAGCTGGAGTATCACAAGCTCAAAAGAGACCACTTAAGTCATTGTCAGATAACCTGAAGGGTAAGAAGGGAATCTTCCGTGCAAACCTACTAGGTAAGCGTGTAGACTACTCTGCTCGTTCAGTTATTGTTGTTGGACCAAAGCTTGCACTTGATCAGTGTGGACTTCCAAAGCATATGGCACTTGAACTGTTCCGTCCATTTGTAATAGCAGAACTTCTTGAAAGAGAACTTGCATATAACATTCGTGGAGCAGGACGTTTAATTGACGAAGGTATGCCAGAAGTTTGGGAAGTACTTGAAGAAGTAATTAAGGGAAAGTATGTACTACTTAACCGTGCACCTACACTTCATAGATTAGGTATCCAAGCTTTCAGACCAACTCTGATTGAAGGTAATGCTATCCAAGTTCACCCTCTAGTATGTACAGCCTTTAACGCTGACTTCGACGGTGACCAAATGGCGGTTCACCTTCCACTTTCAGAAGTTGCACAATATGAGGCTCGTGAAATCATGGCAGCAGACAAAAATATTCTAAAGCCAGGATCAGGAGACCCAACAATTACTTCAAAACTACTAGATATTATTCTTGGAGTATTCTGGGTAACAAAAATGAGAGAAGGAGCAAAGGGAGAAGGAATGCATTTCCCTGGACCAAACTCTGCAAAACTTGCTCATGATTATGATCTTGTTGATATTCACTCAAAGATTATGGTTAAAGGTAAGCCGGGAGGAAAGTATGAGAAATGGGAAAATGAACTTCTAGAAACAACAGTTGGTAGACTTATCTTCAACGACATGCTTCCAGAAGATTATCCATATATTAACGAAGAAGTTGCTAACTCAAAAATGCAAAGTGTTGTTGATGATCTAATCGCAAGATATGGAATCAATGAAGTTGCACCTATCCTTGATAATATTAAGGACTTTGGGTTCAAACAAGCAACTAAGTCAGGAACAACATGGGGAATTGATGATGTTATGGAACCAGAAGGAAAAGATGAAATTGTTAATGCATCAAAACTAAAGGTTGCAGAAATTGATTCACAATTTGAAGATGGTCTTCTTTCAGAAGAAGAAAGACATAGAATGATTGTAGAAATCTGGCATAGAACTAAGGATGAAGTAGAGGCATTAATACCAGCTACAATTGATCCAACAGGATCTGTGTACGACATGGTTACCTCAGGAGCCCGTGGTTCTATCGGACAGATTACTAACATGGCAGGTATGAAGGGTCTAATTCAAAACTCTCGTGGAGAGACAATTGAAACACCTATTACTTCATCAGGTAAATCTGGACTTTCACCAATTGAGTACTTCATTACTACATATGGTTCTCGTAAAGGTCTAACTGATACCGCTTTGAACACTGCTAAAGCCGGTTACCTAACACGTAGACTATTTGATGTTGCACAAGATGTTATCGTAACAGAGCATGATTGTGGAACTGATAAGTCAGTATTAATTGAAGCAGACTCAGATTCAGGAATCGTAGTATCAATCTCTAAGAAGGTTAGAGGAAGAACTCTAGCTAAAGCTCTAAAGAGCGATGATGGAGAACTATCTCTAAAGAAGGGGCATGTTGTTACAAAGCTTGATGCTATTGCTATCGAAGAGGCAGGAATTACATCTATAGATGTTAAATCACCAATGACTTGTGAGACAACATACGGAGTATGTGCACAATGTTATGGAACTGACCTTGGTAATGATGAGATGATCGACCTTGGAGAAGCAGTTGGTACAATTGCTGCTCAAGCGATTGGAGAGCCAGGAACACAGCTAACCATGAGAACATTCCACGCCGGAGGTACAGCCTCAGTTGGTGGAGATATTACACAAGGTCTTCCACGTGTGGAAGAAATCTTCGAAAGAAGAAAGCCTAAGGTTCCGGCTGTTATCGCTAAGGTTTCTGGAATGATTACAGAAATTGTTGATAACGGAAAGGATAAGGTAGTAATGGTTGCAGCTGACAACAAGAGTACAGCTAAGCGTGATACAGAATATGTGATTCCACATATTAGAATGTGTCTAGTTAAGGAAGGAGATGTTCTTGAAAAGGGACAAATTCTAACTGACGGATCAATTGATCTACAAGAACTATTCAAATATGCAGGAAAAGAAAGAACTCACAACTATGTTATTTCTCAAGTGAACAAAATTTATGAGCTACAAGGTGCGTCAGTATCTCGTAAGCACATTGAGGTGATCATTCGCCAAATGTTCTCAAGAGCAAGAGTTATGGATTCTGGAGATACACCACTTACAATTGGAGAAATTGTAGACGTATCTTATGCAAGAGAAATAAACAACAAGGCTAAGGAAGAAGGACTGAAAGAAGCTGAACTTGAACAACTTGTTATGGGAATTTCAGAAGTTTCACTTTCAAGAAGATCTTTCTTATCATCAGCCTCATTCCAACACACAAGTAAGATTCTAATAACTCACGCAGTTAAAGGATCTCAAGAGGAAATGAGAGGATTGAAAGAGAATGTTATCCTGGGACGTCTGATTCCAGCAGGAACAGGGTTCGCAGGATCTAAGAAGCAAATTAGAGCAGCAGAAGTTGCTCAAGCAGAAAAGGATGCTTTGAGGAAGACTGAGGAATAAAGAATAAGGAGTTAAGGTAAAAACCATCCAAAATTGGGTGGTTTTTACTTTTCTAAACAAAAACTAAAACAATATACCCAACAACACCACTTTTTTCTTTATCTTAAATAAGATATACTTGGTCTATGGATAAATCTGCTGTAGATCAAATAAAAGATAGAATTCTCATAGAGGATCTTGTTTCTGAGCATGTTGATTTACAAAAAGCAGGTAAGAACCTTAAAGGACTTTGTCCTTTTCACAATGAGAAGTCTCCATCATTTCACGTTTCTCCAGAGAGAAACTCATATTATTGTTTTGGATGTGGGGCTAAAGGGGATGTATTTACTTTTCAAGAAGAAATGAGTGGTTGTGATTTTAAGGAAGCTCTTGTAGAGCTTGCAAGACGTGCTGGTGTGTCACTTGAAAATCAAAACTTTAAGGATAAAAGTGAAGATGATGTTTTGTATGAAATCATGGATGTTGCCTGTACATTCTTCGAAGATCAAGTTTCAAAATCAGATGATACAAAAAATTATCTTTTAGATAGGGGAATAAAGGCAGAAACAAAAGAAGAATGGAGAATTGGATATGCACCAAATGATTGGCATGAATTAAATAATTTCCTTAAAGGAAAAGGGTACAAGGATGAAGATGTGATAAAGGTTGGACTAATTAAACAAGGAGAAAAGGGGATATATGATCACTTTAGAGATCGTGTAATGTTCCCGATTTTTGATACAAGAAATAGGCCAATAGCATTCTCTGGGAGACTGCTACATGATGATGGTAAGAGTGCCAAGTATATCAATAGTCCAGAGACTGTATTGTTTAATAAGTCAGAAGTTTTGTATGGATTACATGCTGCAAGAAGTGGAATAAGGAAATTAGATTTTACTATTCTTGTAGAGGGTCAATTTGATGTAGTTTCTGCTCATCAAGTAGGTTTTGCTAATACTGTAGCAACATCAGGAACAGCTGCTACAGAAGGACATTTTGAGATGTTAAAAAGAGTTAGTGATAATGTGATATTGGCATATGATGGAGATAAGGCGGGTATTGCTGCTGCTAAGCGTGCCTGGGATATAGCACTACCAATGGGGATGAATGTAAAAATGGCGATTCTTCCAGAAGGAAAAGATCCAGCAGATTTGATACAAGAGAATCCAGAAGAGTTTAAGGAGATTATTAAAAATGCAAAACATATAATTGAGTTTACTACCCAAAGAATCTTAGAGAAGACTCCTGATAGGCATAAGGCATTAGTTCATATTGAAAAATTTGTATTACCACTACTTAAGTTTATTAAGAGTCATGTAGAGAAAAACTATTTCGTAAACTATATTTCAGACAAGACAGGAATCAAAGAAGATATACTATGGCACGAAACAGCAAGAGGAGGAGAGCTACCAAAACAATCAGAAAATCATACAATTGAAAAGTACCCACTCCTTTCTGAGCTACAAGAATTAATTAAGATGATTGACAAAAACAAAGAGTTTGAAATTAATCTCAAGGATATTGTGCTAAATGTCTCTAAAGAATATGGAGAAGAGTTTCATATCACTGATGATGAGATATTAGAAGACAAAATGTTTGAATTTGATAATAAGTACAATGATTTAGATAAGCTAAAGTCATATTTGAATGACCTATTAAAGAAATTAGAATTAGAATATATAAAGAAAGCAATTGAAAATAATTCTGATGATATGCAAAAGATACAGGATTTAAGTAACAGAAAACAAGAGATTGCGAAGGAGAAAAAAGACTATTTTTCAAATTAAGCCTGGCTTTTTAAAACTACCAATGGTATAATCTTTTTTACCAATGCCAAAAGCTAAGGTTACAAAAAAATCAAATATAAAAAAAGTGGCCACAAAATCCACAAAAAAGATATCAAAAAAGCAGACAACTAAAAAAGCAGCTGCAAAAAAAGTAACAGTTAAGAAGGCGACACCTAAGAAAGCTACAAAAAAGAGAGTAGCTAAGAAGAAATTAACGAAGAAACAAGAAGAAAAATTAAATAGAGAAAAATTAATTAATAATTTAAACACGAAAGGAAAAGATCGTGGTTATGTTACGTATGACGAACTATTACAAGCATTCCCAAAGATTGAGGAAGATGTAATGCTTCTAGAAGAGATGTATCAAAAGTTTGAGGAACTTGGAGTAGATATCCTTGAAGGAGGAGGACTATTAGATGTATCAAGTGACTTAACAAAAGATATTGATAAGTACACTGGTCGTATTGGAGGTTCATATGATTCAATCCAAATATATTTAAAAGAGATTGGACAATATCCTTTGATTAAAGCAGAGGAAGAAAAATCTCTTGCTAGAAGAATTGAAAATGGAGATGAAGAAGCAAAGAATATTTTAGCTCGTGCGAACCTAAGACTTGTAGTATCAATTGCTAAAAAATATGTTGGTAGAAGTCCAGATCTTACTCTTCTTGACTTAATTCAAGAAGGAAACCTAGGACTCTTTAAAGCGGTGGATAAGTTTGATTGGACTAAGGGGTATAAGTTCTCAACATATGCTACTTGGTGGATTAGACAAGCTATCACTCGTGCTCTAGCTGATCAATCAAGAACAATTCGTGTGCCAGTTCATATGGTTGAAACAATTGCTAAGTATAAGCAAGTACACAGAAGATTGTCACAAGATCTAGGAAGAGATCCAATGCCAGAAGAGATTGCTGTAGAAATGGATCTTGATGTAGCAAAGGTATATCATATTGAGTCTATTGATCAAAATACAGTATCTCTAGAAAGCGCAGTAGGTGATGATAGTGATGATGGTAAATCAACACTTGGAGACTTCATTGCTGATGAAAATGTTCCATCACCAGACCAACAAGCATCAAAGAAGATTCTTTCAGAACATGTAGAAGGTGTGCTTGATACTCTAACAGACAAGGAAAGACAAATTCTAGAATTACGTCATGGGCTTGCAGATGGGATTCAGCATACACTAGAAGAGGTTGGAAAAATATTTGGAGTTACTCGTGAACGTATTCGTCAGATTGAGGCTAAGGCTCATGAGAAGATTCGTCAACATGAACATGCAGAGAGACTAAGGAACTACTAAAACAAGTAATCACCCTCACGGGTGTTTTTCTTTATCACTCTGATATAATCTGATATAATGCGTACATGTCAGAAAAAATCTTCAAAGAGTCATACTCAATGCTTAATCCTGCCCAAAAGAAAGCTGTGGACGCTATAGAAGGCCCAGTAATGGTTGTAGCAGGTCCAGGAACAGGAAAGACACAGATTCTTACCCTCCGCATTGCAAACATCCTTAAAAAGACAGATGTAGGCCCTGATAATATTCTAGCTCTAACATTTACAAACTCTGGTGTATTTTCAATGAGAGAGAGGTTATTAGATATAATTGGAGACGATGCATATAGAGTTAATATTTTTACCTTCCACTCATTCTGTGAAAATATAATTAAAAACTTTCCAATATACTTTCCTCTATTTGAGCAGTTCACAGTAATTGATGATTTGGAAAAAGTTAAAATTCTAGAAGAGATAATTAATTCTGGAGACTATGAAGAACTATCAACTTTCCATGATCCATACTGGCATATAAATAACATAAAGAAGGCTATTAATGATATTAAGTTTGAAGGATTAAGTCCCGAAGAGTTTATGGAGAAAATTCCTGAATGGGAGAAGTACCAAATGCTAGATGAGAATGTGTACTATAAGGTTAATAGAGGAGACAAGAAAAAAGGTGATGTAAAAGTAGCAGAAAAAGCAAAGATAGATAAGAGGGTAAAAAAGTCATATGAAATTGCTGATATTTTTTCTAAGTACCAGGTGATAATAAAAGAAAGAGGATTATATGATTTCAGTGACATGATCCTTCTTGTGCTTCAAGAACTTGAGGTCAATGAAAATCTAAAAATGGATGTTCAAGAACAATACCAATATCTATTAGTAGATGAACATCAAGATACAAATGATGGACAAAATAGATTAATAGAATTATTGACTGATGCGCCACACTTAGATGGAAGGCCAAACCTATTCACTGTAGGAGATGAAAAACAATCAATATATAGATTCCAAGGAGCAAGTGAAAATACATTTAAATACTTTAAAGAAATATACAATGATGTAGAGGTAATTAATCTTGAGGAGAATTATAGATCAACAAGTGATATCCTAGATTCTGCACATGAGGTAATTACAGCTACTGGAGATGAACATCAGAAATTAAATTCTAATACTGATAGTACTAACAAAGTATTAATCTCGCCATTTTCAAATTACAAGTTTGAACTATTACATCTTGCTGATGACATATCAAATAAAATTGATGAAGGTGTAGATCCAGAAGAGATAGCTGTGATTTACAGAGGAAACAAAGATGTAATAGATGTTAAAAGTGTATTCATAAACAAAAAAATTCCATACACAATTCTTTCAAAAGATAATATATTAGATGATATTAATATTAATAACCTAATAAATATCATTAAGGTTATTAATAATCCAAATGATGAAGAGGCATTAGCCAAAGTCCTTCTTGTAAACTTTCTAGAACTAGATCAGTATGATGTTGTTAATATTTTAAATTCTCACTCAAGGTTAAACAGAAATAATAATGTTCATCTGTTTCAAGTATTAAGTAATGAAGATTTTCTGAAA
>Ga0136601_1000550_pt1 | contig 15700 bp, 14 predicted proteins | sample AntRauMFilla2699_FD_181020 | JGI IMG/M metagenome (GOLD analysis project Ga0136601, IMG submission 181020) | Saline lake microbial communities from Rauer Islands, Antarctica - Metagenome Filla 2 #699 | ecosystem: Environmental > Aquatic > Non-marine Saline and Alkaline > Saline | place... | reverse complement strand
AGGTTCCATAAAACCTTAAAACGTGAATTCTTCTGGAAATATTGTTCTTTTCATGATTCAATAGAGTTAATGCAGTATAAATATAACTTCTGGCAAGATTACTACAATAGAGAAAGAAAACATCAGGGTTATGGCATGAATAGAATAACACCTTACCAGAAAATAACTTCAACCTTATTTTTATCACTTACAAATATTAATTATCCACAGAATGTAACTTTAACTCTGCAACAGTACAAATATTGATTTATTTTAGATAAAGTAGTATAATTAAATCATTATTTATATAATATTTATCAACATTATGATTAAAAAAATTATTGCAATTTGTCTATTTCTTGCTTTCACTCCATTTTTACCTACAATTGCCAACGAAGACCCTTATGAGGATATTAATAATCATTTAATTAATTATTTAAGTGCAACTTCATTAAATTTGAAGTGGGACACGACTTGTAGTGGAAATGAAAATTTTTATTTTAAAAAAATTAATAATGAGGAAATTAATGAGACTGAAGCTAACTGTTATGAAAAACCATTCTCTAGTGAAAGGGAATGCCAAATAGTATTATCTAATTTAGAATCGAATACTGCTTATGATTATGCCACCCGATGTGGCCAGAATAGTTATCAGTATACGGACTATTTTACCACTTTAGGACAAGTTAGTGATAACCTATTTTCAGTCTCCAATATAACTAATAACTCAGCCACCATTTCTTGGCAAACAGCAGGAGACTTAGGTTCGAAGGTTTTTTATTATCCCGCTAATAATCACTTTGATCAAAATACGATAATTAAGGATACTAAAAAACAAAATCATGAGATTGTAATACCCAATCTTTTATCAAACACAAATTATAAATATCGAGTCACATCTTCTAGCCAAGACGGCGGAATTATTAGTAATGATTTATATTTTACTACTTTAGATAGCCCCATAGATTTAAGTGTTGTTGGTATAAGTGTTTTGAAAAAAAGAATCAGTGATGATGGAACTAACCAAATTAGAGTTACTGTTAAAAATGTTGGCATAGAGAGTGTTAACCCTAACACGGGGCTAACCTTAGTTTATGGAACTAACTTTACTGAGATAAAGGGGTGTGGGGTTAATAATTGCCTTGGAATAGGAAATGTTTATAACGCTAAAATCAATATAAATGCTTTTGGAAAAAACAGCTTAGCTCCAGGTGAAGAGTATACCATACTTTTTAATACTTCTAATTATCTACTAGATACAATAGAATTTGAAGATGATATAGAGTATTTATTTAAAGCTGTGATTGATACAGAGAATGGTTTTGAAGATAATAATTTAGTTAATAATGTTAGTTCAGTGGTGGGTACACCAACTTATTTCCCCCAGGGCACTGGTGGATTACCTGATCTAACGGTAACTGATATAGAATTTGTTTCTCCGAATAATTTAGAAAATGAAACAGGAATGCTATCTGTATCTATAAAAAATTTAGGAGATAGCTTAACTAGCAGTGAGGGTTTATTGAATTGGTATAATAATTTTGCTGCTCAAAACTTTGAGTTTGATAACAGTAATCCTTCAATCATGGCATTCAAGGCTGATCGTGCAATGCCAACAATTTCTGACCCCATGGAAACGAATGAAACTATTATTTTCTCCTGGACAGGGAAGTTTAGTACCTCAGGCAATCTATACACACAGTTTACAGTTGATAACGCCAATGAATTAACTGAGTCAAACGAAGATAATAATACTTTGACTCGAGCAATCAGTATAGGAAACAGGCAACAACCCGACATCACAGCAGACAATGTTTTTATTAGAAATGGCTCTAATGAAAATATGCTATTATCGGGCACACCAAAGGTTGGTGAGAAATTTTATTTGTGGCTTACGTATAAAAATATTGGTGCTATAAAAACTGATAATACAGATTTTAATATTGATGTATATATTGATGATGTATATAGCAAAAAATTAAAAGCTTCAAATAATGAGTATTTATCCGATTTAGGTAGCAGTATATATATTGATGACAAGCTTGAATTGGCACTAGAAGAGGGCTCACATAAGATTAAATTTGTTTTAGATTCTGATAATAACATTGCAGAAAGTAATGAGAATAATAATGTTTACATTAAAGAAATGTCGATAGAGTCGGTTAAGATTGGCAATAATGATGACAATTCCAATTCTAATAATACAAGTCAATTAGTCTTACAACTTCAAAGACAAATATCGGCGTTAGAAAAGCAGGTAATAACTTTGGAAAAAAATCTAACAAGATTAGACCAAAAATTCGCTAATAAATATTCTGGTACTATGTTTTTAGATGTTGAAAATCACGGAAGACTTTGGTATGTAGATCCAGTTAGTAAAAATAGATTTTATTTTGAAAATGGTCAATCTGCTTTAAGTATTGGATCAAAATTAGCCACAGGTATTACTAATGAAGATATTCAAAAAATACCAGTTGGTGTTCCTAATAAGTTATATAACTTAAAAGATAGCGATGGTGATGGTTTGCCAGATAAATTAGAATCAGCGCTTGGATCTAATTTAAATAGTGGCGACACAGACGGCGATGGGTTAAATGATAAAGAAGAATTAAGCAATGGATACAATCCAGTTAACAATGAAAAATATAGTTTTAATCAGAGCCTAACAGATAGACTAGAAGGAAAAATGTTATTACAAGTGTCTGGCCCTAATTCACATGGTGAAATTTGGTATGTAAAGGATGGATATAGATGGTATGGTGGTACAGAAGATAGTATGTATGAAATAATGAAGGCTAGAAGTCTTGGTGCTACAGCTACTAATATTAGAAAGATTGAAGTCGGCGATGTGTTAGGAGTAGAGTAATATAAATTGATATTTAGATAACAAAAAATCAGTAACTTCTGGCGACTTAGTAAGGCCTTAAAAAATCTCTATTATTACAGAAATTTGGCTACTATTACACCATATTCTGAGCAGGTCATTTTTTGCTTCGAATCCGACCCCTGGGAGCAGAATTTTTAAGAAAAAATACCGCTAACTTCAGGTAAGTCTAGTGGTATTTTTTTATGGAAGGAAACGGGATTCGAACTTTTAATATATTTTTTAGTGTGGTAATATTAATTTATGAATAAAAAAATAATACAAGAAAATAATTTGGCCTTTATTGATGGACAAAATTTATACATGGGCACAAATTCAGATAAACCAAGCTGGCATGTAAATTTGAAAAGATTTAGAGTCTATTTGAAGGACAAATATAAAGTATCAAAAGCCTTCTACTTTTTAGGGTGTGTAATTGATGGCAATGATAAATTATATGATGAAATACAGGATGCTGGTTTTATTTTAAAATTTAGAGAACATAATTCAGCTATGTTAGGAGTTAAGAAAGGAAATGTTGATTCAGATATAATTTTTCATATAATGAAGATCATATATCAAAAAGGATCTTTTGATAAAATAATTTTAGTTTCTGGCGATGGAGATTATAAAATGCTAGTTGATTTTTTAATTGAAGAAGATAAGTTTAGAAAAATACTTTTTCCAAATAGAGACTTTGCCTCCTCTTTATATAAGAAGTTAGGGTCTGAGTATTTTGATTATCTTAGTAATAATAGCATAAAAAATAAAATTGTGTATAAAAAAAAGACTCCTTAGGCATGAAGCCGTTCGGATTCTTTTTGTCTTAATATAATTATTATATGTCATAATATGAAAAAAGTCAAATAAGTATATATTTAAATCTGAATTATCATGAAAAGTGAAAAAAGCCAAGTATTTGTTGTTCATGGAGAAATGACATTTAAAAATAAAAAAGATTATCTCTATTTTTTAAAGAATAGGGAGGTTTCTATTGAAAAAAAGATAAAATGAGCAGATGAATATTTAGATAAACAACTAGGTAAAAATTTTTATATTATAAGGCCTCGCATGCCCTTGCCGGACAATGCTAAATACAAGGATTGGAAATTATGTTTTGAGAGTTATTTCTCAAAATTAAAAAATAATATAATTTTAGTTGGATCATCTCTCGGTGGTATATTTCTAGCAAAATATTTATCAGAAAATAAATTTCCTAAGAAAATACTCTCAACTTATTTAATTTGTCCTCCATTTAATAACTCCTTAACAGGCGAAGACCTTGCTGGAGGTTTCAAATTAAGGTCGGATTTATCTTTACTGGATAATAGTTCTGGTAATTTATATTTATTATTTTCGAAAGATGATGAATTTATTCCGACTTTGTATGCTGAAAAATATGGGAATAAATTAAAAAATGCTAATTTCAAAATATATAAAAGTAAGAATGATCATTTTAAGATAAAGACTTTCCCAGAGATTATTAAAATGATTAAAAAAGATAAGTTGAGAAATTACTAATTTAAATTTTTTATACAAAAAGTTCGGAAGCTGTCCCCGTATGCGAGCAGAATTTTTACGAAAAAATATCGCTAACTTTAGATAAGTTGAGCGGTATTTTTTTATGGAGGAAGGCGGGATTCGAACTTTTGTAATATTTTTTGTTTGTGATACACTAATATTAAGTAATAAATATAAAAATATGAAAAAATTAATTTCAACAAATCCAGGGAAGAATTATGAAATTCTTGGAGAAGTAGAAATTTCTTCAGATGAAGAGATAAAAATAAAAACATCTAATGCAAATGAGGCAAAAATTACTTGGAAGGAAATAGGTATAGAAAAAAGAATAGAATTATTAAAGCCTATTTATGAGGAATTTAGAAGAAGGGGTGACGAGATTGCGTTATTAATAACGAAAGAAACAGGTAGGTCAATAACTGAAAGCAAGATAACTGTGAACGGACATCTTGATAAGATGGTTTGGTTTTTGAACAATGTTGAATTAGCACTTTCTGATGAAATAACTCATGAGGATGATAAATCAATTCATAAAATTGTATATGAATCGGTTGGTGTTGCTACGGTTATTACACCATGGAATCATCCGTTTGGTATGTTTGTATGGGGAATAATTCCAAATCTTCTTGTAGGAAATACAGTTGTATTTAAAATATCAGAAGAGTGTCCATTGGTCGGCAAACTAATAGAAAGCGTGATGAGTAATCATAATTTGTCAGAAGGAGTTTTTTCTGAAGTATATGGGAATGGTGATGTAGGTTGGAGATTAGTAAATGAAAAAATAGATCTAATCTGGTTTACTGGAAGTACAAAAGTTGGTCAGCAATTATACAAGCTAGCTGGAGAAAAATTTATTAAAGCTGTTTTGGAATTAGGAGGATCAAATCCATGTATTGTATTTGAAAATGTAGATATTCAAGAAATAGTTAAAAAAATATATTCCAAAAGGTTTAAACTTAATGGGCAAACGTGCGATGCCCTTAAGAGGTTAATTGTTCATCATTCAATTTTTGATAATGTGGTGGATGAATTAAAAAAAGAGATTGAACTAAAAATAGTAGGAGACTCTGAAGACACTGAAACTGACTTGGGGAGTTTGGTAGCTCAAAAACAACTTTCCTTATTAGAAGGCCAAGTTGATGATGCTGTAAAAAAGGGGGCTAAGGTTGTTACAGGAGGAGCTTCTCCAAAGGATGTGAGAGGAGCTTATTATTTGCCTACTTTATTAACAAACATAAACAAAGATATGCGTGTTTGGAATGAAGAAGTGTTTGGTCCAGTATTGCCAGTTATTTCTTTTGAGACCGAAGAAGAGGCTGTAAATCTTGCAAATGATACAATCTATGGACTTGGTTCTATAATTTTTACAAATGACACAGAGCAGGCGAAAAGAGTTTCTTTAAAAATTAAATCTGGAACTGTTGAAATTAATAAAGCTATACATTGGCATCCTAGTAATCCCTTCGGTGGATATAAAAAATCAGGTATAGGAAGAGAACATGGGATTATTGGATTTAGAGAACTTTGCCAAATAAAAGTAATTTCATCAGGCAAATAAAAAAGAAAACTATAAATTTTTTACACTAACTTTGCATAAAAAAGTTCGGAAGCTGTACCTGTATGCGAGCAATGATCTGTACCCCAAAAAGTGGACACTTTCGTGTCTACTTTTTGGGGTACAGTTCATATGGTGTTTTTTGTTATATAAATTATATATTAAGTATAACTATCTTATAATTGATCATTAACACTTACTTCATATTTATCGCTAATTATCTCCTTTAAAGTGGATAAATATTTTACACCTACTTCATTAGCGATAGAACTAGCAAAATATTTATCAATAATATGTATATTACGCCATGTCTTTACTTATCTTTTTATATATGGGAAAATATAAGCATAAATAAAATAATTAAAGTTGTATTATATATTCAACAGCGAATATCTAATCACTACATATTACAAATATGGCTAAAAGGGATACTGGTGTGGGTAAAAAGAAAAAAAGCAAATCACACAAAACTGCTAAAAGATTAGAAGCTAAAAGAGTAATGCTAGAAGAGAAGGCTAAAAAAAGACAAAAGAGCTAAGGAAACAATATAGCAAAAACAAAAACAGACCCATAATAGGTCTGTTTTTATTATATAAAAAAGTTATTACGCTTTTTTAATATTTACTGCAGCATTCCCTTTAGGAGTGTTTTCAACTTCGAAAGAAACTTCGTCTCCTTCTCTTAGTTCGTCGAAACTAACACCTTCTAGGTTATTGGCGTGAAAAAATAAATCATCAGAGCCTTCTTGACTAATAAAGCCAAAATTTTTGTCAGTAAGTTTTTTGATTGTACCTTGCATAAAAATGTAAAGATAAAATTTAACTTAATAAATATTAAGCTGTAGAAATCCGACTTTATCTCTACATCGCTTATATTTGTTACTCTTAATTTAAGAGCAGTCAGCATGATAGCTAACATTAGTATATTAGATTACTTTTGAAGAAATGTCAATAGCAAAATATTTAAAGCTAGTATTAGGTAAAGAAATTAACAATAGTTTTATTTTTTCCAAGAAAATATGCCACTAAATAAAGTAATGATATATTTCCCAAAATAACTACTGCTATTATTTTTTTGTATTTTATACCTGATAATCCTAAACTTATATTTAAAATATCTCCAGGAAAGGGAGTAAAAGCATTATATATAAATATTATAATATAAATTAAATACAGAGATTGTTTTTTTGTCCAAGTTGTTATCTTTTCAATAATTGTTTGCCATTTTTCATTTTGAACAGTTCTACCTTTGTGGCCAAAGTAATAAAAAATACTATCACCAACACTAAGACCCAGTCCGCCCATTACTGAAAATAAGAGAATATTATCAATTCCAGTAGCAAAGCTAATATAGACTGCGTAGAAAGAAGCAGACACAAAGCTTGAAGAACCGCTTAGGACTGCTATAATAAAGATTAATAAATAAATATTAGTGAGTCCTATAATATTAATAATATTTTGAGCCCCTATAAAGTAGACTAGGCTTATCCAAATTATTATTAAAACTAAGATCACTAGCAGTGAAAAAAGGTTGAAATATTTATTACTGTAATATTTTTTTAAATTCATAATTATATAATATCACAGCTATCACCTTATTAACATATGATAAAACTAGAATACAAAGCATATAATTCTAAGTATCCAGTTTTTTTTCATGATGAAAAAAGGCTTTTAGAAACTGCTGTTAACAATGAAACTGAAATTATTCATATAGGTAGTACATCTATTCATGGTTTAGGAGGGAAGGATGTTATAGATATAATGATAGCAAGTGTTGATAGTGAGTTAAAAAAGATTAAAGATAAGCTACTTACTTTAGATTATGACTACAATCATGAGCTATCATTTGGAGAGAGATATTTTTTTAGTAAAGAAAAAGAAAAAAATTACAATCAAATCAGAGTTCATCTGCACTTAACAGCTAAAAATAGTGATGCCCACAAGAAGGCTGTCTTATTTAAAAACCACTTACTAAATAACAAAGACTTAGCTTTAGAGTATGAAAATCTTAAAAAGAATATTATAGAAGAGACTAAAGGAGATTATACTAAGTATAGAGAGCTTAAAAATAAATACATAGACAAAATATTTAAATCTACCTATTCAAATTAATAGTTTGAAGTTGTAGTATCAATTGTGGCCAGACTTTAGTTTCTGGCTCTATTTTATTTAATTCTATAGCTATTTCTAGCGCCTTATCAAATTGCTGAGTTTCTAGGTAATAACTTAATTTGAAATCCAAGTAATTAACATAATCAAAATGCTCTTTATATCTAGAAAATAGTTCATTTATTTTCTCTTCATTGCCTTGTTTATTATATATAAAGAGTAATCTTTGATAAGGAATTAAAAACCTTGGACTTTTTTCTATGGCTATTAAATAATTCTTTTCTGCTTCCTCTAGTCTGTTTAGCGCTAAAAGGGAATTAGCATAATTAGAATATACTTGAGGATAGCCGTCATGTATTGATAAGGTTTTTTTATAATGCTCAATTGCTTTTTCATGTTCACCGTTTTCAGTTAATGCCATACCCAAGTTATTATGTTGAATATAACTCTGAGGCGTGTATTCTAGGTTATATTCATAAAAGGTAATAGGATCTTGCCAAATTCTATTTCTTGCAATTGTTAAATAGGATAAATAAATTACATACAAAAAGACTAGCGCTATAAATATATAAAAAGCATATTCTTTAATCTTTTCTTTTTTAATTTTGTTAACTAAAAAGATTATTAAAGAAAATAGTGCTAAATAGAATCCTAACATTGGTAAGTACAGCCAGTGCTCATACATAGGTCTATTAATAGATATAATATTAGTTCTAGGTGCTAGAATTATAAAAAACCATAAAAGACCAAAAGCAAAATATTTGTTTCTAGGATAAAGCTTGTAAGCTAAATAAGATAAAAGTACTATAAGGATTATTAAACTTAATACCGGCCAAGATATAAAGCTAGTTACCGTATTTAGCTCAGGGGCCATGTGCAAGTTGTGAGGTACAAATAATAACTTAAAGTATTGCCAAATTACTAAACAAAAAGTATATAAACGTACCCACAAACTACCATCATACAAGCTATTATAAGTAGAGCCTGACAGCAGTTCATTAAAGTTTAAAACTGTTACTCTTAAAATAAAATATACTAGAGATATGGAGAAATAAGGAATTAGTTTTAACACACTTTCTTTAATATTCTTTTTTGAAAAATAATACACTAGCTCAATTAACAAAACTAGAGCTGGCAAGAAGATTACCTGTTCTTTTATTAGCAAACCTAAACTAAAAACTAATAAACTTAAATAAAGATAAATATATTTCTTTCTTTCTCTAAAGTATGTATATAAAATAAGAGAGCCTAAACTAAAAACAGCTGACAAAAGATCAGCTCTACCAGCAACATAAGTTACCGCTTCAGTTTGTAAAGGATGAATTAAAAACAGCAGTGAAGGTAAGAAGGAAAGCAAAAAACGCTTATTGGTTAATCTATAGAGTAAAATAAAGCCTAAAAAGGCTGAAAGTATATGAAAAAAAGTATTACTTAAGTGATAACCAACAGGATTAAGTCCCCATATTTGATAATCAATAGCAAAACTAACCAGTAGTAATGGACGCCAATAATTACTTATTTGCCCAGCACCTCTAATTAGGTTCTCACTAAAATATTTAGGAAAGTATGATAAATCTTGAGTATAAACATTATTTACTATCACATCATCATCATCCCAGAAAAACTCATTATTAAAAGAGTTAAGATATACTGCTAAACCAATAATAAAAAAAATGAGAAACACTAAACTATAAAGCTGTTTTTTTGTGAAGTCAAGTTTCATATAGCTATATTTTAATATTAATAGCTAAAAAGAACAAGTAAAAATAATTAGGTTTAGCTGTGCACTTTAATTGACCACTATTTATATATTTAATATAATTATTTATATGAATAAACCTCTAGCAGTATACAAACCTAAAGGACCAAGCTCTAATCAGTTTTTAAACAGAATTAGGTCTTTGCTTAATACAAAAAAGATTGGGCATGCTGGAACACTTGATCCTCTAGCTAGTGGTGTTTTAGTTATTGGTATTGGCAGGGAAGCTACTAAACAGCTTAGCTCTTTAATTAAAAAGGATAAGGAGTATATAGCTGAGATAAGGTTTGGACAAGTTAGCACAACCATGGATGAAGAAGGTGAAAAAGAAATAACGTGTGAGAAAAAACCAGAAAACTTTGATTTAAATAAAATTAAAGAAAACTTAAAAAACTATATTGGTGAAATAAAGCAAATGCCACCTAAATATAGTGCTCTAAAGATAAATGGCCAAACTGCCTATAAGCTAGCTAGAAAAGGACAAGAATTTGAATTAAAAGAAAGAGAAGTTATTATATATAATATAGAAGTCTTAGAATATGAGTGGCCTTACTTAAAGATTAAGGTGCATTGCGGCTCTGGTGTATATATAAGGTCTCTAGCTCATGATTTAGGCACCAGCTTGGACACAGGAGCATATTTAAGCGATTTAGAGAGAACTAGGGTAGGAGAGTTTAAAAGCAATGATGCTATTAGTTTAGATAATCTAAAAATAAAGTATGATGATAATAAACAAGATTAAAATAATTAATATTTAATTATTAACTAAATTTAAATATATGGAAAATACAAGAAAAAAAATAGCACTTATTTTAGGTACTGCCAGGGAAGGCAGGCAATCAATTAAAGCCTATAAGTACTTGCATGAGCTTTTAAGAGAAAGAGATGATATAGAGATAATAAAGGTTGATGTTAAAGATTTTAGTTTAAATAAAACAGTGCCACCATGGATTGAAAGTGAGGAAACTAAAGATTTTAGAACAATAACTGAAAAAAGTGATGCTTTTATAATAATCACACCAGAATACAATCATAGCATCCCAGGAGAGCTCAAGATCATACTAGATCAAGCTATGAAGGAATACTTAAATAAACCTGTATTAGTTGCCGGAGTCTCTGCAGGAGGCTTTGGAGGTGCTAGAGTAGTTGAGTCCATCATACCAATACTTAGTGAACTAGGTTTAAGGTATATTGCTTATCCTCTATACTTCTCTAATGTAGAAGAAACCTTCAAACTAGACAAAGAAACGCTTGATGGCAAATATAAAGATAAGGTTAATAAGAGTGTTGATGAGTTACTTAAAGCAGCTTAGTTATACTTCCTACCAAACTTCTGCTTGCTGTAAGTTAAGAGAATAATAAGGTCTATTAAAGCTAATAAGAAGGGAATGAAGGTCCAAGAGAATAGCAGGTACAATACTCCTGCTTTAATTCTGCCTAAGTAGAACTTGTGGATACCAAAAGCACCAAAAAATAAGGTTAAAATAATTGCAATAGTTTTATCTTTTTTGTAATGCATATTTTATAAGCTAATATTAATATACCTATATTGTAATATATTTTTGTAATTATAACAATTTGTTGACAAAATATAATTTAATGATATAATAACTTTAGAAATTAATTTATAAGTTTTGCCACAGACAGCAAGCAATTCGTAAGACTTGCCGAGGTAAAAGGAATTTACATAATTCTTTTTAGTGACTGTGGTAAAACACAGTTTTTTGTTTATGGCTAAATCAAAAGAGCAAAAACAGGAAATCTTAAAAACGTTAGAAGAAAAGATTAATCGTAGTAAATCTATTGTCTTCGCTAGTTTTAACGCTTTAGGAGTTCAAGACAACCAAGAGCTTAGAGCTAAACTTAGAGAAGAAGGTGGGGAATACTATGTAGCTAAAAAAACTTTATTAGATTTAGCATTAAAAGGTCAAAATGTAGAAAACCTTGATGTTAAAAACTTTGAAGGTAAATTAGCAACTATTTTTTCTTATGATGATGAGGTTGGCGCTGTTAAGGCCTTAGATAACTTCCGTAAAGACAATGAAGAAAAATTGAACTTTATGGGTGGTATCTTAGAGAATAAATTCTTAAGTGCTGAAGAAGTGGGTAGCCTTGCTAAGATTCCTAGCAGAGATGAGCTTTATGCCAAGATGGTTGGCTCATTAAATGCTCCTGTATCAGGATTCGCTAATGTCCTATCAGGAAATTTACGTAAATTAGTATACGCCTTAAATGCTGTAAAAGAGGCAAAAAATTAACTATTAATCTAATTTATTGTTTTTAAGTATTTATAAAATATTAAAAACATAATTATTTAAAATTATGGCCGAAGAAAAAAAAGAAGAGCAAACACAAGCTGAAGCTCCTGAAACTACTGAAGAAAAAAAGGAGGAAACTAAAGAAGTTGAAGTTCCTGAAAAATTTCAAAAACTAGTTTCAGAAATCGAGCAAATGACTGTGCTTGATTTAGCTGAGTTTGTTAAAATTCTTGAAGAAAAATTTGGTGTTTCTGCTGCCGCTCCTCAAATGATGATGCAAGGTGGAGTAGCTGGAGGTGCTGAAGAAGCTGCAGAAGAAAAAACTGAATTTGATGTAGAGCTAAGCGATGCTGGTTCTAACAAAATTGCAGTTATTAAAGCAGTAAGAACAATTACTGAAATGGGACTTAAAGATGCTAAAGATTTAGTTGACGGAGCTCCTAAGGTAATTAAAGAAGCTGCTAAGAAAGAAGAAGCTGATGATATTAAAGCTAAGATTGAAGAAGCTGGAGGAAAAGTAACTCTAAAATAAGAAAGAGAAAAGAATAGACTAAAGTAGAATAGAGTAAAAAAAGAAAGGACTTAAATCCTTTCTTTTTTTATGTCAATTTGTCTTACTCTAAACTATTTAAGTCCACAGTATATATTTCACTACCTTTTAATATATAAACTAAATCATTATTGTTTACTATAATATCATCAATATTATCTACGTTATTAAATAGATATTGATTCTCAAATTCTAATCTTTCATTACTGGTGTCAGGGAATTGAAATTGTAATAATCTACTCATATCATCTTCAAGAATGTAGACAAAGTTATCAGTGAAGATAAGTTTCTTTGCACTACTAATTTGTGGATCAATAACATCTATTGAAAAATCTTCTTTTTCTCCAGCGCTGAATTTAGAAACATTACCATCTTGTTCTAAGAAATAAATAGATATATCTATTTCCATATCTACAGGGTTATTTAATTGACTAGTATCATTAATCCAATTGGTATTAAAACTTAGGTTTGAGGTATTATTATTGTATCTATAGACTTGAGAATTATTAGAATCTAGAATATAAAATCTAGTGCCATATCCTTCCAGGGCTGTAATTTGAGCACCTTCAGTAGGTAGTTCTAAATCTAAAAGGTTTACTTCTTGTTCTGGTAGTAGAACTTGTAGTACTTCATTATTAGATAAATAATATAGATTATTAAAATTATCAACAGCTGGGTATTTCAAGTTTTCACTATCATATCCAAGCTCAATTGTGTTTACATTATTAGAGTCTGTATTAATTTGATATAAGTTATCTACATCTTTAGCTGGTAAATAAAGATTATTATCAACTAGAGTTATAGTGTCAGACTGATCATTATTAGGCAGATTTAATAATGTATTTGCTTCAACGTTTACCACATGTCTTAATTCCTGATATAGCTCTTCTGAAGTATTTTTAAATGCTTGATATTTTTCTTGTCTTTCTTCTTTTTCTTTAGGCAAGTTTTCAATTAGACTTTCTGTTTCCTGTAAAAGCTCTAGAGCAGACTTTTCATTACCATATAAAAGATATGATTCAACTTGATTTTGATTCTTTTCAATTGTACTTACTTTTTCTTGATAGGCAAGACGTTCTTCCTCTAATCTATTTTGGTAATTACTAAACAAAATACTAGCTACTAAAATAATTATTAACACTGCGATTCCACTAACTATAAATTTTTCTTTCTTTCTAAAGTTTAACAACTTAGGAGACTTATTTATTTTTTGTGCTGAAGGCCAAGAATTCTTATTTATAGAGGGTATTGATGATCCAATCTTCTTAAAGAATGATAGTATCCCTGGTTTCTTCTTCATGAAAATCTTGTCTTTCAATAATATCTTTTGTTTTTCTTTCTTACTCTCTTTTTTAATAGTTTCCTTTTCATTCACTTCTGTATTTTCTAGACTCTCTACTTTAGTTTTTTCACCACTCTTAGGTATAAGTACATTTTTTGGTTTAAGCTTAGGCTTAATATATGCTTTTATCTTATTAAAGCGTCTTTGAAGTTTTTCTTTATTTACTAAGCCAGCTGTTGAGAGAATCTTAGCAGTTTTTTCCTCTGTTTGTTTTAAATTAGAAGAAGCCTCCATTTCTGTTTTAATATAGGTTTCACTTTCTGTTTGTCCAAAAGTATTTTTAATAATAATACCTGAAAAGGGAACTCTAGCATTAATCTCTTTTAATTTATTCTTAATTTGCTCAGCAGCACCTAAGGGAGGAAGGTTAATGATAATATCTTTAAAGGTTTCACTAGATATATACTCAGATAAGGTTTCATTACTAAGCACAAAGAATGATCCAGAAGGTATCTCGCCGCTGATTACATTACTAAAAAGTTTATCTAGCTGTGGTTTGCTATTTACATCCTGATCTTCATCGTCATTATCTTGACTTAATTTAAGTGTTTTAAAATTATCTTCTTTTTTATATATAACAAAAGCTTTATTGTTACCCAATTGTGAGAAATATATTTCATTATTATAGGCAACACCAATGCTTAAGTTTAGTGTTTTTAAATCAATCTTATTTTTATTGTCTTTTAGAAAATTACTAAGCTCAGTATTTAGCTTAGCTAACATTGCTTCAAATATATTTTCTACCTTTAGATTATCAAGTTTTTCTCTGAGCAGTATTTTTTCATCATCATAATAATATTTATCAAGCGCTGACACTAAAAAGTCTGCCAATTCAATCAATTCACTTCTTTTAGCATCAGATTGAACTAGCATAAATATTTTACCTCCTAAATTCTCTTTAATTCCATCCGGTTGAGCAATATAAAACTCACTATTTAAGGTTTTTGGACTATTATTTAGAGTAAATCCAGCGATTTTATTAGGCATAAACTAGTACTTAGTACACATTAAATTTTTTGACTTTTACTATGGTATATTATACTATAAAAAGGTAAATAAATAAACAATATTTTATGTTAAGCCATTTACTAGGTTCTAAAGCAAGGGTAAAGATATTAAAACTTTTTTTACTTAACACTGAGGAAAAGTATTATATCAGACAAATTGCTAGAGATCTAGATCTACAAGTTAATTCAGTAAGAAGGGAATTAGAAAACCTAGAAAAGTTTGGCTTACTTTTAGCTGAGCCATCTACTTATAAAGTTGATGACTACCTATTAAATAATAACATAAATTCAAAGTCAGGTGAAGAAAACAGAATGGAAAAAAGTGAATTAATGGAAAAGAAGGAAGATAAGAAAGAAAGTTCTAAACAAGAAAAGAAATATTACCACTTGAACAAAAATTTTGTACTCTATAATGAAATTAAAGCCTTAATCACAAAATCTCAGATTTTAGCAGGAAAAAACTTTATTAAAACCTTGCAGAAAATCTCTCAACCTAAGTACTTAGCATTAACTGGAGTCTTTGTTAATGAAAGTTTTCCTATTGATATATTTATTGTTGGCAGGGTAAATAGAAAAAAATTAGAGAAAACAATTTCAGACCTAGAAAAAGAAATAGGGAAGGAAATTAATTACTCCATTATGGACCAGAAAGAATATCAGTATAGGCAAGAAATTACTGATATATTTGTCTATGACGTTATGCAAGCCAAAAAGATTACTTTAATTAATGATTTGAGTGCAGATAAAAGATATGA
>Ga0136601_1000549_pt1 | contig 15743 bp, 27 predicted proteins | sample AntRauMFilla2699_FD_181020 | JGI IMG/M metagenome (GOLD analysis project Ga0136601, IMG submission 181020) | Saline lake microbial communities from Rauer Islands, Antarctica - Metagenome Filla 2 #699 | ecosystem: Environmental > Aquatic > Non-marine Saline and Alkaline > Saline | place... | reverse complement strand
TCCGTCGAGAAGGTCAGCGACCGCGATGGTGGTCAGCGAACCCGTTGCAGCAGCTCCCGAGCCATCAGAAGCAGCTCCGAGGAACCAAGAGGCGAGACCCTCTCCATCCTGCACGGTGAGGATGGGACCGGCACCGGACACGCGAGGGGCAGTTGAGCCCTCCGCCAGCACGTTGCGGGTGTACTTGGTCTGGCCGGGGTTCAGGTAGAGATACCTGCGTTGCGAGGTGTTTGGCTTGAGATCGAGGGCGGTCTGAAGGGTGCCCGTGGGGATGTCTCCCCGCCTGATCAGGATGTACGGCATCTGAATGCTCCAGTGGTGGGGATGTCCATCACCATTCCGGATCTATAGACGGGCTACCGAGTTGGGGCTCCGCTCGGTAGCTCTCGCCCCTACAGCGCGTGCTTGGAGCGGAACTTGTCCCAGTCGCCGTTGTCTCCGTCGAGTCCGCAGTCGATGCCCTCGTAGATAGCGATGGCCATCCTCACGTCGGCGAGATCAAGCTTCCCGCTGTCGAGAAGGACCGCGAGCAACCTGTCGCACTGGTTGGACATGTGCCGCCCAAGCATCTCCTTCTGGCGGAGCAAGTCGCCCAGAGCCATCTTGTCGCCCAGAGGCTCCAAGACCATCAGCAGTGCTGCTGCCAGCTGGTCAGTCTTCGACTCCAAGTCGGTGCCGATGCCTCGGACAGTGCCATCGTGCTCGTCGGACAGCTTCAGAAGGCGTAGACGTACAGGCTGTACCCGATGCCGCTGCACACACCGAACCCGACCACCAAGGCCAAGAGAACGGCACCCAAGATGATCTGCTGCTTCTTGGTCACATTCGCTCCAGAGGGACATTGTGCTTGGGGCCTTGGAAGGCATCGAACTCGGCTTCGCTCTGGGGCCCCCCTCCGACCTTGACCAGCACGTCGATGTAGTCGAGGAAGGCCGACGACTCGTCGCCCCAGCCCGCACCCATGTAGACGATCTTGTCGACATGGTGGTGAGGGTGCTCTTTGGACTCGTCCGGCGCGAAGCCGACCGTGATCATCCCGAGCTTGGACGCTTCTTCGTAGGCGAGCTTGGGGATCCCGAGGTCCGTGAGTCCGGAGACCACCTCGATGACCCGTCCTGTGTGGGTGTCGTGGAGCTGGAGGAGCTGGTCTCGAACCAGAGCCCTTGCAAGCTTGGGGTCGAAGGACCAAGTGCCGTACTCGCCTGAGAACCCTACGATCCCCACACGAAGGGGCTCTTGAGCCACGATCCAGCGGTGTGCGATACGTTCAGAGGCGGACTTCAACATGGTGTGGTCTCCCAACCAGCAGTCCCTATAGGACGGCTACCAGGGCCTCTCTCACTCCCGGCACGAACTCGAACGCGTCGAGGTCACCCAGCGTGATCCACCTGTACTCGCTGTGCTCCCAGTTCATGTCCACGGGCCCTGTGGCGTCGCCGACGAAGACACTGAGCCGCCACTTCCCGTTGTGGGAGTAGACGAACGCGGGGTCATCAGGCAGGTCCGGATCAATCCCCGCCTCCTCGAAGCACTCCCGGCGTGCTGCTGTGCGGAGGTCTTCCCCTTCTTCAACCCCACCCCCCTGGGAAGTCCCACACGTTGGGGTACCAGGGAGCTGTGGCACCACGCTTCATGATCAGAGCGTGGGCGTTACGGCGGAGAGTGACGGCAGCGGCTTCAGACATGGCCCTGTCTTACCCGAAAGGAGTCGGAATACAATGGGGTGGACGTGCAGAATGCGAGAGGAGCCGACACGCGCCGATCTGCGTGAAGGGCGGGTTGAGGTTGGGGAGATGTGGTTTGCGAGGTGGCTGGTCACCGAGGACGGCGTGCCCGCTGTCGACAACTACCTGTCGACCACCTACATCGCCAATCGGATGGGGGTCCGCCCACCGTTGATGATCCTGCTGCCGGGCAACGTCGAGTTCTGTTTGGACGGGCGTGCCGACTGCAATGGGGGCGAGGTCGGCTGGGAACTCAAGGGGGAGCTGCCGAAGCTCACCGCGAACCGTTCCCTCAACGTACTGGGGACATGGCACGGGTTCCTTCGGGACGGTGTGTTGTCGGATGATCTTTCGGGCCGGTCCTACGGGTAGGATGGTTCCAAAGGAGGCTCGATGAGTACCTGGGAGTTTCCATTCATGCGTAGGTCCAGCTCGATGCTGGCTGAAGTGGTGTCTCTTGTTCGTGATGCGATGCGGGCAGGTGTGACCACTGAAGAGTTGGACGCGCTGGCCGAAGACGAGATCAAAAAACGCGGCGCGATGCCGGCCTTCAAGGGCTACCAACCCACTCCGGCATTCAGCCCCTTCCCTGGATCCATCTGCACATCCTCGAACCACGTGGTCGCGCACGGCATCCCTCGGGACCTACCTTTAGTCGAGGGCGATGTCGTGAGCCTGGACTTCGGACTCGTGTTCCAGGGCTACTACGCCGACACCGCCTTCACAGCTTCAGTTGGCCCGGCCCGCCCCGAGATTCAAGAGTTGCTCGACACGACCCGGACAGCTCTCGAAGCCGGCATCGCAGCGGCCAAGCCGGGCAACCGTGTCGGCGACATCGGGCACGCCATCGAGCAGCACGCCAAGGCTGCTGGCTTCGGGCTTGTCCACGAGTTCGTGGGACACGGCATCGGGCGCAAGCTGCATGAGCGCCCTGCCATCCCGAACTTTGGTACAGCGGGGTCAGGCCCTCTGTTGCGTCCTGGGATGGCGATCTGCATCGAGCCCGTGTTCACCTTGGGGGGAGGCAGGACCCGGACCCTCGCGGATGGCTGGACAGCGGTGACAGCTGATGGAAGCATCGCTGCCCACTTCGAGCACACCATCCTGATCACAGAGAAGGGGCCCGAGGTTCTGACCCGCGCGGCGTGAGGACCTGTTCCCAGCAAGCCCGCAGCCTTCGGAGCGACTCGCCATCACGGAGCAAGGCCACCTGGGTGTCGTCGAGCAGCACGGGCACGATTGTCTCTGGCGTCAGCACCTCCCTCATCGCCACGCTGAGCACAAAATGCGCGGGGAGGGGTTTGCTTTCGCCGTCTCCCGCGTAGTGCCCACCTACACAAGAGAGGTCCCCATGATCACAATGACCTACGACACAGAGCTTGCCGTCCGCGCGATGCTTCCCACCGTGAAGCGTCGGCTCGAAGGGTTCGAGCTGGCCCCAGCCATTTCGGATGAGGAGTTGGTGAAGTGCTTGACGGAGGTGCTCGCGCCCGTGGTCAAGAACAGCCGGATAGGTCCGGAAACGGCGACTTCCAAGTGAAAGAACTCGCCCCAGGTGCCAAGGTTCTCACCCAAGAACGCAGCCCGGCGTCCTCTGACTGGAGCGCGGAAGCCCTCGCCTCTCGCCAATGGGGGTTCGAGGGGGTTGTCGTTGGGGTCCACAACTCCCACGGGTTGTCTTACGAGGTGCTGCACGACCACGACGGCAGTGTCGGACACTACGAGCAGCACGAGTTGGACCCCCTCGACACGCCCGTGATGGTGGAGCCTCCAAACACCCCCTCTGCAAGAGAGATCGTGTCCGCCCTGGCAGAGTTCCCGAAGATCGCTGACGAGCTTCGTTGGAGACTGGTTCAGCATGAACAACCCTCTCCGGGCCACCTTGTGTTTGATCTCCGTGAGGAGACCAAGAGCTGCCTCTACTACATCGAACGGTTCGCAGCGCGCGAGCAGGTGAAGCTCATCCCCTTGTTGGAAGGCAACAGCCACTTCGAGAAGATCGCCAACCTGACCCGAAAAGGCAGTGGGTCGGACTACGGCCCTGTCATGTGGGAGGCCCACCGAGTTGGACCCCCGCGAGACGCCCGGGAGACCCACAATGGCGGATAGTCCTACAGCAGAAGAGATCGTGGATGCTCTGAGCACCAACCCCGAGCTGGCCAGAGAGGTTCTCGGCAAGCTCTCATTGGGGTCTCCGGTGATGGAGACGCTGGAGGCTCGTCTACAAGCCCAAGCCGAAGGGGCGAAGACCGTTGAGGAGAAGCGTCGCGCGCATTTGATGCTGCTCGTCGCCAAACACTTTGGATCGGTCGCCATCTGCCAGACCTGGACTGAGTCCGAGCGGGGGGTGGGGCACCCGTCCTGATGGGTACACGCTGCATCTGACCCTGTCTGATCGAGACGAGTGGGTTCGGGATCACAACGCACGCCTCCCTGACGAGACACCTGACTGCTACTCACGAGCTGCGGGCACGCCGTACCTCGTGGACATCGACGTGAACACCTTCGAGAGCCTGAGGGGTCTGAAGGGCACCTGGGGGAAGGGGAACACCGGTCCCTCCCCAAGCAGCCTGTACCACCATGATGGAAGAGCTTGGAGGCCCGCATGACCGATTGTCCCGCTGAAAGAACCCATGTAGGCTACCGCTTCTGGGCTTCCGAAGAACAACCCGAGGGTGTGGCCGAGTCAGGTCTTCTCGTCGCGGACTCAGAAGAAGACGCGCAGGAGCTTTTGCGCGAGGAGGTGGGCACCCATGTCGACTGGCAACTCGCCGTGGAGTCCTCCCCGACCTACTGGGTGCCGAAGGGCATCATCCACGTAGAAAAGGCCCAGAAGCGGTCACCGATGATGTGCGCCAACGACCTCTACGCAATGGACCCCACGGGGCCCCCACCTACCAAAACTACGACCCCTACCAACTGCGCATGGCGGAGGTCGACCCCGACATGATCCCTGGGTCGAAGTGGGACGCCGCTCTCCACAGCAACATCCCAAGGCCCGATGGGCATGGAGGGTGGGAGCCCGACGACGTGAGCGCCAACACCCGTGTTCACACCCGCATTCTCTATGACCCCTACATCGACGGCACACGGTGTTGCACGTTGGAGACCCTCTGGCTCGATGACAAGCCCTTCGCCATCAGCCAGATCGCTGGTCGGGGTGGGAGGGACCACACAGCCTTCTGGATCACTGACACCGAGACCTACGGACAGGCCGTGGCCTATCTGCTCTCGCTGTACCGGAACGAGATCGAAGAGGACGAGAGAGTGCTCGACCCCACCAAGCCCCTCCGTGAGCTGACGTGCTTCTACGGCACGGACACGATGCTGCAAGAGAAAAAGGAGTCTGCATGAGCAGCTTCGACAGCCAGTCGACGTATCAAGGCAAGGACCTTGAGGACTTCACGGTCTACTGGTGGGCCCGCTCCCCAGACGGACGGCAGATTCACTGGGCGATGCCGAACGGGCCCCGCTCCCTCTGGGAACATCGAAGAGGAAAAGCTTCTCCCTGAGGGAGTCGTGTTCTTGTACGACCCGCAGGTGTTCACAGGGAGTCAGTGGGGCCTCTTCGACCCGGCCAAAGAGGTCAAGCCACAATGATGCGCGTGAGCCTCGTCGTGACGGTCCTTGAGGCGCTCCTGAACGAGCAGCACACAAGCACAACCACCCCCCTCTCCATCGTGATGAAGACTGCCGCGACAGGGGAGCAAGATCGTTTTGAGGAAGTCGTCCAACAACACGTTCCGACAGAGGGCCAACACTACATTCGAGCGTTGGTCAATCAGACGGTGTTTCCAGAGCTGGGGTACCGCGCCCTGTTGAAGACCCGCCCAAGCAAGTCGAAGTCACCACCGCCCTTCAGGTCGTGGCACGTGGAGATCCGGCACATGCTTGAGCTACTCCTCGGGCCACGGGAAGGCGACACGCCGGAGTTCGGGTGAACGATGAAGAACCTCTCTCAGCTAGCGATTTGATCTCGGCGCTGAGGCAGCATCCCGAGCTGATGGCCGAGGTGCGTCGTCGTTTGATCTGGACGTGCTCGATTTGTGGCGGCGAAGGGGTGAGGGAGCTGGCGGACGGCAGTTGTGGGACCTGTTCCACCTGCGAGGGCTCGGGCAGCCTGCCCCCCACACTCCTGGTGAACCGGTCCACCACAATGACCGCCTACCCGTCAATGAGCACCCTCCAACACCTCCACCGCCAATCGGTGGCAGTGGAGGTGACGCTACAAACAACATCAGGAGAGGGTGTCCTTGAGGTCGCCAATTTCCTACAGTCCCTTTGGGGAAGAGGTCATCCATGGATGTGAAGCAAGTGATCGTGGTGCGGATGCGCTACCCGGACGGAAAGGGTGGGACTCGCAAGATCAGATGGGGCAAGCTGGGGGCTCAAATTGCTCACGCAAGCTGGAAAGTCCTCCTTGACCGCAAACTTCAGTTCCTCGGAGAGTCGGGTGAACCGCTGCCACTCCACTCTGTCGGGTTCGTTCCCGAAGACCTCGACGCCTCAGGATCAGATCGACCCTCTGAACCCATGCACATCACAGGGCTGACGACGCACTACCTCCTGGTCCCGCTCAATGAGCCCATGGCCCAGTGGGTTCACGGGGAGAAGTGGAAGAAGGTCGTCCTTGGCGTCGACACGGAAGAGGACCTCCTGCGCTGCTTCAATGAGGCCAAGGCCCGGGGTCTTCCGACTGCCCTGGTGACGGACCACGGCATGACGGAGTTCAAGAAGGAGTGCTCTGTCTGTGGGGGCGAGGGGAAGTACACTGGGGAGGCAGGTGGCTTCAGCACCGAGATGGTTGATCCCTGCGATGAGTGCGGTGGCGCGGGCTCCATCGGAGTTCCCACACACACTGCCGTGGCCATTGGACCTGCGCTCTCGCCGGAGATTGATGTGGTCACTGGACGCGACGGACTGGTCAAGACTCGCCTGCTGTAGTAGGCTGGGCTCATGATGTTCCAGCAGATACGAAGGGCCTGAACGACTCCTGCGCCGCCTACGAAGGCGAGCGCGGGCTTCGGCCCCGTAGCTCAGTTGGATAGAGCAGCGGTCTTCTAAACCGCTTGTCGCAGGTTCGAGTCCTGCCGGGGTCGCCATCTCTCCTCACGGAGTAGTAGGTCAGCATGACTGACGCCGACACAATTGATCTGATCTCTGCGCTCCACTTGGGCCTGCCTTCCCTGGTCATCGACTTTGGGGCGGAAGTCAGCTCACTCGACCGCAAGCAGCTCCGAGAGATCTTGGTGCGGCACGGGCTCTGCCAGATCAAACGGCCCAGTGATGCGCGGGCTGTCATCACACAATCAATGCTCTCTCACCTGCGAACCCTGCACCCTGAAATGGACCTGTCCGAGCACTCGGTGCTTCGATCCATGGTGGAGGCCAATGCTTCGATGCAGGCAAGTTCCCTCTTGCAGCTGGAGTCCATGAAGAAGCACTGGTCGCTTGAGGGCACCACCCTACTGAAGGAGACCGTTCCCGAGGTTGAGGAGGCCGAGATCGTGGAGGCACTCTTCACGGACCCCGCCTCCGCTCGGCTGGTCTACGAGATGATGGGTCGTATCCTCCCGCCCTACGAGGATGACTGGACGGATGATGAGCATTCCCGCATCCGCACCTCGGTGACGGGTGAGATCGTCGGCATGATCCTCGCCACCGCGAACTCAGATGGAAGCTACACCTGGACCGCCACTCCAGAAACGGGGATGACGATGGGGGCATCCCCCAGCCTTGCGCGAGCGGAAGCGGACCTCGACGCCCTACTGATGGAGAAGGGTTGGGTGTTGTTGTAGGTACAGTCCAGCCTCCAAGAGCGTAGAGGGGTCCCATGGACTTTCCTGACATCACCATCACAGCTCTCGTCGGTCAGGCGATCGGCGATGCATACGGTGCCCCCTTCGAGTACCACCAGGACGCCCCCGCCTACGCGGCCCAGTCGTTCAAGGTGAAGCGCTACCTCGACGTGGGGGACGACATCGACGGCGGGCGGTGGCACCCGGGTCGGGAACCCGGTGTCTACACCGACGACACCCAGCAAGCTCTGGCGTTGCTTCGTGCTTGGGAGCTGGCAGACGATCCGCTGGACGGGGGCGAGATCGCACACCGGTTCTCATCCATCATGCGCCAGATGGCCTCCGTTCAAGGCTCCCGCTACCGCTTTGGTGTGCACAGAGGCACAGGGAAGAACTTCAGGCAAGCTGTGCGGTCTCGCGCACCCGTGCCCACAGCTGGGCTCGGAGCTGCCATGCGCATTGGTCCAGTGGCTACGCTCTTGCCGCATGCGGACCTTGTGGCACCTTGGGTGGTCCGAGTGTCCTCGGCTACGACAAGCGACCCTGTGGCTCAAGCCTGCGCGGTGATCTTCGCCTACTGCTGTTGGCAGGCTGCACACCCGGGGGAGCCCATGCCCTCTCTCGCCGCCCAAGTGGATGGCATTCCCTCGAACCTCTGGGAGGTGTGTGTAGAGGCACATGTGCGAATGCAAGCACTCGGAGAGGAGGGCCTGTTGGAATTCGCACAGGACACGGAGCTGTCGAACAAGACGTTCGACTGCGCGGCCAACGGATGGGCGCTCACCGGGATGCCTTGGGTGATCTACCACGCCATGCAGGCCGACACGTTCGAGGATGCGATGGTGGGTGTGTGCTCCAGCGGTGGAGACACCGACACTGTCGCGGCAATGGTCGGTTGTGTTGCGGCGATGCGGCTCGGGCGCAGGGCCATTCCCCTGTGGATGCTCGAACAACTTCAGGGGCGGGAACATCTGTTTGATCCCTCCACGTGGCACCCCATCGAGAGTGAGCAGAGGTTGATGGATGAGTGAGCTGCCTCCCAACCTGGTGCTCTCCATATCTGGTCATCTCCACTACCCAGGCTATCAGCCCTGAGTGGTGGAGATGACCATGACCCCCACAACACCCTTGATCTGCAATGGCTGCGGCGAACCTTTTGACAAGCCTACGAATGAGGTCACACGCCAACGCAAGGCTAATCCGAATCGGAAGTTCTTCTGCACCTCGTCGTGCTACGGGAAAAACGAGGTTGCCCTGGAAAACCGCAATCCACTAGGCAACACGCGGACGCTACGGGCGGGGAACCGACAAGACGATTTTTCATCCTTCCGGTACTTCATGAGGAAAGCTCGGAACAGGAGGTATGAGACGGACCTGGATCTTCCCTACCTCAAAGCATTGTGGGAGTCTCAAGAGGGCCGGTGTGCACTCTCTGGCATTGCGATGAAGATGCCGCGCAACACCAGCGCGTGGGAGAAGGACACGGGTAATCCGTGGAAACCGAGCCTAGACCGTAAAGACTCGTCTCGGGGATACCTTCGAGGCAATGTCCGGTTTGTCACGGTCATCGCCAACTTTTGTAAGCAAGGCTTTACGGACGAGCAGGTACACACGTTCTGTCAGGCCGTGGCAGCACACACGCTGTAGTGCTACACAAGACCTCACTCAACTCTGACGGCCGACGAACTTCCCCCCCACCTGTTCGTCGGCCGTCTTTGTTTGAAGGGGTTTGCCTTTGGCGATTCATGCGTAGTGGATGCATGACCAAGGACTCTGACGTGGAAGACAAGACCATCAACGAGCTGCTCGGGCTCGACAAGGGCCAGTTCTGGACACCGCGGCCCAAGCACGTTCTGAACAGCCGGTACGACTGATGAAGGTCTGCAACAAGCCTTGCAAGCAGTGTCCCTTCAGGCGGGAGAGCCTCCCTGGCTACCTGGGGGGCTACTCGGGCCCGGAACACTTCCTCAACGTGCACTACCACCAGGAGGCTCCGAACCCCTGTCACATGACGGTGGACTACGAGGGCGACGGGTGGGAGGACCGTGCCGACCGCGCCCCTCGATGCGCAGGCCAAGCCATCCTGTTCGTCAACGCCGCCAAGCTCCCCCGAGCATGGGACATCCCAGAGGACACCGAGAGAGACACCGAGGAAGTGTTCGAGTGGCCCCACGAGTTCCTCGAACACCACAACACCCCGCTCGGTGAGTGGGTTGCCAAGATCAAGAGCGAGGGTGGGCCGGAGTAGCGGCTCGCTGGCGTATAGCGGGATCAGGAGGTTGGATGACCAAGCGCACTGAAGATGACACCCAGGCAGCCATCGTGATGATCCAAGGCTTGTCCGAGCTGAACCCAGAAGGTGCTCCTCGCGGGCTGATGGACCCTACCTACACCAAAGCATGTGCCGACTGGCTCCCCGACCGGGAGTCAGAGACCCCACTCACCCTGGAAGGTTGGAAGGCACTGCGGGAAGCAGACGATGTGGGGCCCGCCTTCGCCCGCAACATCCAAGATGCAGTTGATCCCATGGTGTTCCTGGCAGTGCTTCGGGACCGGCTTGTTCACACGGCAGGGAGTGCGGGAGTCATCATCTCCCTCATCCCCACGCTACTCGATACGTTCATCAACGCTCGTGAGATGGTCTGGCGGACTGGGGATGAGCCCGAGGACAAAGGGCCCCAGCACCTCACCATCGAGGAGGCCGCCGACGCTCTTCCGACAGTCGAGATGCTGAATGGGTTGGGCAGAGACGACTCCATCGACCTGCTGTACGGACGGGTCGATGATGCCTTGTGGGCGGGTGATGCAGACAAGGCGTGGCCACACTTGGAGACCTGGGTGGGGACTTTGAACCCAAACGACCTGTCGACGGAGCTGCTCGTGGGGATTCTGGTGAGCCTGCTCCCCATGAGGAACCAGAGGCAGCCCTGGTACAGCACTTGGTACGCCCGTGTGGAAGCCACCCTTCAAAGCCGTGAGCTTCAAGACCGTCAGGAGGGGCTTCTGCGAGGCTTGGGGCCCCACAGTGAGGTCCAGCCATGAGGCTCGCATACGTCGGCGGGCGCTTGAAGATCATCGAGCAGGTTCGAGCAGTTCAACGCGTGCTCGTCGAGGAGGGCTACGTCATCGACTACGACTGGACCGAACACGGGTCCAAGCGCGGTGATCCCGAGGCACTCACAGCCATCGCTCCGAAGATGCTCATAGCTGCTGGGCGGGCAGACGCAGCGGTCTACCTCTTGGCCAACGGCGAGAGGTCACCTCAAGCGGGGCTGCACTGCGAGATGGGCGCGTCCCTGGTCATGGGTGTTCCTGTGTTCATCTGGGCCCCCACAGAGCACGCCTACTTGCTCGACCCGACGCACAAGCGGTGCAAGAGCTTCTACGTGCACCCCAACGCGACCCGCCACATCACGGACGACCCGGAGGACCTCCACTCCGCTGTCCGTGCTTGGGCCGTGATGCTGAAGTTGCGGGCTCGATAGCTCACCGGACGAACGGGTTGCTGTTCCCTTGGCGCTCCTCAATGGCCACATCCAAGGCTACTTCAGCAGCGTCCACGGGATCGGTCTGGTGCCAGTGCATCAGCAAGCGCCTCTGTCCCTCACTGATGGTGAGGCCATACATCCACTCCATGTAGAAGTAGACCCGGGCCGCATCCCCTCGAACAGCCGGACGGGGTTCGACGCGGTCGGTCTCTTCATCGACCTCGAAGTCGCAAGAGCCGTACTCCCGGGGCTCCTCCGCCACGATCCCAAAGCTCTTGTTGCCTCGGTAGGCATTGAGCTGGCCCACGCTGGGGGCGAGGTTGTGAAGATCGTTGTGAGCGGCCTTGAACACGGGGTCTTCTTTCAGGCAGTGGGCTCGACCACCCTCTTCCCAGCAAGGCCGGGTGATCCCGATGGCTGAGATCGGGACGATGTGTTCTGCCTCTGTCCTGCCCCATCGAAAGCTTTCCTGCCCTTCCATGCCACACGAGGCGAGATCAGGAACCTTCTCGTTGTAGGCGCAGCCGCAGTACAACGTCGTGGGTCGACCCTCGTACAGCGTGTACATCCGTTTCCGAGCGGTGGTCCAAGACGGTGTGTCTGGCACGAGGTCTTCGAGAGGCGGGACCACATCTTGGGCGAAAGCGACGGAGATCAGAAGCAGCAGTGTCATCGGTTCCTCTCGTACATCAACGCACAGAGCATAGGCTCAATATGAGGGTGGGTTGAACTGGTTGCTTGTAGGGGTAGTGTTCGGCATGACTACTTTGAACCCCCCTCCCGTCGTCTACGTTGCAGGCCCCTTCGCGGCTCCGGACGCAGCGGGCATTCGACAGAACGTGCTCAATGCGTGTGCACTCTCCTTGTACGCCGTGACTGAAGGGTTGAGCCCCCTCTGCCCACACCCCGGGATCATGGCGGGCGCTTTTGGTAGAGAGTCCTCGCCCGCAGAGCGCGAACGCGGGATCCGGATGGTCCTGGCGCACGTGGAGCTGGTGGCCCGCCACAGCGAGGGTCGGTTCTGGGCTATCCAGAATCCGGATGGCGGATTGTCTTCTGGCACCCAGCGGGAACTGGAGTGCTTTGTCGAGACATGGCAAGCCCTCCACCCCCAAGACCCTTACGCATCGAACACCATCGTTGTGAAGACGTGGGCGGAGTGGAAAGCTACGATCCCGGACTCCTTGATTGTCCAGGCGGGCGAGTAGTAGGGAACATGTCCAAAACAGTCCCAGGCGGCATGTACGCCGCCACCCATGAAGCATCCGTCCGCTCCATCTGCGGCGACCAGACTCCGCCCGTCTTTTCGCGAGGCACCCAGTTCTTCAACGTCGACCGTTGGATGGACCGGCTGCTCCTAGAACAGATGGTCGAGTGGGCTGAGGGACATCCAGGCGAGACGCCCACGGAGGCTGCTCTCTTCGCATGGGTGATGGCATGCAACGTCACCCCGATCCCAGAACGACGGATTCACATCGCCAGCGTTCCCGACGACATGGATTGGTCGACAGCCATGGCGCTGACAGGTGGGGCCTACCATGAGGGCTTCCACACGCGGTACACCATCCGCAGCACTCTGACCGTCGATCAGATCCGCGAGCCTGTCACGGCTATCTGGGGTGAGCTGGACCTGTCCAAGTATGGGCGGGCCGCCCTCGAAGCTCTCGGGTGGGTGGACGACGTACACATCGAGAACTGTGGCAACGAGGAGTTCCCTGGGGTCTACCAAGCGATGTGCGACCTCCAAGACTTCATCTTGGACATGGAGCAGAAGGGTCTCGACGCCGCGCGGACACACATGATCGCGTTGCAGAAAGCACGGCCTGAAGTCGAGTTCAAAGATCCCCAGAGCTGGAGCGAGATGTCCACTCTGTTGGCAGCGTTCCGCGATCTAGGCTTGGGGTACACGCACACGTCAGCGAGTCAAAACGCCATCGAGCGCTACAAGAGCACCCACCCGGAAGTGTTCGAGCTGGTGGCATCAGGGAGTGTGGCTCCCTTCGTGGAACGTGCGCAGAAGCTTCCGCCCCACTGTGGGCTGGATGTCTTGTGGCTGACCCTCGACCTGTTCAACCACCTCCAGAGCTTGTCTTCTGTGACTGCTGCTTCTGGGCCCTCGAAGGAGGAAGAGGAGGAGTCCGATGTAGCGACCCGGATCTTGAGTTCTAGTCTTGGCGGCGACATCCCAGGGATTCTCGATAACAACGAAGCCTTGTCCATCGCGCTCGTCCTCCACGTGCACCAGCAGAGTGAGGAGTTGCCTCCCGGTGAGCAGCCTTGGCACCCCTACAACCCGAGCCTCGACAGGATCAACATCGTCGGGTCCGAAGAAGGTGCCGACAGAGCTGCGTTGGAGCAGGAGTCCCACAGGCTTCTCGACGAGGTCTACGGGGAGGTCCAGTACCTCCGCGCCCGCCTACATCGCGTCATCCGAGCCACAGCGTTCAGCGGCATCGCTCATGGAGCCCAGAGGGGTCGGAGGCTGTCGGACCGGATGCTTGTGCACACCAAGCTCTCCCTGCGGATGGGCGACATGCCTGACAGGGCGTTCGTCGAACAGGCTCCCGAAGTCGAAACGTCCTTCGCTGTGGGGATCGTCATGGACGAATCCACCTCCATGGAAGGCGAGCTGGAGACCGCAACCAAGGTGATGCTTGCCTTGGCGGAGCCCATGTCCGCCTTGAGGTCTTCCGACGGGTCTCCCTTCCCTGTGATGGCTTGTGGGTTCCGTGACGGGCATGAGGATGTCGAGCGGGCAGGCGATGGACACTGGCGGGACAAGTACCACCGCATCGACCCCGTGATCTACGACGTGTTCAAAGACTTCCACGAACCTTTCCAAGAGGTGCTCTGGAGGTTCAGCGGCACCAAAGCAGAGGGGGCTACTCCCATGAGCGACGGCGTTCAGATGGCCCTCACGAAGCTGCGCCAGCGCCGGGAGGTCCACCGTCTCCTGTTCGTCGTCACCGACGGCTACCCGACGGGCCAGCACGCTCGCGTCATCCGATGGCAGATCAGAAAAGCAACCGAGGAGAACATCCGCGTGATCGGCGTAGGTATCGGCCCGGGGTCCCGGGGCGTAATGGCTCTGTTCCCCGACCACGTCTGGGCCGAAGAGATCGAGATGCTTCCTGAGGCACTGGTCCGCAAGCTCAACGAGATCCTCGACTTCAGAGCACTCACCCGCACCACAGCGTGATGGGTCCAATTTCACCCTTGGCAGCGTAGAGTTCAACATGGAAGCAGCATTGGCCGAATCGAACGAGACCACTGACGCCCCCGTCAGCCCACTGACCAACAACAACCTCGCGGTGTGTGAGCTGTGTGGGCATGCCGCTCATTGGCTCGGGGAGCACGTGGCATTGGAACACGACCTGGGACTCGACGAGTACCTCTCACGGTTCCCGAACGCCGAGCTGTCGTCCCAGGACACGAAGGCGGTCAACGGGCCCGAGCCCTCGGTGCCTGAACACATCTTCCTCGACATCAAAGGCGTGCCCTTCCAGGTGAACCTGCGTGTCCCACAAGAGGCGTGTGCTCCGATGCCTCCCCACTACAGGCTGCCTCAGCACGGCCAGCTCTCTGACGAGATCGAAGACACCCTGCTGGCCATGCAGGACCCCTGGGCAACTCTGTTCATCTTCGGGCGGGGCGGGTCAGGGAAGGATGCCTTCGGCGAGTATTGGTCCGCAGCCACTCGAACACCGTTCGTCGAGCGCACGATCCAGCCTGACGCAGATGTCGAAGCGTGGTTCTTCTACCGCGACTTCAACGCCGAGAGCACCTTCTGGCACGAGGGGCCTCTACTGAAGGCTCTTCGCGACGGCTACCAGCCGCCAGACGGCGGCCCCGTGGTCCCGTACATCCTGAAGCTCACCGACGGAGACCGGGCCACCCCCCGTCAGGCAGAGTTCCTTCGCCTGCTGCTCGACTCCAGCAACCCCCGAATCCCAGGGCCGTTGGGCCAAACCTACCCGGTCCTTCCCGGAACCCGGATCATGGTGACGGCGAACACGAACGGCGCTGGGGACATCTCTGGCCGGCACGTATCAGCGCGGCCCCAGGATGCGACTCTGATGGAGCGCTACCACGCGGTGTTCGAGTTCCCCTACTTGGATTGGGAGGATGAGAAGCAGATCATCCGTAGCAAGTTCCCCCTGTTCGTCCGGGAGGGCTCATCCGCACAGATCGAGGTCAATGGGTCCGTCAAGACGGTGGACTTGATCGAGCAGGTCGGGAAGGTGGTCCGCAAGATTCGAGACGACATCCAGGGTGGGAAGCTCTACACCGACTTCAGTCACCGTCACCTGTGCTGGTGGCTGAAGCACGCCCAGCACCGCATCAACCATGAGGGCGTCACCACCGACCTCCTGGCTCGGTCTGCCAAAGTGTGGCTGACCCGCATCGGGGACAGCCGCACGAAGCTCGAAGTCAAGAAGATCATGGACGCCCACATCAGCGGCGGCGTCCTGAACCGGAAGAGGAACTAGATGGCCCCACCTGAACAAGATGAGCTGAAGGCCGTCCTTTTGAACATCGAGCAGCACCACTTGAAAGGGCTGCTCGAAGATGTGGAGGGCTGGAACACCAAGTACATCGACTACCACCGTTCCTTGAAACCTAACGAAACCTCCTAATGAGGAGATCAAGCGGGCACCAAGGATTCCACCGTTGCCGGTGAAATCCCCCGGTCTGAACCAACCCGAAGGTTGGTGCCGGGTTCCTGCTTCACA
>Ga0136601_1000546_pt1 | contig 15816 bp, 25 predicted proteins | sample AntRauMFilla2699_FD_181020 | JGI IMG/M metagenome (GOLD analysis project Ga0136601, IMG submission 181020) | Saline lake microbial communities from Rauer Islands, Antarctica - Metagenome Filla 2 #699 | ecosystem: Environmental > Aquatic > Non-marine Saline and Alkaline > Saline | place... | reverse complement strand
AATCAAAATCGTCTTGACAAGGGGTTTTGTTTCCATGGCTTTCCGAATACACCACGAAACTTAGATTTTCTCTGTAATAAACTCAATGCACATATCGAAATAATCAATCGCGACAAACATATAGATTATCTTATCGAAGAGTGGTTTAGTCCTGACACTGTTATGTTCAATGAATCGTATGGTGTGGGCAAGGGAGACGGACCAAATGCGGCACCCGGCCTACGACTAAAGCACGGTATTATGAATAAACTACATAATCACTTCGAGAGACTTCAAGGCACAGTTGGTGATATTTCCACTTACTATCTTGAGGCATCCTTTGAAACGAAATGTGCGATACGACAACTCAATCTTATATGTCATGAGATTGAGACATTGGTGTTGTCGAGACGTAAGGCAATAACAGACCCAAAGTGGGTGCGCCCAAGTCAAATAACCTCTTTCAAAGATGCACCAAGATACAAACTGACCGACGAGCATTTTGAGTTATTTACAGAAAACGGATACAACCGTCGCTTCGGTCACATTTATATGCACTGGGCACAGATTGGCAAGACATTGTTTGAAGTGTTCCGAGACGAAGATGCCCCTGACTTGGCAACCGAGCCAAGCATATGTGAAGCTATAACGTCCTTGGAATATTATTCTGGTGAGTTCGATATTGAACTTGGGCGTGATGTGCTGTATAATGAACATGAATGGCATAGAGAAGAAATAGACAAGTTTTACAGTTGGTTAGAAGACAATGAAATGCCGATAGACGACCCAAAGCTTAGTTTGGGCTACCTACCCATAGCAAAGCTCGACTTGGACGCCTACGCCTCACCAGAGGCGGTCTGGGACGCTATAGGTAATCATTTCGACGTGTATAAGATACAGGTTGATGACGTTGAATGCACATACGATTATGGATATGAGTAATATTATGGGTAAAAAAGTATTTGTGGCTGGCGACAGCTTTTCATACGGCAGCGAGTTGTCAGACATTCATAATGTATGGTGGCGTAATGTATGGCCAAATGCATACAGCATAACAATGCCCGGTGCATCAAACGATTATATTCTTCGTAACCTTCGATATTTTCTGAATACTCAAAGGCATCAACAAAGCTCTGTTGATTTTGTGGCTATTATGTGGACGTTTCCTACTCGATTTGAGTTTTGTTTTGATAAAGATATAGACACGGGGCGGTTTTCACAATGGCACACCATTGGCACAAAAAAAGAACCAGAGGAAATACAACACTTCACCCACACATTCAATAAATACGTAGGAACCAATATTCTACATCAACAGCACAATGCATGGATGAATATATCATATGCAGAAATGTTACTGCAAAAGTACGAAATAGATTATATGTTTACTCATGCCGATTGGGACTTGTTCGGAAAGAATGGTGAATATACCAATATAGATATGACGCGTTGGTATATGCCCGACCCATCTGATAAAAAAGGGTTCTTGAACTGGGCAATAGATAAAGGATACAAGCGAGGACCAGATGGCCATCCATTGGACCAAGCTCACATAGATTTTGCAAAGGACGTATACGAATGGCTTGGATAAAAAACTTATGGAACAGAATAAAACTTGAAATACGCTACAGAAAGCGGTTGAAGGAAATGAAAAAGCGTGACCCGTTCATATATAAGTAAAAAAGAGTTCTGGGATGCATTACAGATGCCCTTAGAAAAGGATCGTGATTGTGATAACTGCGACAATGCCGATCCAGATCATTTTGGCTCGTGTTGGAGAGTAGAAGCGTTTGACGACCCAGAAGAATGCATGGTGCGCGACCAATGTTACGCATATCCTTTTTGGGTATGGGATAAGACTAAGACAAGACGAAATGGATAAAGATAAAAAAGCGTTCTGGAAGGCATTGTCTAGTATTCTTTTATCCCAACGTAGCTGTGGCAACTGTTATTTTATACTAAACCCGAACGCAACGGTGTGTCATAAGTGTATTGGTAATCATCTTCTTGCGTTAGACGGTGCCAAAGGTAGGGGATTTGGCGATAATAGTATGGCTAGAACACCGAATAGTAACTGGATACAATATGATGACGACGACGATGAATAAAGACAAGCAAGAGTTTTGGGAAGCATTGCAGACGCCACCGGAAAAGGACCGTGGTTGTAACAACTGTAAGCACGGTCTGGATACTGAGGTGTTCCACTCGTGTTGGCGTGGTCATAAAATAGGTTCGACAGAAGAATGTGTTATAGTGGAAGGTGGCAGAATCGTATATCCTTTTTGGGAATGGGGTAAGCCCGGTGAATAAACAAGAGTTCTGGGAATCATTACGGATGCCAGCGGAAAAGGACCGCAACTGTTATAACTGTGAGAAACACAGCGGGTGCTGGCGGATAGGAGCTTCGAAAACCCCAGATGAGTGTATGGTGCCCAAGGAAAACCTCCACAAAAGATGGTTTGAATTTCCGTATTGGAAATGGGATGGAAAATAGATATCGTGGAAGATAAGACAGACAAAGAAAAGTTCTGGATTGACCTACAGGGTGGGTGTGATGTATGTAGATTCTTTTCACACAGAAGAAGCGACAAGATGATGGCACTAAATGCCAAGCACGGTGGTGATGGTAATAGGGTGTCGTGTGTACAAAACCTATTTCAGAGTATGCATTGTGATGGATATATTCATTGGGAGCGACACTCAGATAAATGATATTATGCACAGGATGTAGCTTTACCTACGGCGAAGAACTAGCTGACCTAAACCAAGCGTATCCGATACAGCTTGGTAAGATGATGAACAACACACCAGTTATCAACGCTGGTATCAAAGGTGCCAGCAATGATTATATTCATCGAACCACGATGGAAAACTGTCTAACACATAAGCCTGATATGGTTATTGTTCAGTGGACAGAAACAAATCGTCTTGAACTACACCCCAATCTCCCCGTAAACATTGGACCGTATAAAAGTTACACAGGACCATTACAGGTAAATATACGAACAGACCACAAGTTTATCAACACCTATTACAAAGAATGGTGGGATGAAAAACACGCGTTCATGAAGTGGATATGGCAAGTTATCGCCACACAAAACTTCCTCAACAACAATAATATTCCGTATATTATGATAAATGGATTTGGTAATCAAGAACTAATAAAAAAATATAACGACCTTCCAGAATACAATCATATAAATACTGAACAGTTTATGGGATGGCCAGACGAAGGTATAACAGAATGGGTATATGGGACTCCTTTGATGCCTAAAGGACATCCCGGCCCCGAGGGACATAGGAAGGTAGCAGAGAAAATATGCAGAGAAATAGATGGTAATATAATACCAACGAGTGTATTTGTTTTGAGTAAATATTGTCATGCTGTGTCTCCTTGCAATAGTAAGTAGACATGTAGATCACATTATATTTACTAGAAAGGTGAAAAATATTTCTATTTTAGGACTAAGTGCTGGCTTCCACGATGCGGCTGCGTCAGTGGTTGATAAGTACGGCAACATCACATTTGCGGCACACGCCGAACGATACTCACGCAAGAAGAACGACCCTGACCTAAACAGGGCCATCCTCGAAGAAGCTGTTGCATCTACCAGCGAGCCTATCACGGCGATTGGTTGGTACGAGAAGCCATGGCTAAAGCACACCAGACAAGTATATTCGGGCGAAAAGAAGTTCTACGACACACCACAGTCGTTGCGTAAGTACATCCGTGGTGTGTCCGGTGACATGTTCGACAACGCCAAGATTCATACCTTTCATCATCATCAATCACATGCTGCTGCTGGCTTCCAGACAAGCGGCTACGACGATGCTATTATTGTTGTGGTTGATGCTATTGGTGAATGGGATTGCTTCTCGTTCTGGTACGCATACTATGAGCGTGGCTCACTTGGTCGCCGTATAGTAAAATACCAAAAACTTCGGTCGATTCGTTACCCTCATTCACTTGGTTTGTTTTATTCTGCGATCACACAGGCAGTCGGTTTGAAACCAAACGAAGAAGAATACATCACCATGGGCATGGCCGCGTATGGAGATATAGGTGGCACGGCATCTGACGACTACTTAGAAATGCGTAGAGCCGTAAGGGATGCGGTGGGTGTGGATTCTCACCGGTTTAGAGTAGATGACGATTATACATTCGAGTTCGAAACGAAACACAACTTACATGCTGGTTTCCCAAAAAACCACATACCAGCGGGTGCCCCCAAAGAAGTAATCGCATACCAAGCTCAGATTCAGACAGAACAGGTTCTGTCTGCTGTATTCAGTGTCGCCTCGAACATGGCCAAGTTCAAAAAGACAAAGAACTTTGTTTATATGGGTGGTGTCGCACTAAACTGTGTGGCCAATCGCATGGTACGTAATGTTCTGAGCTACAAACAAAAAGCGAGTAATGACTTCAACTTATGGATAATGCCTAACCCCGGTGATGCTGGTTCGTCCATTGGTGCAGCGGCGTTGATACATGGCAAGAAGCTGAACTGGCAGAGTCCGTTCCTTGGCACAAACATCCCCGGTAAATATCCTATCGAAAACATCCTAAAGGTTTTGGGCACCGATAAGATTGCTGGTGTGGCCAGTGGTCGAGCAGAGTTTGGGCCAAGAGCCTTGGGCAACCGTTCGTTGCTGGCTGACCCACGTGACCCAGACATCAAAGACAAAGTGAATGCCATCAAACAACGACAAAAGTTCCGTCCGTTTGCCCCGGTTATTCTTGCAGAATACGCCCACGAATATTTCTATTCAGTCACGCCAGAAAACAAATACATGCAGTCCGTGTCTGTGGCTGGTGTGGGCACATCAGAGCAATACCCGGCCATCGTTCATGCCGATGAGACTGCACGAGTTCAGACAGTCGGACAAGACGATACATCAGGGATGCGTGACCTACTTGAGCAATGGTACTTTTGGAGCGGTGGGTGTCCTATGCTTCTAAATACTTCATTGAACATCCGTGGAGAACCAATGGTGAATACCCGAGAAGATGCAGACCGATTTGAAAATCAATACGGCGTAACGGTGTTGTCGTGAATGATATTTTCGTGATGGATTTCGGCAACTTGGACATCGGCGCTGATATGTTTCAATACGGCATACCAAGACACGCAAAAAAGACACGATACTATGGCACACATCTTGACACGATTCGTCGCTGCGTAAAGAACGCAAAGACCGAATACGTTTGGATTGTTTCAACCATTTGTGATTATATGCAGTTCGATTTTCATTACAAACCGGCACCATGGGAAGCAACGCAAATACATTGCTGGGCCAGTAATCGCCAACAAAAAGGCGACACGTTCCTTGTGCATGTCAAGGAGTTTTTGAAACAGGATGCCGCCCCATTAGAAAAGCTAGAATGGTTCAAGGATGTTCATTATCATTATCCCGGTGTGAATAGACTGCCAATAGGTCAGACGATGACATCAAACCTCATCGACACCGCAAGTACCGTAACCGATTATTACACTTTGCTTTGCGAAAAAACACCATCTTTTCACCCAATAATGAACGCAAAAGACGTTGTGCCACCTCTCTGGGAAAAAAGAGCCATATATCCACTCAATAAAAGCGGCTCGGCTGTTCTTGTACCTAACGACTGTAAAGGGAAGATTTCTACTCAACTCTATGACTACCCCTATATATCGTATGATTTCATTGATAAAGTAGAAGATAAACCGCTAGATATTGTGTTCATATCAAATGGTGAAATAAACGCCAATAGAAACTATACCCGACTACAAAGGGTGCTTACCAACAATGGCGTCAGAAACGAAGTTCATTTGCTACAGGGTATAAAGGGTCGAACAGAAGCATATCAACGTGCTGCCCAAATGTCGAAAACACCTTGGTTCTTCGCAGTGTTTGCTAAATGCCAAGTCAATGATGATTTTGATTTCAACTGGCAACCCGATTACATGCAAGAGCGAAAGCATTATGTTTTTCATGCCAAGAACCCAGTGAATGGACTTGAGTATGGACACATGGGGGTTATTGCATATAACAAAGACCTTGTGTTGAATCCACCAAACGAAATAGGGCTTGACTTTACGATGTCAGCCCCACACGCAGTTGTGCCCGAGTTGAGTTGCGTAGGCCAATATAACATTGACAAGAAGATTACGTGGCGTACAGCATTCCGCGAAACGCTAAAGCTACGCGGACAAGCGGACACGAATCCTACGGTCGAGAATGAATGGAGATTGCACTGCTGGCTCACAAAAGGCGAGGGTGCATTCGGTGATTGGAGCATCACCGGGGCACAAGACGCCGTGGAATACTATAACGAAGTCAAAGGTAACCCGGCTAAGTTGAAGCTCAGTTATGAATGGGGTTGGCTAGATTCACGCCTATTGAAAACTCATCCTCTAAAAACTGGGTGACTGTCGAACAAACGTAATCAATCTGTTCGTCGGTCATTTGAGGGAAAATAGGCAAGGACAACTCGTTCCTCGACAGCTTATATGCCATCGGAAACTTTTCCTTGACTTCTTCGACTGGCATCCCACCGAACTGCACTAACTCTGGCAATACATACGGATAATGAACCTTTGTCTCGATTCCCTTGGACGCGAGATATTGTTTCATCTTGTCTCTGTTTCCATAATAGATTGGAAACTTGTGGTTTGATGTTTCTCCGCAATAGTCATCTTGTACAGATAACGGAAGTTTTCTCTTGTATTTCTCGGCGATATCATCACGCCGCTCGCCCCAATGACTATAGAACATTTTCATTGACATGGTTAGTGCAGCACTGATGATTGCTGGCACCTGAGAGTTTTGTGATGGGTGTTCGGTATAAGGGCTGTTCTTTCGAAGACCACGCAACATAAAATCAACCATTGTATCGTCGCATAATATTGCACCGGCACTACCAAAAGCTGGCAGTGGCTTCATCGGGTCAAAACTCACAGTGGCAAAGGGAATAGACACCGGAACTTTCAGTGTTTGTGCATAGTCTCCAATAACCGTCATGCCTTTTACAACAGATTTGGGCAATGACGAAACTCGTCCAAACATAGCCACTGGAATGATGGCTTCCGTGTTGGGTGTCGTGAAATCGTCCAAGACGACGCGGTTAAATGAAGTATTGAAATCCAAGACGCCATTCTTACCCACATCTACAAACACAGGCGTTTTGCCAGCACGAACAACAGCGGATGCCGTGGCAGGGAACGAGAATGCTGGGACAATGACTTCTGACTTGCCGGTGTCTAGTGCCCGTAACGATAGGTATAACGCTTCGGTGCCACTACCAACAAGTACGGCATGTTCAAAGCCGCACTTTCTCTGTAATGCTGCTTCGAAATGTGTGCTTGTGTCGTCGCCCTGATACTTCCCAGTGGAAAGAACCTCATCAAATACCTGTAGGTATTGCTTTTTGTGGTGCTTCCAATGGATAGTGTGATCAACGAACGGTACGTTCCCAGAGTCTGACATACTTGGCAATCCCTTCTTCAAGTTTTGTTTGTGGGTTATATCCTAAAATGCGTTTGGCTTTCGAGTTGTTCAATCCACCACGCACTGGATAAAACTTGTCGTGGTCTTCGATTATGAACGAACCTTTACCAAATGCTTTGATAACATCAGCGGCTGCATTTATTATTGTGCGGGGGTCGTCGCCCGTCATGTTGAATGTCTCGTTATATGCTTTTTCGTTTCCAACAGCCAAGCAGATGCCATCAACCAAATCATCAATATAAGTGAAATCAAGTAAATGAGTTCCATTTATATGAAGTATTGGGTCTACGTTATTGCCAGCAATGTCGATGAACTTGCTAATAACTCGGTCAATGCGGTCGCCGGGACCATAAACGGCACTCGGACGTATAATAGTATATGGCATGTCCCACAAGTTGGCATAGTGTTTTAGTATCTCTTCTGAGGCAGACTTCATGATGCCATATGGTTCGATAGGTTTTCGTGGATAGTTTTCGTCGGGATTATCATCGCCGAAGTTGCCATACACCATGCTCGAACTCAGGTATATGTACTGTGCTGATTTGCCAGATGGAAAATGACCCATGATTTCCTGTGCCATTCCGGTCATGGTATAAACACTATGGACATAAAAGTTCTCGGCGAACTTCTTTGCATTTGACTCGGCGGCGGTTTGGATGAATACGTCTGCGTCTTCGCCCTTGAAGTATGGCACTATGACTCCGTTATAGAAGTTGTCGGACCATTCTCCATCTTCAAGGCGAAAAAACTCTATCTCATCACGCATGTGATTCTTTCGGACGTATGGTATGTTGTTCTGGTCCACTGTTGCAACTTTATGACCTTGGCCATGAAGCTTAGTAGCAAGATGGTGTCCGATAAACCCGCACCCAACAATGACGATATTCATATTTTAGAACCTTGGTAAGTGGTTGAATATCTCAGTATAAACTACGTCTGCCCATTTGTCAACGTCCTTTTCGGTTACGCGAACATCACAGTCTGTTGGTTCTTCGAACATCTTGTCGGTTTGTTTGAAAGTAGAGCCTTCGGCGGCTGGGCCATTGGCTGAGTTTGATTCCTTTTCTGTGTCCATCCAGATAATGAAATCAGGCTCAAACAAGTCACGCGTTGCACGTGTAGGACAGATAAAATCTGCAATAACAAAATCATTCATTGCAATATCTGCCAGACGTGACATACGCATGGCTTGTCTGTTTCTAGCCTCGGGAGTGAACTCCCAATCGCAGAACATAGTGCGAACTTCATCTGCGTTGAAGTATGCCGCTTTCAGTTTTTCTTGTAGGCGGCGACCGAGTGTTGTCTTGCCCGTCCCGGCAAGTCCCATAATAAGTATTTTCATCGTTTGTCTGTCTCTTTGATTCCGTTTGATAGTGAGAATGCAAAGCGTTCCTTTTCATCCTCGAATGACATTATTGGTTCAAGATTATCCCCAAAGTACCAGCCCCATCTATGCTTACAGTTTTCAGAACACCATTCAACAAATCGGTACGGAACGCCAACCGATTCGGGGATATGGACATCATGCTCAAGTTGAACATCATAGCCAATGCCCTCGGTACTCAATGCCTTATTCACACTATGAGTAGGTGGTGCTGGAAAGGTCTTTGGGTCTATATTCATATTTTTTTCAATGTCTCTGTTGTTGCTGCATCTACAGCGGTTACTACTTTATCGAAGTTCAGATGAAAATCCACACGGTCAAGAATATCGTCAATAGCTACAAGCTCTTCTTCGATCTTCTTTTCGATACGCCAAGACTTATCTTGTTCCAAGAGCTTGGTCACATCAATAAACGCGGGTTTTTGCCCGTTATTGAAATATAGTTCAAGTCGTTCGATATACTCAATCGGTACGTCTTGCATTTCAATCTCAGAAAGCAAATGTTTCCATTTTTCAATGAACTCTTTGCTTAGATTTTCATCAGGCAACTTTTTTACCTTCACCCTTTTTAGAACGACCACGACCACGCTTCGGCTTCAAAGACGGTGCCATGTCGTATGCCTCTTCGCGAAGGCGAGTTGCCTCTGCTTCAAGACTTTTCATTTGTGCTTCCATCTGGTCAGCTTGTTGCAACGTGTTACGTGCAATATCTACATCAGATAGAATGCCATCAGACGGAGCCTGTAGTGGGTCAGCGACAGGGATAGGGTCGGTTGATACCGAGTTGTCCATCATTGCCTCTGCTGCTAGGTCACGTGGGCTAATCATTGGCTGTTCTGGCTGCGGGTTACGGTTACGTGTCTGCAAACCAGATTGGCTGTCGAGGTCTTTGAGACGCTGTGCGGCCTCTGCACCTTGGTCCATTTCGTTGATGATTTTGTTGATTTCATCAAGGCGAACATGTGACTTAGCATTTGGCTCAACGATAACTTGGCTCGTCTGAACCTTCTTTAGCCAACCATTGTGGTGTAGCACGTTCAACATGTTACGACCATCAGGGAATAGGTTGCGGTGTAGGGCATCAGCGAAGTCTCTTGCTTGTTGACCCGCCGCGCTTTCCAACACCTTCATGATTGAATCATGATAGTCGGCTGGTAGTTTGCTTGTGTGTAATACCAAAGCCATGTGTTCTGTTGGGGCTGGCAACTGGCGAAATACCAAGATTACCTTTTCATTGTTATGTCTTCCGATATGTTTCATCATAATATTATTTCTCTTCCTTTTGTACTTTGTCTTCCTGTGATTGTTTTACTTCATCAGGGACTGCATTCTGTGCTTCTAGAATGGCCATTAGCTTGTTGAATGTTGCTCCAACTACTGCTAACTCGTTTGCTCTAAAAGTTCCTCGCTGCGAACCAGCGGCAATAACTTGTGCCATAACCTGTAGATCGGTCAGGGTGATTTCGACTTGTGGTGCTGTTTGTTCAGCGGCTTCTGCTGCTGACTTTGTTTTTTGACTCATAATATTGTGTTCTCCTTATAATCTTGAACACAAATATTTATAGTCTAAATACCACTACGAAATATTTTTAGAGGATAATATATATGATGAAACATTTTTTTGTGGCAATACTCCTAATCTCAGTTATGTTGGTATCGACCCCGACCCTAGCTCAACAGCAACTCACCGATGAGCAGAGAAAGGAAGGGGTAATGCACGGCATGGTCACACAGACCCTTGTGCAGTGTCAGGCAGCGTTGAGCTTCTTACATGACCAGTTCGCATACTCATATGATGTTGCGACTATCCTTGGCAAGAAACCATCACAGGACACACTGGCAGTTGGCACTAAGTTGAAAGCTGATTTCGACCGCATTGAAAAAGAAGACTTACCTCGGGTGAGAAAGTATTTCATTGACATGGGACTACCAGTGAAAGTTGTACAGGGTAACGAAATACAAACATTCGTCATGTGGAAAAATCGTCATCGGAACACCATGAACGCACTACCCAGAGATAAGCGAGGGCAATACGTTCAAGGCATTCTTCAATATGCTAGTGCTTGTACCGAGAACACTAGCTGGCTTATTGACTCGTTTTTAGAGTAGCACCATCACCCCAGTCACAGGATAGTCCGCCGTTGCCGCCTTCGCTGGCAGTCTGCATACACAGGTGACCTTCGAGGGCTGGATTTTCAAACACATAGCCACGGAAGTTTGTGCCTTGTGCTTCGATAGCGAACATCTTGGATTCAACCGTCTCGGCGAACGCCCCTGTCAGGGAAGTCCAAAGACCGGCATTGGTTGCTACGGTGCCGCCTACAAGAAGCGACATAGCGATAGCGAAAGACATAATAAATGTTTTCATTTTAGTTTCTCTCCGTCTGTGTGAGGGGTTAGTCGTAATCGCCGTTGTCGGCTTTTTTGAACAGTTTTTCCATACCCGACAGCACATTCATCATGCTACCATCGGGGTCGTCTTCGTCAAAGTTATCGAACAATGCGTCGAAGTCTGGTGCCATCTTGTCGCACATATCTTCAAGTCCGCACTCAGGGTTCGAGCAGAACATGCCGTTTGCGGTGGCATGTGTAATCGGTGACCCGCAATCACAGGTCACTGAAACATCTACGTTTCCGTATTCGTCTTCTGTAGCAATAGCTGGCATCGTGTATCTCCTTGTTGGTTATTGAAGGAACTTTTCAACTTTGTCGCACGGCACGGTAGCCAAAAGGTTCGAACCTTGTGCGTAACAAATGCCTGTTCGGTAATCTTTGCTATAAATCAACTCTGTTGGTTTGACCGCCAATCCAGCCCCCACGTTGTATTTCTTCATCACCAGTGACCCTATAACGAGTAGGATGATAAGCATAGTCGCCCCGGCAATATATAAAAATCCGTTCATTTGAAATCTCCGTTATCAATCATTTGTTGGATTAGACCCGGTGCGTGAATCATTTGATGAATCGTGTGCGGTTAGCTCGGTCGAACACAATGGGACATCGGAAGGACCGTAGGTGATGGTGGAATCCCGCGAGGCTTCCTTACCATCACCCATGCCCCGAGAATACCCGTCCATGTTTCCTACCCAATATCCTGTCGCAAACATTGTAGCCGCAACACAGAGCATGGCTAGGATAATGGAACGGGTATTCTTGTCCATTTAGCTGTACTCTTTTTCGATTACTTCGTCATAATCGCAAGTGATACCGAACGGTGCCACCGGGTTGTTGCCGCCGCGACCGTGGCCGTTGTGGACAACAAACAAGGTGTCGCAGTACAACTCGTCGCCCCAGCTATCGCAAGGATAACCATCGGTGAACATGATGAACTTCTTAGGAACAATGTCGTTTGCCTTCATGTGTTCCCAGTTGCACTCGAACGATGTACCGCCACCGCCATTGAAAGGATATTCCAAAAGCTCGTCGGCATTCATTTCGTCAAAGTCCATGTCGTTGTACACTTTCGTGTCGAACGTCCAGAGCTTCAACTTGAAGGTCGGGTACATGTCCATGATGCCCTTGACTTCGCTGATGAAGTCGCGCATCTGAGCTTCGCCAACCGAACCGGACAAGTCAATCGAGACCACGATGTCAATCGTGTTATCCACAATCATACCCGGCAAGCAAGCACCTGTGTGCTGGGCTTTACGGCTCGGACGCATAAAGCTATAGTCCGACTTGATTGTGCTTTCGATTTCTTGGCGAATCAGATCACGCCAGTTCAGCTTCGGCTCAGACAAACCTTCCAAGATACGCTGGATACCAGCCGGAAGATTGCCAGCCGAACCCTCGGCCTTGGCACCGTTGATGACAGCTTTTTTGATGTCATCACGAACACGCTGTTTTTCTTCCGCCGACATCTTCGGGCGACGCTTCGAGAACTTGTTGCCATCGGCATCAATTTCAATACCATCGCCATCACCATCGCCATCGCCATCGTCGTCGCCATCCATGTGTTCGTCAAGAAGCTGTTCAAGCAGTTCCGCCATATCAATCTTCTCGGCGTTCTCATAGAGATAGTCGTAAACTTCTTCGGACGACCAGCCACGAAACTTGGTGTCATGCAACACCGGCACGGTTGAAATCAAGTCGCCGATACGCTGATCAACCAAGTCACCGTTCACAATATAGTCTTGTGCGATGTTGGACAACTGCGGGTGGGATTGATTGTCACGAGTACGACCCATGTGGTCATACACACAGTGAAGGATTTCGTGACCGAACAAGAACACAAGCTCTTCGTCGGTCAGAAGCTTCACGAAGCGTGAGTTGTAGTAGAAGTTCTTGCCATCGGTCGCAGCAGTTGGGCACCATGCATCGGCGTTCACCAACGGCAAACGAGAACACAGCGTACCAAAGAACGGCGACTTTAGAAGCAAGAGAACCTTGGCGTCATAAAGACGTTCGCGGCTATCCGCTTCAATGGCTGGGTCGATTTCAAGACCGACGCGAGCATCTTTCTTATCGGCTTGGGTGGTCGTGTTGGAAGCCATGAAGACGAGCGAGCCGTGCGACATGTGAGGTGCCGGGACACCAACGAGTTTCTGGGTTTTAGACATATTGTAGCTCCTGTAAGATTTTGATAGTTTCCATTATACACTACTCAACAGCAGTGTCAACTTCTTTCTTGTCGAGGTCGTAGATTGGAAACTCGGCGAAACGGGCACGGCGATTGCTCACCGGGTCGCGTGCTTCACGCATTCCAACATAGACATTGTTTTCGAGACGAACATAATAATGAACGCCTGTTTCTTTACCGGGCCAATCTTTACCGCGATAATCGGCAAAGCGTTCCAGCACTAACTGGTCGCCGTAGAGATTCCGTGCTTCGATGTCACGCTTACGATACTTGGCAATGATTTCCCACCAGCCATCGAAATCTTCATTTAGTGTTTTCATGATGTTGTCGTTTCCTTGTTATTGATTACGTGAATGGACATTATGAGGTTCAAAACAACAGCGACCAGAACCCCACGGAAAAAGAATGGTTCGTGCAAGTCGGTGCCCCAGAGGTCAGACTTGTTCATTTTCTTGCCTTTTCTGCGTAGAGTTGGATTTTCTCATCTGACATATTATCAAACTGATTGACAATCTTGGTAATCTGAGAAAAATCCAAACCCCTACATTTCACGAGAAGATGCCATCTGAGGGCGTCTTTTTCGTCGCTGGTCATGTTACTTCAACAACTCATTCACGGCGGCGTCGGTGAGGTGCTTCGTAGCTTCCTTCACACTACCCATCCTGGCAATGCCATCGGCTTGCATGATTAGATAAACGTCGAAAAGTGATAAGTCCATTTTAGGTACTCCGTTATTGGTTATGCAAACTCGTGTGAGAATGCATCGTATGGTTCGGCTGGAACCTGATTGACATTGACATTATCAATGTCGGCGAACGCTTCTGTCAGTCGCCGGATAAGATAGGTATCACCGGCAGTCTCTGTGACGAACATTTCGAACTGGTTATCTTCGTGTTCTTCGACCATCAGATAATCCAAGCCGCAATGGTTCTCTGTTCCATCTGAGTCAGTATATGAGGAACCGAAACCCCTGTCAACCAACAAACGAACAAACTCGTTACGGTCATTCACTTTATTCATAGTCGTCACCTTCTTCGATTACGCGTTCAACGGCTCCGATAGCTTCTGAACTGGTGAGTTCGGTGGAGACGAGGTTTTCGTATGCCTCGTCTTCATCAATGTTGCCAGCTTCGAGGTCATATAGAATCTCTTCGATGGCGTCAATCACGTTGTCGCCCAGACGCTCTCGCCAATGTAACATAATGCTACCGGCCATTAGAAAAACACCCCTTCGTAGGTATCCACGATTTTGATGCCACTCTGTTGAATGTATTCAAGAGCTTCTTGGGTGGAAAACCAACTTTCGTCACCGCAGAAAGCCAAAGCGTCCATCGCACGACCATCAATACCGTCTTCATTTTCCAACAGCTTGGATGGCTCGAACTTTCCACCGTAATAATCTTCGCGGAGTTCTTCGGTGGCCGCTACGATGTCCAGCATTTCTTGTGGGACGCAGTGAGGCTTATACAACCAATCCCAGATTTCCTTTGAAACCAGACCGATTTGGGTGTCACCCATGCCGGAGCAAACAATCATATATCGCTCAAGTGCAGGGGCGTTTGGGTTAGTTGGTACGATTTGCATCGTTGGCATAGTTGTGTCTCCGTGTTATTTGTTGAGGATACCGCTCTTGAGTGCTTCCAAGAAGTCGGCCTTGTCAGCTTCGTTGTGCTGGGCACGTTGCACTGCCTCGTCGGTAAGGTCGTAGAACGCCGTGTCTTCGGTTGCCACTTCTGGCTGAAACTCGCCGAACACTTCGTCCAATGCATCTTGAACGTCCCACGACTTCCACGACTTCATGGCCATGACCAGCAGCAAGTCTTCGAACTTGTCGCGGCTTGGGTTGTCCAATACCTTGCCGATTTCCTTGGCAATGCGATGGGTGTAGCGGCTCGGCTTTGGCATACCAAAGTCGTGAGGCTCGTAGGCCACGCCATTACCATCTTCGATAACCACGTCGATGTCGAGTCCTTGAACACGGTAGCTGTTCAACTGTTGCAAGGTTGAGCGAACTGCGTCACGACCGGCGATACCTTCGACAATCTTCACGGGGTCACCGTCTGGGTCAGCCGTAGCTTCTGGGTTCAGAATGGTGGCCGTGATTTTGAAGGTGTCTTCTGGCGGACCAGCTTCGACTTCTTCTTGCTCGGCGGTTTCATCGTCGTCGGTTTTCGCAGGACCATTCTTGAGGCGGTCCCGCATCTGCTGCCGAATACGTTCGGCCACTTCTTCTGGTGACACTGGGGTTTTGTCTTCGTTTTTCTTTTTAGACATAATCTTCATCCTCGTCTTGATCGTCTTCGGCCCAAAGACCTTTGACTGATTGTGGAGCAAAGGCGTTGCCATCTTCATCATCATCATCATCATCATCATCATCGTAGTTGATTTCG
>Ga0136601_1000544_pt1 | contig 15843 bp, 16 predicted proteins | sample AntRauMFilla2699_FD_181020 | JGI IMG/M metagenome (GOLD analysis project Ga0136601, IMG submission 181020) | Saline lake microbial communities from Rauer Islands, Antarctica - Metagenome Filla 2 #699 | ecosystem: Environmental > Aquatic > Non-marine Saline and Alkaline > Saline | place... | reverse complement strand
GCCGCCTGTCCGGCTCATAGACCCCCGCACAGACACTTCCCCACAAGCCAAGCTGCTGGCTGCGAGCAGCTGTTTCGGCAGTCCGAAAAGTTTCTACATACCGTACGTCTGGCGGATACGTTACCACTTGGGCATAGCCTCCCTGCACCAAAGCAAGATTTACCAGTACATCTTCGACATATACATATCTAAGGAGACGATCGTAGCGATCAACGTCGCTGATATCACGCTCCAAACGGACGGTTTTCCCTTCGACTAAGGCTTGATTAAACTGTGCCGACTCCCTACCAAAACACCCAGTTGGCTGACTGGGATGCACCGTCTCCGGAGTGTCTACACCGAGGTAGCGCAATCGCTCCTCGCCTTGTCCACGGTCAATTATAATCGTATCGCCGTCAATTACCCGCACTACCTTAGCTGTTTCAAATGAATCACTGGCTGTCTGATCAAAAGTAGATAGCGATTCACCGACCATTTCTGCTAGTAACCATGAAGCGCCATCCGTTTCGACCGACATGTTTTCGCGTAGTGGTGTTTGAAGTCCTACGTACGACAACCAGCCAAGCACCAAAATGATTACCCATACACCGACAGACCGAAAAATGCTCATAGGCTTATTGTACCCTACGCAATAAGATCCCGTACCTTAATCGAGTTACGCAAAGATGAAAATATTACAATTTATGATTTAGCTTTTTTCTAGCAACTCTTGAGCACAAGAGCATCTACGCTGACACCCCTTGAATCCTTATGTATACACCAAAAGCTCCGGTTGCTCGATTACTAAGACACGTCCTGCTGACGAAGATCAATGTCTATCACGGCGAGGGAGAAGATTGATGCGATGGCGTTAACGCAAAGGATATACCAGTACGCCACGCTCTATCAAGAACGTGGCGTTGTACTGTCTTACTGTTACAAATATTTAATCCTTCACTGCTTTCTGTAAGTACTTCATATCTTTCAGGAGTTCTAGCGCATGATTGGCCGGATCTACATGTAGATACACCGCCGCAATTCTACCTTCTGGATTTATGACATACGAAACACGATGTGTCCCCCGCACCGGCTTACCAAACATTTTCTTCTCTTTAAAAGCTCCGTACTTAGTAATCATCTCCATCTCTGGATCTGATAGCAGCGTAAATGGGAGCGAATACTTTTCGGCAAATTTCTGGTGTGAGCGGGGTGTATCTTTACTTACTCCACACACCGCAACTTTGAGTCGCTTAAAATCTTTATACACCGCAGCAATTGTGCAGGCTTCTGTAGTACAGCCCGGCGTATCATCTTTTGGATAAAAATACAGCAGGAGCCACTGCCCCGCAAACTCTTGTAGTGTCCGGACTTCTTCTGCTTGATCTTTCAGCTTAAATGCTGGTGCCTTACGGCCAATTTGTAACATACAATGTACATTTACCTGCTAATAATGGCACTAGTATAGCACCTTATGATCTCGTACTAGCGTAAAGTCAGGTATCTCATCTGTGAGACGAATCAGCTCCAGCGTATGTTGCTGGACGGTTTCTGAATTATGCACTCCGCGCATCACCCAACCAGTCCGTTTAATTTCAGCTAGTACACCCCACACAGCAGGTGCTTCTGGCAGCATACTGTAAAGTGTATTTCATAACTAAATACTACTCACTTTCGCCAAAATATCAAAGCTGCTACACTCGTAACGATGGAAGTGTGGCTGAGTGGTTGAAGGCACTGGTTTCGAAAACCAGCAACGAGGAAACTCGTTCGAGGGTTCAAATCCCTCCACTTCCGCAATTTCTGTTATACTACCCTGCATGCGCGTAGTAATTGCTTCAAAAAATCCAGTCAAACTTGCCGCGGCTGAACGAGCTTTTGCCAAAATGTTTCCCTCGGAAGAAATTGAATACAGTACAGTCTCTGTACCCTCCGGTGTAGCAGACCAGCCAATGTCTAAGGAAGAAACCCTACAGGGTGCTATGAACCGAGCAGAGAGAGCCAGAGAGGAATACCCGGACGCTGACTACTGGATCGGGCAAGAAGGTGGCCTGGTTGATGAAGGCGATCGATTACGCAGTGTACCGTGGATGTGTATCATTGACAAAACCGGTCGACAAAACTGCGAGCATGCTGCCAGCTTCACAATTCTACCGGCGATTGCAGACGACGTACGAGCCGGACTCGAATTATCTGACGCCTCTGAGACGTATTTCAAAACTAAGGGCATTGGTCGACAAGGTGGCTCGATTGCGGAGATGACGGCTGGAGCAATCGATCGCACTAGCTACTACGAAATGGCGTTAATTACTACTCTTGTTCCGTTTACTAACTCATAAGTATCGTATGCACTACTTACACACTATGGTCCGTATTTCTGACATTGACGAAGCGTTGGATTTTTACTGCGCAAAGTTAGGCCTAGAGGAGACCCATCGCCACGAATCAAAAGAGGGCCGTTTCACCAACATCTTCTTAGCGGCACCTGGTGACATGACGAGTGCACAGGAAAGCAAGCGCCCACTACTTGAACTTACGTACAATTGGCCGCCGGAAGATGGCGAAGCAGCCGAAATATACGAAGGCGGGCGAAACTTTGGTCACCTGGCCTACGCAGTGGAGAATATTTATGACACCTGCCAAGCCCTCACGTCAGCCGGAATCACTATCAATCGCGCACCGCGAGATGGTCGTATGGCATTTATCAAATCCCCTGACGGCATTTCTATTGAATTACTGCAAAGCGGCAGCGCGCTGGAACCACAAGAACCTTGGGTACATATGCAAAATACTGGCACCTGGTAAACTATATGCAATTACTCTCACTCAATGTAGAAGGTATTCGGCATACTGCTAACGTTCTCCATCTTATTCAAACTACGCAGCCTGATATTATTTGCAAGAAGCACCAGAACTCCTCGCCACCACAACTCACTATACAATCAACTTACTGAGATATATCAAGATGCAGTTCCTGCACACTACGCTAGTAGTCTTGATAAAAATCTACACCGTTGTGGCTCAGATCCAACAAAACAACATTTATTTACCGACTACCTGGTTGATTATATTTTTAACCAACCACCATACTCCATAACCAATGTAGACCTAATCTTCAACGTTAGCGACCATGCCGCAGTACGAGGATCGATTACCAGACATACTATGTAGTGCTCTACATGTAGATTAACCACTTGAGTAACAGACCAATAACTGAGACATCCAGTAATACCTCTCAGTCGATCACTCGGCTAGAGCAGGGACCACACTTGCGTAGCTGGTCGGCACTAACACCTCTGGCAGGGACTACCTGTCTCGAACTGAGACGGTACTTAAAAGCTTACAGTGTGTGTCTACGTAGATTGCACATACCGCACAAAAGATTACTTACTGATACTGAATATACACTGGCTTGGGGTGTAGCTCCAAGGCTTCAGTCGGGGTAAAGATACCAGTACTCGGGGGCTTGAGATCATTTTTATAGAAAATTTTTAAACCAGCAAACTGCACTGGTTCAGGTTCGATTACTTGTGCATACGTACCTCGTTTGAGAGAACGTGACCCCCAGCCGTCCATATGCATCACCACTTGCACTTCAGGAGTAGGTTGTATTTGGTCGTAATTAGTAACCATATTTTGTGTAAAGCGATGAATAACTAACACTTTTGGTGGCAATTGGTGTTCTCGCACAATCTCTGACAGCCACTCTATCGCGTAGTTAAAATCAGCTGCATCAAACGTACCGATGACCGTGCCGGGCTTAGCTCCAGACGGAGCCATCGCAAATTCCGGATCCAAACCGAGATGAACATCAGGCCGTGTCATATACTCCTTAAATTGCGGCAGCTCTTGTTGCAGAGTACTCAAACCTACCTGCAAATCAAGAAACATGATGCCATCTATTTCTTGCGTCATGCTATAAGCTTGCTCAATGTGTTCGTCAGGCATCACGTTGCGATACATTCCATCTGCTCCAGCATCTGCTTGCGCCACCATAGCAATATAGTGAATCGCTGGCCGCACCGGTGTATCAGGATCAGCCGCTTCCCAGGCAGCTGAAGTGCTGGCCAGACGAGCCAGCACAGTACTTCTGTCATACTCACCTAAAATACCCATTCGGGTAGAATAAAAATTTCCGTAATAGGCCACAATCCTCTCAAACGGCAAAATAGCTCCGCCGTTTGGATACGGATTTGCTGGCGGCCAGGACGCTTCCGCTACGGTGACATTAGTGCTGCTAGAATATAGCAAGTCACTAGTGACGGCAGTGGTCGGTATTTGGCTGGTGGTAGTGGCTGTAGTCGTAGCTGCTGGAGTTGGCGGGACATAACTGACTAGCTGCAGTAAACGCTGATCGTACGCAGCGGTATCAAGTGGCAGCGGCCACCGCAATGGCGGCAACGACGTGACTCCCTCTGTACTTGTAGCAACTGTGTCTGCCAATTGTGCCGACACGTTTTCGTAGACTACCTGTGAGAAGAAATAATTGCCCGCCAGATGGGCAGCAAGCGCCAGAATGACACTACCTATACCTATATATCCGTACCGCATATATTGCATACTGCGATAATACCATGCTCGCCGTCATACGGGCAGGCCTTACTCCCCCACAAACCCACCCGCCTGGTGCTCCCAGAGACGTTGGTAGGTCCCATTAGTGATCTTAAGAGTATCATGGTCACCGTCCTCAACTATCTGCCCTTGGTCAAGCACAATGATGCGGTCCATTTCACGTAAGGTGGAGAGACGGTGAGCAATGGCAATCACTGTCTTGCCCTCCATTAAGATATGGAGTGCTTGCTGGATTGCTACCTCGCTTTCTGAATCAAGGGCGGAAGTAGCTTCGTCGAGAATAAGGATAGGTGCATCCTTGAGCATGGCGCGGGCAATGGCCACGCGTCGCTTTTGACCACCCGAGAGTTTCACTCCACGTTCACCAACGAGGGTGTCGTAGCCTTGAGGGAGGTCCTTGATGAAGTCGTGCGCTTGCGCTTTCTTAGCTACTTCGATGATTTCATCATCAGTGGCATCTGGTTTGCCATACGCGATATTCTCACGGATAGAACGATGAAAGAGCGCTGGTTCTTGAGGGACCACAGCAATATTGGCCCGTAGAGAATCTTGTGTCACTTCATGGATAGGTTGACTATCGATTGTGATAGAGCCGGCCGTCAACTCGTGCTGCCGTAACAACAGCGATACAAATGTCGTCTTGCCAGCACCTGAAGCACCGACCAGGCCGAGGCGTTGCCCGGCTGGGATAGTGAGGTTGAAGTCGTTGAAAACTTTGTTCTTACCGTACTCAAACGTGACCTGTTGCCAGGCGATTTCACTATGTTCGATCAATAATAGCTTAGACCCAGGCTGATCAACAATTTCGTAATCGATTAATACGTCTTCGAGTCCTTCCTCAATCTCACCAAAAGCTTCTGCTGTACCATTAATAGCTCTTCCAATAAAAATAAGCGTCCCCGTTACTTGTGATATAAGTGATAGTACAAATACAAGTTCTCCTGTCGATACACCTCCACTTTGCCAGCTGTACGACAAAGAGAGAAAAAGTCCAAACGCAAAGACAAATAAAATTACTGAGTTCACTAAAAGCATTTTTTCTGTATACATCCAATTTCTTGCATTTTTGATTCTTCGATCGTTAGTTAAATCTTTTAGAACCGAAAATTCTTCTCCTAATTGGGCGTATTGGCGAACAGCTGACACATTACCGATGATATCTATGGTGCGGCCATTAAGTTTAGTTTTTGAAGCAGCATGAGCACGAGAAAGCTGACTTTTCTTTGGTGCTAATCGTCGATTATACCAAACTAGTACTACTGCAAGTAATACAAAGATAGTGGCTGATACTGGATCAATAAATACTAGAAAACCGACCGTCACAAGAAATGAAACTAGAGCAGTAAGGTGTGTCCAAAATAACTCTGGTAACACCTGACTAAAGCCCCCAACCACGTTACCTAACTTTGTCATAATTGAACCAGCAAAGCGATTAGTGAAATAGGAATGACTATGTTGCAACACATACTCAGCTAGAAAGTCAGTCGTGGTTTTGTTAAGTCCAGTACTCGTACGCATCCCCAAGTAGCCACTAAACCTAAAAAGTAGCTGGACGATTAGAACAGTGGTTGGAAATAGCATTGCATACAGCAGTACTTTTCCTGAATCACCTACCTCAGGTAGCGTCAACGATTAACTTAAAAAAGTAGCTGGTCGACTGACTTAATGCAGACGCTATTACCACTACAACAACAGTAGAAAAAAACCAAAATCTATGAGGGCGCAAAGCATACCACAAAAACCGCAGCGGGGTTTTTGGAATATTGGCAGAGCCAATGGTGTACTGGGCAGTTTTGGATTCGAAATTATTCATACATTATCTAATTTTAGCTGCGAATCAGTCATGTTGCGGAGTATGTAGCGTGCAGTAATCCACATATGTTGCAAGAAGGATGAGGTCTCTATTAAGACGTTAAGAGTACTAGTTTCTTACAAAACAATCTTACTGAACTAGTTAGTTATATTACTTATTGCGTTTATGATAGCAGATTGAGAAATTTCACCCTCTCGCAACACCTGCACCTCACCCCCTACTACTCGCACGATTGTCGACGCCGCACCTTGACGTGGACCATCGTCATATACCTCAACATTATTCAAAGCCTCTGCTCTACCGCCTGCCACAAACTGCTCCCGTATCAACGCTACAGTCGCTTGCGGGGACATACCGCTTACATTAGCACTAGTACAAGTAAGCGGAGCGTCGTGCGTTTCCATAAAAGCAGCTATGAGCTGCTTGGCAATCGGATCAGCTGAAATACGGAAACCAATTGTCTCATCAGATGCTCTCGCTGCCTTCGGTACAGTCTCCTTAGCAGGTAAGACTATTGTCAGAGGACCAGGGAGTAACGTCGCGATTATTCGCTCTGCCACTTCAGACACCTCGGCGTAGCGCTTAATATCCGATAAATCACGCACCAGCCACGACACCGTCTGTCGCTCATCTCTGCCTTTGAGCGCAACCAGCTGCCCGAGTGCTGCCTCATCAAGCACATTGACGCCTAGTCCATAAATTGTTTCTGTGGGATATATAAACATATAAAAGTTAAGCCGACCCACATGCCTGTGTATGGGTCGGCTATTTATTTCTGCTCTGACTGGTGTTGTAACACTTCTTCTACCGGATCTGGGGTACCACCATAAAAGTAGTATAACTCCCCATCAATCCGCTGTGAGTATTGAAACCAGTACGTCCAGCCCAGACGAACACATACGCCATCGTCGTCAACCGGCAGTCTGTTATGCGAGATAAACAGATTGCCTATTCCGATCACACGGCGTAATTCATCTGAAGCAAGAGGGGCTTCAGATATCTGCGCTCTCATAATATCGATTGCTCTTGGAGTGATTTTCATCATACTCTCCTATCAATTAAACGCATGAGCTCTTGTTTTACTGACTGTATTCTACCATAATCATCACCATATGTAAATACCTGATCGCCCCTTTCTTTGCGGTATGGTTCTAGACCTTTGATGCCATGGCTAGATAGCCCAAAATCGATAATATAGCCCAAATTTGGCATCTCAACTTTTGACTGCGTAAACATAATATTCCCAAAATGAAGGTCTCGGTGATATAAATTATGCTCATGACAAATGTCTATCGCTCTCTTTAATTCACTACAAAATTCTTCAATATGCTCGGGCGTTACCCACGGTGGAATAGCGCCCATTCCTCGGCGCAAATCATCAATGCTACGAGCCACCAGTTTTTCCATTGCAATAAAATTAGATTGACCGATTGCACTATAGTAATACGGACTGGGTACACCAACCCGTAAATCCTCCACTTCAGAAAGAGTAGCGTGGAACTGGGAATGTAAATCCAATTCAGCCTCCATAGTATTACGTCCGCGTGGAGTTTCTTCTTGTTTGGCAAACTTATAACATACGTCGTATGTCCCATCATGCATTTCTGTTTCTACCACCACCACGACTGCATCACCGCCCACACCGATTTCCATTTGGTGCTTCTGAATTTCTTTTAACGTACGCATCACACCCGCATAGACTAAATCCACCGACTCTACACCCGGTATATTAGCTTCTGAAAACACAAAGGTTCGTTGTTCTCGCTGACGAATCAAGGATTCGGCAATCGCCAAGGCTTCAGCTGCAGTAGCAGCTGATTCTATACGAGTAACATTTTGAGGAATAGTTGTTAAAAATGAGTACTCGGGATTGTCTAGCAATTCATCTAGTGCTCGATCGAGTAATTTTTCCTGCTCACTGTGAGCAGATGTGCCGGACGAAATTTTTTCCATATATATTTTACTCCAATGGTAAGTATGCTATTATCATACCACTTTTGTCCGGTTAGCTCAGCTGGTAGAGCGCTACATTGACATTGTAGAGGTCACAGGTTCAAGTCCTGTATCGGACACAAAATATGGAATTCAAAGATATTGTCATCATCTACCACGCCGACTGCCGGGATGGGTTTGGAGCGGCGTATGCGGCCTGGAAGAAATTTGGCGAGAACGCTACGTATCTACCCTGGAAGGAGCACGGTGAATTACCAGAAGGTCTTAGCGACAAAGAAATCTACATAGTAGACTTTAGTTTTCGTGAACCACTACTTGGACAACTGATGGCAACCAATCAATCTGTTGTAGTCATTGATCACCACGTCAGTGCTGAAGCAGAAGTAAAAGCTTACCCACAGAATGTGTACGATGTGAACCATTCTGGTGCTGTTTTGGCCTGGCAGTACTTTCATTCTGAGACTCCAGTCCCTGAACTCCTCAAATACGTCGAAGACCACGACCTGTGGCGTTTCGCCTTACCAGAAAATCGCGAGTACAATGTCGCTGTTGGTGAGTACGAACGAGACTTCGTCGTTTGGGACAAGCTCATTCAGGATTTACAGGACGAAAATTTCCTTATTAACTTTATCGCCAAAGGAGCCCTCTTGGCAAAATTCGAAGACCGCATTGTGGCAAGCTTAATGAAGTTTAAAGAACGTGTGTTGTTTGAAGGTCACGAAGTCTGGGCTATCAATGCTTCCCGTCTGTATCGCTCTATCCTCGGCAATCACCTAGCCGAGCTAAATTACGAAACGGGAGAACCTGCTATAGGTATAGTCTACTACCACTACGGTGGCAAAGTACACGTATCGCTACGCAGTATCGGTGAGGTGGATGTAGCGACTATCGCCGAAACCCATGGTGGCGGTGGGCATAAAAACGCAGCTAGTATCCGCGTCGCCAGTTTTACTGAGCTACCGTTTACGTTTTTAACCTAAAACAATCTAGCCAGGTGTGCCCATGCAAGTAAATATGCTATACTTTATATGTCTTAAGTAAGACATAGTTCATTGATTGGTGAAGTGAAGTTGTTCACTCAATTTCTACCACCAATCACACTCGTTCTTTCAAAGCACGTTTCTGAAGATAGTTTTTATAACCATCTTCCATCTTTCGTTCGGGCTTCGACCCGAAAAATTCCTAGAGCGTCCATTTGGCCGCTCTTTATGTTTTATAGTGATTGTGTATAGTAGTGGCATTATGCGTATCCTCGCCATCGAAACCAGCTGTGATGAAACCGCCATCAGTATAGTCGAAGCCACCGGCGATTTCCCAACGGCCACCTACGAAATACTCGGTAACGCACTCGTCTCTCAAATTGACATCCACCAAGAATTTGGTGGTGTCTTCCCGGCTATAGCCAAGCGCGAACATGCTAAAGCATTAGTACCCACGCTCGAAAAAGCTCTTACTGAAGCCGAACTGCTGGAAGTTAGCACCACCACTCTCTCAGTCGAGATACGCACGCAAATAACCAAGACCCTCGAACGAGAAGACGGACTAGTCGACACCTTACTCACCTGGCTGGAGTCACACTCTATACCCGACCTTGACCTCATTACCGTCACTACCGGTCCTGGACTCGAACCAGCCCTCTGGGTGGGCCTCAGCTTCGCCAAAGCCCTCGCTCACATCACCAACACGCACATTGTTCCCGTTAATCATATGGAGGGGCATATTCTCGCGTCTATTTATAATGTCGAAACCGACGACGCGCTGGCCCCAATTCAATTTCCAGCCCTCGCACTACTAGTGTCTGGTGGTCATACTGAATTAGTCCTCATGCCCACTTGGGGACACTACGAAAAAATCGGCCAGACTCGCGACGACGCCGTCGGTGAAGCGTTTGATAAAGTCGCGCGCCTGCTCGGCCTCCCGTATCCTGGTGGACCAGAAGTCAGTCGTCTCGCAGCACTCGCTCGTAAGCACAACCTACCGCCATATAAAACCGAACTTCCTCGACCAATGACACATTCTGGCGACCTCGACTTTTCTTTCTCAGGATTAAAGACCGCGGTCTTATATGCGATTGATGGTAATGAACTTACCGACACCGACAAACAAGCGCTGGCTCGCGACTTTGAAGATGCCGCTATCGAAGTATTGGTCAAAAAATGCCACACTGCAGCTGAGACCTATAGCATACAGTCTCTTATTGTTGGTGGCGGGGTCAGCGCCAATACCTACCTACGTCACCAGCTGACTAGTCACTTTCTAACGAATTTTCCCGACTGTGAGGTCTACTTTCCCAATCCTGGCTTATCGACCGACAACAGTATTATGATTGCCCTGGCCGGCCACGCCCACGCTGCCAGCGCTAGCAATCTCTCCGCCGCCGCCTACCTCCGCGCCGACGGCAACCGATCACTATAATCGCTTAGGACACACCTGTGATCCTGACTTCAAAAGCCGACCGTTCCATGCTAGTATCGCTAGTACTATGAGTACACCAGACAACCAACAACGGCCGGATATCCCCGCAGCATTTCTTTCGCCCTACAACCCCGCCGAACACGAAGACAAACTCTACCAAATGTGGGAAGAGTCGGGCTATTTCAACCCTGACGTCTGCATCGAAAAAGGCGTCACTGCTCCTGATGCCGATCCCTTCTCAATCGTCCTTCCCCCACCCAACGTGACCGGTACCCTCCATATGGGACACGCCGCCATGCTCGCAGTGGAAGATATTTTAGTCCGGTACCACCGCATGCTCGGCAAACGGACCCTGTGGGTGCCTGGCACCGACTCAGCCGCGCTCGCTACCCAAAGCAAGGTGGAAGGCATCATCTACAAAGAAGAGAAGAAGCGCCGGGATGAAATCGGGCGCGAAGAACTCCTTAAGCGCATCGATGCCTTCGCCGAAGAAAGTAAGGATACCATTATCGGACAAACCAAAAAAATGGGTTCATCGATGGACTGGAGTCGCTACGCCTTCACTCTTGATGAACCCCGCTACAACGCAGTGATGCAGGCATTTATCCGTATGTATAATGACGGGTTAATCTACCGCGGCGCCCGCAGTGTGAACTGGGACCCCGCTATGCAGACCACCGTATCTGACGACGAAGTCGATCATGTTGAACAGACCAGTCCCTTTTATTACTTCAAATACGGGCCATTTACCATCGGTACGGTTCGTCCGGAGACTAAGTTTGGTGACAAGTACGTGGTCATGCATCCGAATGACGAACGATATAAGCAGTACCAACACCGTCAACAAATCGAACTCGAATGGATACATGGCCCAATTACCGCCACCGTCATCAAGGACGAAGCAGTTGACCCTGAGGTCGGCTCCGGAGCCATGACCATCACCCCCTGGCACTCGGCTATCGACCTCGAGATTGCTGAGCGACACGGCTTGGACAAAGAGCAAATCATTGACGAGCGCGGCTTACTACTGCCAATTGCTGGAGAATTTGCTGGTCAGCACATCAAGAAAGCCCGAGCTGCGATTATTGAGAAAATGGAAGCCAAGGGTTTGGTTGCCAAAGTCGACACCGCCTACACCCACAAAATCGCCACCAATTCACGCGGAGGCGGTACCATCGAACCGCAAATTAAAGAACAGTGGTTTATCGATGTTGATAAGGAATTCACCATGGGACCATCACACGTACCAGGAATTCAAACCGGAGACACCGTTACCCTTAAGCAGCTGATGATTGCCGCCGTCGAACGGGATGGCGTACACATCTTTCCGGAACGGTTTACCAAAATCTACTACCACTGGATTAGTAATCTGCATGATTGGTGTATTTCTCGCCAAATTTGGTACGGCCACCGCGTCCCAGCTTGGTTTAAAGACGGGGCTGTAAAAGTGCAAACTGAATCGCCTGGTACTGGTTGGACCCAAGATTCCGATACGCTCGATACCTGGTTCTCCTCAGGCTTATGGACCATGTCCACCCTGGGCTGGCCCGAGCAGACCGAAGACTTTGCCACCTACCACCCCACTTCAGTCCTCGAGACTGGTCACGACATCCTTTTCTTTTGGGTGGCACGCATGATTCTGATGACCACCTACCTCACTGGTTCAGTCCCGTTCAAGCACGTCTACCTGCACGGACTTGTAAAAGACGAAAAGGGTAAAAAAATGAGTAAATCACTCGGCAATATTATCAACCCACTCGACATGATTGAGAAATACGGTGCTGACTCGACTCGCCTCTCGCTCATCATCGGCGCTGCCCCGGGCAACGACATGCCGCTCTCCGAAGACAAGATTCGAGCCTACAAGAAGTTTGCCAACAAAATCTGGAACATCAGTCGCTTTGTCCTGACCAATATTGCAGATATGGATACTCAAACTGCACCCTCCCTGTCCGACCGCGACCAAGAGATACTTGCCGGCCTACAAGCGACTGTATCTGAGGTAACAACCGACATTAATAAATACAACTTGTATCTAGCCGGTGAAAAAGCCTATCACTACATCTGGCATGACCTGGCAGATAATGTCTTAGAGGAATCAAAAGTCATTCTCAATGGCACTGACACCACTGCGCGAGCTGCCCGCCAAATAGTGTTGGCCAAGTGTCTTACTACTTCCCTCAAACTCCTTCATCCATTCATGCCGTTTGTAACTGAAGCAATTTGGCAGGAATTTCCAGCGCACTTAAAGGACACCGACATGCTGATAGTTGCCAAGTGGCCTGAAAGCAACTAATATACCTTCAGAAAAGAGGGAGGATAGTAGTATGAAATATTGCTGTGCAGCATGTAGCTGTCAGACATATCTGTTTGTTCAAACAAATCAACGTGGCACACCCCTTTTAGGGAGAGTCCAGGCGTTAACACACAGTCCGGAGTTTTTAAACCGCTGGAAAATATATGGAACATACATATCACCAACCGGGAAAAATTTACTTTTACTACTCTATCCGACACCAAGCCGCTCGGTTGTCCAAGCGGGGTATACGTAGTTTGACCTATCAGGCGCACCAATTGGTGCGCCTGACCCTTGGTGAGAACACCACACCTCACGCTGACCACCTGGTACAATGAATGGCGATGTCCTCAACACATATTACTATCGCCTTCTTGGCCGGCCTCATACCAGCTCTTTTTTGGCTGTGGTTTTGGCTTCGTGAAGACCGTGCCAAACCCGAACCTCTACTCTTGATTATCACTACCTTTTTGGCCGGAATGGCAGTTGTCCCATTAGCGCTTCCGCTGCAAAAACTCGCAATGGAGTACTTTGCAGGAAACGACTTACTATTTGTATGGGTCATTATTGAAGAAACACTTAAGTACGCGGTGGCAGTTTTGATAATTTTTTGGAATAAAGTGGTCGACGAACCAATCGATATGGTGATATACATGATTGCCATAGCGCTTGGCTTTGCTGCCCTTGAGAACGCTTTATTTATTCTAAATCCACTAGAGATGCGCGACTACCTCAACGGCACCCTGACTGGCCTGTTTCGCTTTCTCGGAGCATCTTTATTGCATGTACTGGCCTCTGGTACAGTTGGAGTAATGCTGGCTCTAGCTTTCTATAAAAGTGAGAGTCTGAAAATGCTATATGGTATGATTGGGTTATTCATGGCCATTGTATTGCACGCCCTCTTTAACTTTTTTATAATGAGTGCAAACGGGGAAATGATTTTGGCAGTTTTTCTTTTCGTTTGGTTCGGTATTATTGTCCTTTTTCTCATGTTAGAGAAGATTAAATTATTAGAAGTTCGTCAACAAGCAAACCAAGATACATCATTATGAAAAAACCATCATTTTTAGAACGTCTCACTGGCTCAGTCGATGCCGATGAATACGACCGGGTCCTGGACGATAATCACCAATTTGGTGACGATGACACTGAGTCTGAAGGGTACGAAGATGACGACGCAAACTGGCAACCAGACGGCCACGAGGACGTCCCTCAAGAAGGCGAGTTAACGGTCGACATGTACCAAACCAACGACGACATCGTAATCCGCGCACTCGTAGCGGGAGTTAGTCCGAGCGACCTTGATATAGCAATTACACGCGACATGGTAACGATTCGTGGACTCCGCGAAGAGATCCAGGAATCAGCTGACGAAAACTACTATCACCGCGAACTATTCTGGGGCAGCTTCTCTCGCACATTACTCTTGCCCGAGGAAGTCATCATTGATGAGGCTGACGCACAAGAAAAGCACGGCATGCTTGAGATCCGTCTACCAAAACTCGACAAAAACCGCAGCACTCAACTACGCGTAAAATCTCACACCCAAAAGGGGTAGCTATTCCAATAACCAAACACAAAACAGCCCCGCTGATGCGGGGCTGTTTTGTGTAAAGCAAAAGAATATGCAACCCTATATTGGGGGGGCAGACTTGGTCACGAATCACTAAGTATATTTGTTCGTCTACGACTCCAAATCTACTAAGTGTTCTCGACCCCGGCTCGTGATTTTCTTTTCTGGAAGGAAAAGAAAACATCACTGCGCCTTTCAAGTCTGCCCGTGACTGATACTCATCAGTCACTCCCCAAGTACAGACAAAATATGCCCCGCTGATGCGGGGCTGTTTTGTTACTGTGCTTGGGGGCAGACTTGAACTGCCGACATCTTCCTCTTCAGGGAAGCGCTCTACCAACTGAGCTACCCAAGCAAACGCTCATATGAGCTGCCCCATATTGTACCTGTTTACTAATATTTTTCAACTAGCTGGAGTAGTATTTATTGCCGTATATTATACGACTCCAAGAGCTGTTGGATTTGCTCCATATTAATACCTACCCCCATATCCTGCCCCGTCTGAGCAACACTTAACAGTGCCTCAATACTGTCGCGTAAATACCAGTACATAATGAGCGGCAAACCAATCAAGATAGCAAACCACAGTATTTTTCCCACCAAAGCCCACTTCGCTCGCCGCTCCTGCTTATGCAGCATGACATTATTCTCGGCCAAAAGACGATTGTTTTCTTGTAGCAATCGATTCATTTCGATATGACTAGCGTGAGAAGTATCTGGCTCCATAGACTTTTAGTATAACAGATTGATGTTCTAGAATAACCACCTAACAACACCTATTTGACCTGGTGAGCAAAGCTTTCCAGGTCTGCGTTCGGACAAATAGTGTGCTAACATACTGACGATCCTCACTTGCCCTGGTAGTTCAATGGATAGAACGGCTCCGTCCTAAGGAGAAAATGTGGGTTCGATTCCTGCTCGGGGCACACAATGATACTTCGCGCTCCGAGAGCGCCGAAAGACGCGGTGGCGTAGCCACCGCGTGTGGGAAAAAACCCTGTCGCTGCGCGACAAATTGGAACGGCGAAGGCGTGGCGAAGTGGGCGGTTTTGTCTCGAACCGTATGGTTCGTTCCAATTTTTTGTACGAAGGAGGCAATCTCGGAGAGATTGTTGGATTCGTGCAAAAAAGTGGCTTGTTGCAAGTCTAAAACCCACTCCCGCAATGGTTCGACCCACGTATTTCTCCGTTGTTCAAAAGCTTTCATTTTATCTTTCAAAGTGAGGGTTGAACGCATAATTACGT
>Ga0136601_1000543_pt1 | contig 15846 bp, 21 predicted proteins | sample AntRauMFilla2699_FD_181020 | JGI IMG/M metagenome (GOLD analysis project Ga0136601, IMG submission 181020) | Saline lake microbial communities from Rauer Islands, Antarctica - Metagenome Filla 2 #699 | ecosystem: Environmental > Aquatic > Non-marine Saline and Alkaline > Saline | place... | reverse complement strand
CGGAACGTGTTCGGTGGCAGCGATCCTACGTAGATGGAGACAATGCTTATATTTCACAGATACCACTACGGCTTGCGTGGGCTGTTACAATTCACAAAAGCCAGGGAATGACACTTGATGAGGCGGCTATTGATTTATCACGAACCTTTGTACCTGGACAGGGGTATGTGGCACTATCACGAGTTCGTTCACTTTCAGGATTATATTTGCTGGGAATAAATGATTTAGCATTTCAGATTGATCCGTACGTTCGCCGCATAAATCGCCGCATAAAGGCAATATCAGAAAGGATTGTAACTGACGTTTTGGAGGCGTAAAAAATATATTGATATGCGTTTTACTTATTTTCAAACAACCAAACAATTTATTGATCGCGCCAAGAAAAGGGCAACGGCGGATGATTCAAGCTTCATCGCTGCAGCTCGCCAGGAGGTAAAGGAGATAGTGTATGGGTACATGATCTACTATGCGGTATTTATGTTTCTTATATTTGGTATGCTTAGCATTCTTGCATTTACGGACCTGCTTGGTGGACCGTTTTTACTCGCACAAATACTTTTATTTTTATTTGGTGGTACTGTTGTACTGTTGTTGATTTCTCTGTGGTGGTTGTGGTCAAAAATTCAACGTAAGATTAGTGAGATGCAGGATGACCATAAGGCTGATGGCATACGCGAGGCGACAGTTGTAGATGGTAGATTAGATAATCAATAAAAGTAACGTATACATTCTTACAATATGAAACTTCACACATACATACTCATATTAGTCGTATCACTAATGGCTGTTCCGGTATTTGCACAGCCGCCAACAGCTCCACCTTTAGTTAAAGTACTTCAATCACAGGTGTCTGGCGAGCGAGTTAGTCATGGTCAAATAAGTATAAAAGATGGAATTAATCAGCGTATTAAAAAATCATCATCTGGAATAGCTGACATCAACATTTATCCTGGTGGCGTTTTGAATAAAGAATTACTTAAACTATACGCACAAAAGCTTGCCCTTACTGAGCCAATTCAATCAGTGGTAATTGATGATGATTTTGTTGAAATGAATGTATACGGCCAGGGTCGTCTCTTTCGTGTCATTCCTATTAAGCTACTTCATGAAGTGGTTGTGATGATTGACGGTGCATCAATTGATGTGACTGTTGAGAATAAGACTAGTTGGAGCTGGTTGGCGCAGCATGCTCCAGCAGAAACAGTTGCTCGTGATATCCGCACACATGTTAAACAAAGTAAATTTATCTCTGTTTCGCAGCTCAAGGCTTATATTATTGAAGGTATTGTGAAGTCTGTAACAAAATAATGTATGGATAAGGAAAAAATAATTTATTCAGAAAACAAGACTCTCATTGAAATAGAACAAGAGCCAATTCAGTCACGTACGCTAGGGAGTAAGCTATTCCGCCGTCTAGTTGCAGGTATATTTATTCTTTCAATGCTTTATATATTTGGAGGGTATCAGTACTTTCAGTTTCAAAAGACTCCGGATGACGCTGCTGTCGGTGAATATACTCAGCAGATTGAAGCATCTGTTCAGTCAATCCCTGTCACTGTCTTCGTCCTTATTGAAACATCGGAAGATCGTGATATAAATAAATCAAAAAGATTAGTATCTAATGCAAATCAGATACTGAAACAAATAGCGGTTCAACTATCTCCAGTTACGATACGTGAAATCTCTCTCTCTAATGCTCCATTAACCGGGCCAGAGTTGGTGGCTAATCCAGATAGATTACAATCGATTTTACCGCCAATGTCATCTAGAGAGGTGTATATAGTAATAACGTCCTCTCTTGGTGGTTTAAATGGAATTGCTTTTTCTTCCAAAGATACAGTGGCAGTTGCTGAGTATACGACCAGTTATGACTTTCGCGTTCTTGCCCATGAAATTGGTCATGTGTTGGGATTAGGTCACGTGAATAATAAGTCAAATCTAATGTATTCCGGAAGTAGTGGTACGGATGTAACACATAGTCAGGCGCAGGAAGCAAACGAAGCAGCTCAGTTTTTTTCTGATATTGAGTAATTAAATGATATAATTCTGAGAATGTATAGAATCATTACATATAGCTTTATATTTATTATTATCGCTGTCAGTATTATAAGCCTGTCATCAGAACGCTTGTTTGTAAGTGTGTGTGAACAACCAATAGCCTATCGAATTGGGAATATTGATCCAGAGTTTAATATTTCAAGCACTACAGCTCGCGGCATACTGCAAAAAGCTGAATCAGTTTGGGAGCGCCCAATTGACCGGGAGCTTTTTGAATACAAAGCAGAAGCTGATTTTGTTGTAAATTTTTTATATGATCATCGACAGCAAACAAGTAACACTGTGAATACATATGAAGAAACATTAAATGATCTAGAAGCATCACACAGTGAAGTCATAACCGCTTATGAGGCTGCTTCAAATGAGTATAATTCTCGATTAATATCTTATGAAAATCAACTAGATCAGTATGATAATAAGCTTCGCGCATATAATGATAAAGTAACAAGATGGAATGAGCGCGGCGGAGCTCCGGAAGATGTACGCGAAAAGCTTATTGAAGAACAAGAATTTCTACGTAAAGAGTTGCAATCTCTTGATAGTCAGCAAGATGACTTGGAGGTATTACGTAGACAGGTTAATGAATTAGCTGATCGTGGTAACATGGTTGCAGAAGAGTATAATCAGACAGCTACTACATTTTCGGAACGATTTGGTACATCACATGAGTTTAGTCAAGCAACGTATACCGGGGATGCTATAAATGTATACCAATTTGAAGGCGAACAGGATCTCATGCTTGCATTAGTGCATGAATTTGGTCACGCACTGGGTATCGAGCATGTGTCTAGTACTGATTCTGTCATGCACTACCTAATGCAGGATCAGTTACTGGAAAATATTAGCCTAAGTAATGAAGACTTAAAAGCATTACGTAACGTGTGTGAGATTAATGACTAATTTATCTATAGAGAAAAAACAAAAAACTTACATAACTATTGCAACAATAGCGGCACTTATTGGTCTTGGTGATTCAGTGTATCTAACCTTTAGTCACTATGGATCAACTCCACTTGTATGTAACCTTATTGATGGCTGCAGTACAGTTTTAGCTAGTCCTTGGGCGACAATTTTCGGAATACCTGTCTCTTTTTTTGGTATATTGTATTATTCAGCACTAGTAGTTTTGATGGTTCTATTTTTTCGTCGTCGTGATGTTATTACACATGGATTATTGTTAGCGATTTCCTCGGTTGGGATGGTCATGTCCTTTTGGTTTGTTTATTTGCAAATCTGGGAAATTGAAGCTTTCTGTGAATTCTGCATATTATCATTTTTCTCTACTTTATGTGTCTGGCTTTCAGTACTTTTTATTACGTCAAATAATGATTCTAAGGTGCCTAATGACTAAGGTTGAGATCTTGATCTTATACAATCACTACTCCTCACTATCTTATAAGAATACTTTATAATCACTTAAAGTTTTACGCGGTGATTTTCTCGAAGTTGGCTTTTTGAGGACAGCTTAAAAGAAAATAGAATAATTTTATCTGGAGGACGAACACGTCTTCGCGCACCATGTCTAGTGTTCATACATTAGTTTCATTGATATAACTACTTTTATGTTGTATTATAAATACGTAAGAAATATTAGTTACTAATTTTTAACATGAAATCATTACATAAGCCGGAGGTATGGGAAAAAGTATTAAATGAATCTGACAACCAACCTGTCATTCTTTTCAAGCACTCAAACTCCTGTTCTGTGAGTTCTGATGCACATAAACGTATCAAGAAACTAGATCGTCAGGATGTCATTGCTGAAAGTATGTATATCGTTATTGTGCAAAATGCTCGTGAGATTTCAGATTTAATTGCTGAAGAGCTCGAGGTGAAGCATGAGTCTCCACAGATTATTATCATTCGCAATCATGAAGCTGTTTATTGCGCTAGTCATGAAGATATTACTGCCGATGATGTGGCGCAAGAACTTATAAAGGCTCGCTAATACAACCTGAATGGACCTCGCTACTACAACAGCGGCTGGAGTAGATATCCTGTATTGGATTTCACAATATGGATACTTCATTTTACTACCACTATTTATTATCGAAGGAGCGTCGGTTGGATTCACATCAGGAATTCTTATATCGCTCGGAGCACTTGAACCACTTCCCATTTTTTTAATGTATGTGGTGGGCACGACCATTACTGATACTATTATTTATTTTTTAGCATTTAACCGCAGCACTTGGCTAGAAAGAATTCCAGTTATACACAAGCCGTTGAAGCGATTTGATCATCTTGGTGGAGGTACTGATTCAGAACCAGAGTGGGCCGATCGATTCAGGAGACATTATTTTCCAATTATGATACTGGCGAAGTTTGCTCCGTTACCAGCCTCATCTCAAACAGTGGCTGCTATGGCCGGAGTGTTAAAAATACCCCTTAAAAAGGTTTATCCTCCGATCATAATAGGTCAGCCTTTTTGGAGCGGTATAGTTATTGGGGCTGGGTACTATCTTGGTGATACAATTCAGAATCCAGCAAAACTACTGAATGAGGCTGGTGTGTTTACGTTGATCGCTCTTGTGTTTCTTGGTCTATATTACTATTACTTGCATGATCATCTTAAACGAGAGTTCTCTCGCGTGATTGGTGAGTATCGTAATGGCTCATCAGATGTTTAGTTTTTAGGATATTATATATAGTTACTATGGATCCATCAGTAACAGCTTTGAGTGGAGAGGTAACGTACTGGGTATCACAGTATGGTTATTTTGCGTTGCTTTTTCTATTTATAATTGAGGGTCCAGTGACTGGAATAATCTCTGGTGTACTAATATCACTTGGGTTACTATCCTTCTTACCTGTTTTTTTTCTTTATATCGCAGGGTCCCTAATCAGAGATTCTGTAATATTTTATATTTTTAAAAATGGAAATAAGAAAATAAAGAAAATTAATATTGGCAAATGGATAACAGATAAATTTGATACTTTATTAAGCAGAGCAGACGACCAGTGGCAACAGAAATTCAGGGTAAATTATTTTTCATTAATGCTGCTTTCTCGACTGGCTCCAATTAACCTCGTATCTCAGTTTGTGGTAATTATGGCCGGAATTACACGTGTCTCAACTCGAAATTTTTACATGCCAATTTTAATTGCACAACCAGTCTGGTCAGCGATCATTATAGCGACCGGATATTATTTTGGAAATGTAATCACAAGTCCAGAAAAAATGTTATTAGAATCCAGCTTGTTATTTACCGCTATAATTGGATTATTTTTGCTGTACCGCCACTACATGCATGAGTGGATAAAGAGTAGTTTACTGGGAAGTATATTTAGGACTAATGATCAGTAATGGTGATATAATATATTTACTACTAACCTAATATTTTTTTTTATATGGCATACCGTATAGCTATCAATGGATTTGGACGCATTGGACGTGCTTTTTTTCGACTAGCTCAGCAGGACGAAAATGTTGAGGTGGTGGCAATTAATGATCTTGCCCCGATAGACAATCTGGCGTACTTACTAAAGTATGATTCTGTACATGGCAGAGCCCCATTTTCTGTATCTGTAGATGAAAATCAGCAATCATTGATTGTGGATGATACTTCAATTCCATATCTTTCAAAAAAATCTCCTCAGGACTTACCGTGGGGTGAGTATGAAGTAGATGTGGTTGTTGAATCGACTGGATTCTTTACTGACTACAAGGATGCTGCTCAGCATGTTGAAGCTGGGGCCAAGCGGGTTGTTATCTCAGCTCCTGCTAAGGGTGAACCAGAGCAAGGTATTAGTAGCACGATATTGATGGGGGTGAATGATAATGAACTTGAATCTACCAAAATTACTTCTAATGCATCCTGCACCACAAATGCTGGCGGAGGTGTAATTGCTGTACTTAATGAAATGCTTGGGATAAAAAATGCAATGCTTAATACAGTTCATGCCTATACGTCTAGTCAGGATTTGGTAGATAGTCCAAATAAGAAGATGCGCCGCGGTCGTGCTGCTGCACAAAATATTGTTCCATCATCCACAGGAGCGGCGCAGGCCACTGCAAAGGTAGTCACAGATCTTAAGGATAAGTTCGATGGTATAGCGCTCAGAGTACCAGTGGCATGTGGTTCTGTTGCAGATATTACATTTATGTCGAAGACGGAGACTAGCGTAGAAGAGGTTAATGATCTTCTTCGAGCAGCAGCAAGCACTGATCACTGGTCGAATGTATTTGCTGTTACCGATGAAGAACTTGTTTCCAGCGATATTATCGGTCAGCCGTATGCGTCCATTGTGGATTTATCGATGACTCGGGTAGTGGGCGGCGAGCTGGTGAAAGTTCTGGCTTGGTACGATAATGAGATGGGATACTCGCACACGTTACTTCAGCATGTTAAGAAGGCTGCAGATAATTCATAATTTATGATGAATATCACTCAAATCACAAAAGAAACCGGCGTTACGGTAAAAGCGGACAGTAAAACTAAGGAGACATTTAGTCGTGACACTAGTCTTTTTCAGGTACACCCGGAGGCGGTTGTATTCCCGGAGTCTGCGTCTGATGTAGAAAAGATCGTTTCCTATGTAGCTCGTAAAAAGAAGGATAATCCATACCTCTCTATTACAGGTCGATCAGCCGGAACTGATATGACAGGTGGGCCGCTGAATGATTCATTAATCATGTCCTGCACAGAGCATCTTAATGTTGTACTTGAGTTAAGCGATGATCACGCCGTTGTACAGCCTGGTGTGTACTATCGAGATTTTGAGAAAAAACTTACACCTGATCACTTAACCATGCCAGTGTATCCGGCCTCTAAATCAATTGCGGCTCTGGGAGGAATGGTGATGAACAATTGTGGTGGAGAGAAAACACTTAGGTATGGACAGATGCGTGATTTTGTAAATGCAGTCAAGATGGTTTTGGCAGATGGAAAGGAGTATTTATTTGGTCCTATGAATCGTGAAGAGTTGGAAGGGGTTAAATCTCAGGATAACTTCATTGGTGATATTTATCGTCGTATGCATACGCTTCTAGAAGATAATTATGATCTTATAAAAGCAGCAAAACCATCAACGACTAAAAATTCATCTGGATATGCGTTATGGGATGTTTGGGATCGTGAGTCTGGGGTGTTTGATATGAGTCAGTTATTTGTAGGTAGCCAAGGAACCCTTGGAATGATGACAGAGGCCAATGTGCGACTGATTAAAAAGAAGCCACGCACTCGACTTGTTTCAGTATTTTTTAAGGATTGGGATGCTGTTCCTGATCTGGTTAACAGACTTCTTCCGCTTGATCCTGACAGTCTTGAGGTTTTTGATGATCAGACACTAAAGCTTGGTTTACGTTTTATGCCAGAGATTGCCCGTAAGGTTGGGTCAAATTTCTTCTCTTTTGCAGCAAGGTTTCTACCGGAAGCCTGGATCGGGGTTAAGATGCTGGGTATACCGAAGCTTATCTTACTCGTAGAACTTGCCGAGGATACAGAAGAAGAGCTGGATAATAAGACAAAGCAAGTGGAGAAGGTTCTTCAGGATTTTGATGCGTATTCACGTACATTGTACGAAGAAGAGGAGCAGGAAAAGTACTGGGTTATGCGTCGCCAAAGCTTTAATCTGCTTCGCGAGCATGTAAAGGATAAACAAACAGCTCCATTTATAGATGATTTTTGTATTAAGCCAGAAGACATACCAGAATTTCTTCCGCAGGCAATTGATATTCTGGAAGGTAGCGATATTGCAGTTAACATTGCCGGTCACGCTGGTAATGGAAACTTCCACATAATTCCGTTAATGGATCTTACTACTGATGCGCAGAAGGATAAAATAATGGCTGTTGCTGATGAGTTTTATGATCTTGTTATATCGTATGGAGGAACAATTACAGCCGAGCATAACGATGGCATTGTTCGAACACCGTTTATAGAAAAAATGTACGGAGAGGAGGTATATAAGTTGTTCGAGGAGGTAAAAATGATTTTTGATCCAGAAAATATTTTTAATCCAGGCAAGAAGATTGGAGGTACAAAAGAATATGCGCGTAAGCATATAAGTGCAAAAAAGAATCATAAGTAAGTATGGAAAATTTTGACCAAAAAAAAATAGCTAACTTCTTGTTTGAGGTTGGAACAATGCGGAAATTACCCAGAATGCACAGACAGACACTTCTGACCGATGATATGTCGGATAACATTGCCACGCATTCCTATCGAGTTGCAATCATTGCTTGGTTTTTATCTAAAATGGAAGAAACAGATCCTTACAAGACATTAATGATGGCGTTATTTCATGACATGGCAGAAGTTAGGACCGGCGATCACAACTGGATCCATAAGCGATATGTGAGAGAATACGAAGATGATGTTCGTGATGAACAACTTGGCAGTCTACCATTTCCTGAAATAAAAGAATTAGCAGACGAGTATGAAAAAAGAGAATCAGAGGAGGCGATTGTTGCCAAGGATGCCGACTTGCTTGATAAAGTTCTTTTACTGCGTGAATATGAATGGCAGGGTAATAAGGAAGCATCGGTATGGCTACACGGAAAGAAAAATGAAGAATTAGGACGTAAGGCAGGGGCAGGTAATCGACAACTTGAAAGGCTACAGACGGACAGTGCAAAAAAACTTGGGAAGGATATATATGAAACTCCACCGTCTGATTGGTGGAATAACTTATGGACAGACGAAAACAAATAAGTATGAATAAAAATTTTAAAATACATATTGCTACAGACCATGCTGGGTTCGAGCTTAAAGAGGCTGTTAAGGAGCATCTTGATTCAGCTGGTTATACTGTTGTTGATCATGGTGCTACCAGCTATAGAAAAGAGGATGATTATCCAGACTTTATTCATCTAGCCGCACGGGCAGTCGCTGATGATTCAGAAAGCTTAGGAATTATCTTTGGTCATTCCGGTCAAGGAGAGGCAATGGTTGCTAATCGGTATCTCGATGTCCGGGCAGCTGTTTACTATGGATCAGAGCCGGAAATAATTACCAAAAGTCGTGAGCACAATGATGCGAACGTACTCAGCATTGCTGCTGGATTTATATCTGAGGATGATGCGATTACAGCTATTGAAACGTGGTTGGAGACAGATTTCACAGAAGAGACTCGTCATGTTCGAAGAATTAGAAAAATAGATGAAAATATTACATATGCTAAATAAGGACGATATCATAAAAAAAGTAAAGGAACTTAATTTTTCATCAGATCAGTACCTTGTGTTCAGTGGTGGAAGCTTGGCAGCACACGGGATTCGACAAACAAGTGATGTTGATTTAGTGGTAAAATCGGAGCTTTTTGATAAATTAGTGCAAACTGGAAAGTGGCAGCTGACAACCGGAAAAGATAATACTAAGTTTCTAGTAAATGATAATATTGAGATCACTTCACAATTAGCGTGGAGTGATTACCCGACAACCCTAGAGGAGGCCAAGAGTAGAGAGATTCTAATTGACGGAGTTCCTTTCATGAGTCTGGCTGACTTGATAGAATTCAAACAGGCTTTGGGGCGGAATAAAGATGATAAAGACATTGAATTAATAAATAATTACCTAGAAGCTTATAGCTAAAAGCTATAAGCTAATAAGCTAACTTATGATCGAAGTAATTCCAGCAATTATTCCAGAAAGTTATCAGCTTATGCGAGCTAAGATGGAGCAGGTGAAAGATTATGTTCCGCTGGTACAGATTGATGTTATTGATGGACAATTTGCACCTGATCCTACCTGGCCGTACACAGGTACTTCTGAAAGTGCATACTTTGATGAAATCGTTGCTCAGAAGCAAGGCTTTCCATTATGGAAGGAGTTGCAATTTGAGGTTGATCTTATGGTCAACAGACCGGAATTAGTTCTTGATGACTGGATCGCTACCGGTGCCAGTGCGGTAATTATTCATGCTGACAGCACTGAAAATCATGAGGAGATATTTGATAAACTGGCCGAAAAAGGAGTTGGGATTGGCCTGGCATTAATGCCTTCTAATTCTAATGAGCTTGTCGATCGGTTTGTGGACAAGATAGATTTTTTACAGCTGATGGGTAGTGACGAGATTGGTTACCACGGTGTAGAGCTAGATCCGTTGGTGTACCAAAAACTTAAAGACATTCGAAAAGCCCACCCTGATTTACCTATAGGTGTAGATATAGGGGTTACATTCGAGACAGCTCCGCAACTTGTGGACGCAGGAGCGACGCGCCTTGTTAGCGGGTCAACAATATTTGGTGCTGAAGACATTGGAATTGCAGTGAAGGAGTTGGAAAGTATGGACGAATAATCTAAACCAGTTACACGAGATTTGGTGTTATAATAAAATCAGATTTCCATACAAATATGACAATATCCGACGACAAAACAAAGGAGTTGGAAGAGAAGGCGGTTGATATTCGTAAAACGATTGTTAAGATGCTGGCAAATGCCGGTTCAGGCCATACGGCTGGCCCACTAGGTATGGCAGATATCTTTACTGCCTTTTATTTTTACATATTAAATCATCGGCCCGATGATCCGATGTGGGAGAATCGGGATCGACTTGTTTTATCTAATGGGCACATTGTTCCGGTGCGGTATGCTGCCATGGCGCATGCTGGATACTTTCCTGTAAGTGAGGTGGAAACAACACTACGTAAGTACGGAAGTCGTTTTCAAGGACATCCGGAACGGACCAGAATTCCGGCGCTGGAGACAACCAGCGGCCCGCTCGGTAGTGGGCTCGGGCAGGCGGCTGGTATGGCCTACGCGGCTAAAATGGATGATAAAAAGATGCGTATTTACTGCTGTATGAGTGACGGTGAGCAGCAGGCTGGAAATATCTGGGAGTCGGCCATGTTTGCTGGTGCCAATCAGCTCGGGAATCTGACAGCAGTTATCGATCGAAATAATATTCAGATCAATGGATTTACCGAGGATGTAATGCCGCTTGAGGAGTTACGAGATAAGTACGAGGCCTTTGGCTGGCGAGTGATTGATGTCGATGGTCATAATATGCAGCAGTTTATTGCTGCAGTTGAGGAATCAAAGGCAGTTTATGAGGATCCAACCCTAATCCTGGCACATACAATTCCAGGAAAAGGTATTGATGAGATTGAGTTTGAGCCTGGTTGGCACGGAAAGCCACCAGAGAAAGGGCAACAGGAGGAGTCCTTCCTGCGAGAGTTACGAACCATGGGCGGACATATTGAGGCAAGTCACTTAGAATAAATATCATGAATTTCGAAAATATTAATCAATCCGAAGAAAAAAAAGATGTGTTTTCAAAAGGGCCAGTTATTGTTGGTGAATCTCTTTCAGAAATCAATATTGATGAGTGGGATAGAAATTTTATAAGAAAGAATATAGATTTGATACATCGCTTAGATACTGCCAGAAATCAAGCAGAAGCTAGTATGATTTATGAAGAATCTATACAAACAGAAGACAGGGATTTGGTAAAGAAAGTTTATGATTTTGTAAAAAGGATGAAAAAAGAACGATAATTTATATATCATGATTAAAGACGACCAACAACTACATCCAGATATTTTCGCTGAAGAACCCCCAGTGGACTATACCCGTAATGGCTACGGTGATGGGCTGCTTGAGGCAGCGCGTGAAAACGAGAACATAGTCGCCGTCTGTGCTGATCTTGCCGAGTCAACTCGCACACATCTACTGAAAGAAGAGTTTCCGGAGCGATACATTGAGATGGGGGTAGCCGAGCAGAACATGGCTACGGTTGGATCTGGCCTGGCTGCCATGGGTAAGATTCCGTTTATCTCTAGTTACGCTGCCTTCTCACCGGGTCGTAATAATGAACAGATTCGTACAACAATATCTCTAAACAATGTCCCGGTTAAAATCTTAGGTGCGCATGCTGGTGTCTCAGTTGGTCCTGATGGGGCGACACACCAGCAGCTTGAGGATATTGCCCTTATGCGTGTACAACCAAACATGAAGGTTGTGGTGCCAGCTGACTACCAAGAGGCACGAAAGACGGTTCACATCGCATCACGTGAGGAGGGTCCCGTATATTTCCGGGTGGCTCGTGAGAAGACGCCAGTTATTACAACAGAAGAGTCTCCATTTGAGTTTGGTCGGGCTAACTGGCTGTGGGAGGGGGAAGAACCAGAAGTTGCACTGATTGGATGTGGGCCGTTGGTTCATAATGCACTTGTAGCTGCTAAACGTCTGGAGGAAGAAGAGGGGATTAGCACCGTTGTAATAAACAACCATACAATCAAACCGATGGATGAGGCTTCAGTGATCGAGGCAGCCAAACGATGCGGTGCTGTTGTGACCATCGAGGAGCATCAGGTGTCGGGCGGGATGGGATCAGCAGTTGCAGAAATTTTGTCGCAGAACGTGCCGGTACCACAGGAGTTTATTGGTGTGCATGATCGTTTTGGACAAAGCGGTGAACCACTTCAGCTAATCAAGGAATACGGTATGGGTGTTGATTCAATCATGGACGCAGTCAAAAAGGTTAAAAACAGGAAATAGTATGGAATTAATCAAGGAGGATAAGAAAGGAAAGGTGTATCGATCAGATGAAATCAAGATTTTTTACCGTAATATTGGATCTATCTCTGGAGATAATAACGAAAATCCAGAGGAATTAATCTATCTTATTTCTGGTCGAGCTAGAGTTACTCTTGAAGATAAAGTTGATGAGTTAGAGGCCCCTGCAAAGATTACGTTTCCTCCTAAGACATATCATAAAATTGAAGCTCTTCAAGATATAGTTTTTGTTCTATTTAATTAGTTGTATCGAAATTAATTGCAAAAAAAATAATTTATAAGTACACCTATCTGAATTTTAGTGCTTCGAATCATGAAAAAAAGTTGTTATATAACAGAAAACATTGATCTGACACCTAGCTAGTAACATTAGCAAATAGCACGGTATACTATAAATATATGACACAGCTCCTTCCTTTTTTTCTTGTTTTATTTGCAAGTTTATTCTTCTCCGAAATTTTCAATCGGCTTCATTTGCCATGGGTCATAGCCTTGATTATTGCCGGTATGATTATTGGCCCATTTGGTCTTGAGACCTTTGCACCAGCGGAGAATGATACGATTCTTTTCCTCTCTGAAGTAGGGTTGGTTTTCTTGATGTTTATGGCTGGACTTGAAACTCGGCTATCGAGTTTCAGAACTGAAAAGCTTAAAGTATCACTACTCGCTTTACTTAACGGAGCTTTACCATTCATTGTTGGTTTTGGCATCGGTCAGGGATTTGCGTATGATTTCAACACCTCACTTCTTTTAGGTATAATTTTTGTATCATCATCACTAGCAGTCGTCATCCCATCTCTTGAGAAGACCAAGGTTCTACATACACCATTTGGTCAGGTAGTAATAGCCACCACTATTCTGCAGGATGTTGCCTCTTTGATACTTCTTTCCGTATTTTTTCAATCGGTTGATCCGGTAACATCCATCCCACTGCCTATTTTCTATACACTACTTATTGGTTTTCTGGCTTTTCTTCGATACGCTATACCCAAGATTCACAGCAAATTTGTACAGAAGTTTGGACGTCAGGAGGATATTTTTCAGCAGGAATTACGCTCGGTGTTCGTAATTCTTTTCGGCACTGTGGTTGTATTTGAACTCCTTGGACTACACTCAATTATTGCCGGTTTCTTTGCTGGTTTTGTGCTTTCAGGCACAATTAATAATGAAATATTAAAAGGGAAGCTGCGTGCAATTAGTTATGGAATATTCATACCGGTCTTTTTCGTTGTTGTGGGGGCTAATACAGATCTAACTGTATTTAGCGATCTAGAATCATTCGGTCTGCTTACGCTAGCTGTGGTCGCTGGTTCTGTCATATCAAAGTATATTAGTGGAGCCTACGGCGCTCGTTTGCTGGGATTCTCTGTAGCTGAAAGTCGTTTACTTGGTGCATCCAGTATTCCACAATTATCAACAACATTAGCAGTTGTATTTGCTGCTCAAGAGATGGAAATCATACCTCCAGAGGTTACAACGGCTATGGTGATTTTAAGTATCGTGACCACTTTTGTTAGCCCTGAGCTTTTGAAGATCCTCTCAAAACCTCCATCAGCCCAGCAATCATAATAATTGAATAAAAATACAAAAATCCGACACTGTCAGTAGTCGAATTTTTTACATATCTATTATAGTTATTATATTTTGCTAAATAATTTGAGTCGGTTCGTAGTTATCCGGAGCATCTTCTAGATATTCTAGTAGTTTGTTTTGAGAAAGTAATCCTGCCTGTGCACCGATGTGCTGAACTACATTCATCGAGTTTATTGGTCCCCAGCGAAGGGCTGTTGGGATATCCTTTCCAAGTGCAAGGGCGGCAGTAAACGTAGAAGAGAAGGAATCCCCAGCTCCAGTTCGGTCTACGGGCGGTTTCGGATCTGGGTACATCGGCATGTGCCAAGCTTCGCTTCCGTTATATACGTAGGCTCCGTTCGGGCCGTCTGTAATTACCGCAATATCCGGTCCGTGGTCGTGCATGTCGTGTAATAATTCCTCAATATCATCACTGTCATTTTCAAGTACTAGCTGGGCCTCCTCTTTGTTAGAAAAGTAGAGGTGTGTAGCCTTGTACAGCTTCTCAAGTTTCTCATACCCCATCTTCATCTGAAATGTGCCTGGCTGAAAAGCTAGCTTCGTATCATTTTTTTCAATATAGTCTGCGATCTCTATATGATGATCAAACGAACTTTCACCAAGTGAGGAAAGATACATGTATCGTGGTGCCTCATCAAAATTAGGTAACTTATAGTCGTATTCGTAGTGTTTTACGAGAATAGTTCGTTCTGGACCATTGCGTAGCACGTAATGATAGTTTGATTTCACTCCTTCATGAATATTTACGTAGTCCATGTTTATTCCTTCTTTTTCGAGTTGATCGCTATTTAGATCACCAACCATGTCATCACCAAAATTAGTATTTAATCCAGTATTAAGACCAAGACGATGGGCGGACACGCCAGCATTGGGCGCGTTTCCAACGGCTGGAACTATATCGTGATCTTCGTACTCAATTTTGTCTCCAAACCGGAAACAAATCTCTTCCATACCTTTATCTCCATCATCTTTATCTGTGTCGATGCGAACATCCTCAAGCTTTATAAAATCATCAGTTGTAATATCACCAACGGCCAGAAAATCAAGTTTTGACATATAAGAATCTAGGTTAAGTGTCTGGTAAATCTATACAGGTATTGTATCACGCATAAAAAAAGCCGCCTGGTAATAAGGCGGCCTTATAGTTCTTTGGGTGATTAAGTGGCTCGAGTTGCCTTTCTATACCTATCCTGCAACTCCTTACCTTCATTGACTTCAAGATATACTTTTTGAAGTTTCTGCCACAACTTGTTTTTTTCAGTAATAGATTTAAATCTTTTACTGTAATTAAAATTCCAGCCTACCCACTTAAAAACATAATCAACTTTAACATCGCGTATCCTACTAGCAACCCAGTAGGGTGGTAACCAATGTTTTGAAGCCGTCGCATTATCCAAATCAAGTTTTCCGAATTTATAGGTTACAAGGAAAGAGTAGCGCAAAGGATCCTGATTCGGTTTTCGGTTGGGGTAGCAGAAGCTGAATCCAGTAGGTCCAATGTGCTGAACCAGTATTGTTTGTTCCCCTAAATTATTTCCACCTTTGTCAATTTTTACTTGGAACTGTGTGCCGCCTTTCGTTGGTAACACGAGACCCATGTCTTTAAGTTGTAAACTTTCATATAATCGGTTCATCTTTATCTGGTTACGCATAGCTGTATTTATTATTTTGAAGGTTCATTGTTCTATGTAAAATATACATAATAAATATTAATTTGTCAACGTACTGACACATA
>Ga0136601_1000541_pt1 | contig 15927 bp, 18 predicted proteins | sample AntRauMFilla2699_FD_181020 | JGI IMG/M metagenome (GOLD analysis project Ga0136601, IMG submission 181020) | Saline lake microbial communities from Rauer Islands, Antarctica - Metagenome Filla 2 #699 | ecosystem: Environmental > Aquatic > Non-marine Saline and Alkaline > Saline | place... | reverse complement strand
TTTTCATTTCGTAAAGCTATATTTTCTTCTTTAGATTCAGACAGCCTTGTGCGTAATAATTCTTTTTCCAAGAAAAAATTACTCACTTGATCTGACTTCTCAACAAACATCAACTGAAGCGGCATAACTGGTGTAACTATTGCACGAATAACACCTTTAGGTAGAAAACTATTAGAGATATTTATTACAACAAGAAATATCGCGGTTACGATAAAAATAATAAAAAGCTGTCTTTTCTTTCTTTGAGTTCTATTTTTACTGTTGCTTTGATAAATCTTCATCTTCTTTGTCCATTACTACATCTCTATACAAATCAAGATCTTCTAGGATTATACCTGTCCCTCTTGCTACAGCAGTGAGAGGGTCTGCGGCTATATGAACTGGAATCTGCAACTCTGCTTCTAGTAGTTCATCTAAGCCTTTAATTAAAGCTCCACCACCCACAAGGTGAATCCCTCGCCTCATAATATCTGCAACAATCTCTGGAGGTGTTGTTTCAAGAACCTCTCTCGCGGCCTCAACTAATGACCCAATTGATTGTCCGATTGCTTCACGAATATCCGCATCAGTCATAATAACTTCTCGTGGTAAACCTGTGACTAAATCCCTACCACGCACAGGCGCTTCGATGGATTCTTGTCCTGGAACCATATTACTGATTTGTATCTTAACATCCTCTGCGGTTCTCTCTCCAATAAGAATTTTAAACTCATTTCTAATATAGCCAGAAATATCATTATTTAGTCTATCTCCAGCAATTTTAAGATTTTTTGACCGAACAATTCCTCCTAAAGAAATTACAGCAACATCTGCAGTTCCTCCACCAATATCAATAATCATATTCCCTGTCGGTTCATGCACAGGAAGTCTAATCCCAATTGCAGCAGCCATTGGCTCTTCAACAATGTACACTTCACGAGCACCCGCATTAATTGTTGCATCACGTACAGCACGAGACTCAACATTTGTAACTCCTGACGGTACACCCACCACAATTCTTGGTCCAAGAATTGTTTTATTTTCAGCAATAGCTTTTTTTACCATGTAACTAATCATCTCTTCAGTAACTTCAAAGTCTGAAATTACACCATCAACTAAGGGACGAATTGCTTTAACATGCACAGGAGTTCGTCCAAGCATTCGTTTCGCCTCCATACCAACAGCAACCACTTGCCCGGTTTTTGTGTTCAATGCAACAACAGAAGGCTCATTTAAAATGACCCCTTTTCCAGGTATATAAATAAGAGTATTTGCTGTACCCAAGTCGATTCCGATGTCGCTCGATAGCCATTTTCTAAAACGCTCTTTCAATAAAGAAAAAGAAAATCTATCTTTTTTTTGACTTGTATGTGTTTTTTTTGCCATAAACTAACTAGTTTTTCTCACCCAAGAATGCTCCACTGACAATAGCAGATTCTTCAACTGTAGTCACGTTCCCTGTGCTCCGCTCTACAACTTCATACATTCCAGCTTCTAGAGCTCTATTACTCACAGTAATTCGGTATGGGATCCCTAACAGATCACTATCAGCAAATTTTTCACCTGCTTGTTTGTTTCTGTCATCATACAACACATCAATACCTACACCTTGCAAAGACTCATAAATATCTTCAGCTTGTTTTAGTACATCTTCATTATCTGTATTCAAAGTAACTATGTGAACTGTAAATGGTGCAATGCTTTCTGGCCAAACTATTCCCTTTTCATCTGAAAGTACCTCAACAACAGTTCCAATTAGTCGACCTAAGCCAATTCCATATGAACCCATAACAACAGGCTGAGGTTTTCCATTCTCATCCATGTAGCGCAATTCTAAAGGTTCGGAAAATTTAGTTCCTAAGCTAAAAATATTTCCTACCTCAACAGCTTTTTTCTCTACTAGATTTTCTTTTTGTAAATCTAATTGAGCAAGGATTTCATCTGTATACACCTCCTCATTAACTGCAATCCCTTTAGTTTCATCAAGGTAAATAGTATCTTCCCCTGCATCTGTAATAGTTTGGAATTCATGTGAAAATTCTGAAAACACACCTCCAGATGCAAATGTAATAAATGTATAATCACCTAATCCCACTCGCTTAAAGATGTTCAAATAAGCAATTTTTGACTGTTCATAAAATGCGACATGATCTTCTTCGTTTCGTGAAAAAGAGTACAAATCTTTCATTACGAACTCCCTTCCTCGCATGATTCCAGACTTAGAACGAAGCTCATTTCTAAATTTAGTTTGAAACTGATACACATATTTTGGTAAATCATTATATGAGTGAATGTGCTCTTTCATCATTTGTGTAATTGGTTCTTCATGTGTAAATCCAAGACCAACCTCTGTTTCATTTTTTAGTGATGTCTTAAACCAGTTATCTACAACTTCATCATCCCATCGATTTGTTTTCTCCCATAACTGCTTATCTTGCAGTGCAGTAAGCGTGATTTCTTGCCCTTGAATAGCATTCATTTCTTCACGAATGATTTGTTCAATATTTTTTAACACACGAAGTCCAAGAGGAAGTAATGTGTATACTCCAGCCATTTCTTTGTGAATAAACCCTGCGCGAATTAAAAGCTGTGCGTTTTTAGCAGTTTCATCTTTTGGCGCTTCTTTTCGCGTTTTTGTAAATAGATGTGATTGTCTCATATGAAGTACAGTGTAGCGTAAAAAAATAAAATAGAAAGAAAATTTCAAACAACACCACACATGGTTATAATAATTGACAAAAAAATATATTTGTTGTAATTTACAAATGAACAATTATGGAGCTGAATATATCATTCAAAGGAGACAGTGTTATCTTTACAGATAACAATAACCAAGACAATTACTTCATGATTGACCCTGAGCTAGGGGTCAATCCGAACGGAAAATGTCTTTTTTCAACAATAGTGAGATGACCTATTTTCTTTTAATTACTACTTAGAATAATTTAATAACATCACTAATAGTAATAACAATCATTAATCCAATAAGAACCAAAAATCCAACAGCATTTACTGTATTAGCAACTTTATATGGAATTGGCTTTCGGATAATAGCCTCAATGAGAATGAACAATAGTCGTCCTCCGTCTAATGCAGGAAAAGGTATTAAGTTCAAAACAGCTAAGTTAAGTGAAATTACAGCAGTAAAACTTAGCAAGAAAATAAACCCAATTTCAGACGCATCACCAACTAATCCTACAATCCCTACCGGACCAGCCACTTGATCAAACTTTGCATTACCAGTAAATATTTGCCCAAGAAATGTCCCAAGACCAACAGCTACTTCTTTTGTTTTATCTACTGTTGTTAGTGCACCATAGCCAAATGATTTAAAAAATCCGAGTTTCATTTCTCCAATAAGTCCCATCATTATTCCAACAGCTTTTTTATCAGCAACTATTCCCTCTTTTGCATCAACTGGGATAACTACTGTTTCATCACCTCCAGATCGCTGCACAGTAAAAAGTAATGTTTCATCTTGATTATCTGCAATATAGGTTTGCACATCAGCAACCGACGCAATAATTAGTGGTTCTTGAGTTTCAGTATCTATTTCAGTAATTACATCACCAAGCTGCAAACCTTGCTCTAAAGCCGGACTGTCTGCAGAAACATTTGTAATCATCACACGAGGATTAGCGACACTGTCTCTATTTTCATCAGTAACAACAGTCGGGAACCCGCTCAAGAAACCAATTGAAAACAATATCCAAGCAAACAACACATTAAACAACACTCCAGCAATTAGTACTGCAGCTTGCTTCCATTTACTTTTATTTACAAAACTATTATCTGCATCAGGATTTCCAGACACATCATCTGGATTTTCTCCGAATATTTTTACATACCCCCCAAATGGAATAAGGTTCAATGCATATGTTGTTTCACCCCTCTTAAATGAGAATAACTTGGGCGGGAACCCGATAGCGAATTCATCTACTCGCATCTTTGACCATTTCGCAAATAAGAAATGTCCTAACTCATGCACGAAGATTAGTGCCCCAAGGATAATAATAAAAATAAGTACAGACATTGTGAGAATTTGGGTTAGTGGTAGAGAGAGACTTAGTTAAGAATCTCTGTTTCTTTATTTGCTAATATTTCTTCGATTTTTCTTGTGGTGTCATCCATCAGCTTTTGTAACTGTTCTCTAAATCGTTTTCCATCATCCTCAGGTATTTCACCGTCTTTAATTCCCTGCTCCATATCTTTTGTAACGAGATTTCGCTCATTACGTAAAGAAACTTTTGCTTCTTCAGTTTTTGTTTTTGCAAGCTTCACAAGTTTTTCTCTGTTTTCAGTAGTTAGTTCAGGGAATATAACTCGTACACCTTCATCATCAGCAGATGTTGAAACTCCTAAGTTTAAATTAGCAATTGCTTTCTCAATTTCAGGCATCAAACCTTTGTCCCAAGGTTTTACACGAAGACTTCGTGCATCTTCAGAACTTAAGTTAGCGACTTGATTAAGCGGTGTTTTAACACCATAAGAATTAACCATAACTCCATCAAGTATATTTATTGATGCACGTCCAGTTCTAATTCCTGATAATTCCTTAGTAATCCACTCTATAACACCTTCTCTTCCTTTATTAAATTCGTCAAAATTGTATTCCATATATATGTAGTTTAGCAGAGATAGTAGATTTTATACAATTTACACGATTAAAGCTGTCTGCTCCAACAACATCTTTAGTGAAGCCCCTTGATCTTGCATGTACGCAAGTATTTTTTGTAGGTGAGTAATTTTTTTTGCTGTAGCAATTTTATTGTCAGTTACATGTAACTCTTTTTCCAGTGAAGTAATAATTTCTTCTAACAACACAATTGCGTCAGCTTTACTTTTCTTTTCATCTTTAATCTTCTTAATAAATGCAACTATAAATTTCATTCTATCTTTATATGTTGCCGCAAGGAACTTTTCAGTATCTTTTGAAATACCTTGATTTGCAGTTTCTAAATCGCTTTGAAAAGTAATTAATGAAACTCGTGATAATACTGTAGGGAGAAAAATTTGCTTACGAGAGGTTACTAAAAAAATATGTGTACCTGCTGTTGGTTCTTCTAAAACCTTAAGTAATGCATTTTGCGCTCCACGAGTAATAAAATTAAAACTCATAATAAAAATTTTCTTATCTCCCGCTTGTGTCTTATTAAGTTGCAACTCACGCAGTCGCCGTGCGTCCTCAATTAAAAATGTGTCTCGCTCTTCAACAATAAAATTAGGATTACCACGAGTTTTTAGTTCTACGGTGTCTGTAAAAAAACTAATAAGTTCAGGGATACACACCTCACCCTTCCCTTCTAGTAAATATGCATGATGGAGATTTTGAGATTGCGAATAAGAATCTGTAAGTTGTTTCATCAAATTATTATAACAAATAAAGACTATTGACTTTTTATTTATTTATTGTAATTTCAAATAAAACCATGGAACATTTAATTCAAATTATTTCAAAACTGTTGGGTGTTGACCCTACGATCCTTAACGCATTATTCAGCCTTCTTGGTTTAATTATTGCATTCGCAACATTCCTTCTAGGTATCCCATTTGCGTTCCTTCTGTACAAGAAGCGCAGATTTCTTAATCACATCACGTACAGCATTAACATACTTGAAAAAGATACAGCAACGAACACTTGGACATTGCAACTACGTACTGTCCAGGTGCTACCACGTGAAGATCTGTTGCCGAGTAATCCAATTTTTGTTTGGAAATTTTTGCTGGCAATTCGCAGATGTACAACCCTGAACCCATTCATTTTGATGGATGAACAAGGGATGAACATTCTGCAGCCTGCAATTATCAACGGACTATCTGCAGTGATAGGTGAAGGAGCACTGCGTGAAGCTGCAGGAATGGAAGTTATCCGCAAGGAGAAATTTCTATTTGCCGTTGTGTGCGAAAAATATGGACCGCGGAGGACACAGAAAATTCAAGTTATACTCGCGTTGCCTGAATTACTATCTGAAGTTTTTCGTGAAGAAACTATCACGAGAGACTCAGTTGTTGTAGAACGTGCACATCATGCCGACAGAATTGAAACATTAGTCCGAATGGCGAATCGCCGAGAATCTGAATCGGCTCTGCCTGAAGATAGCATTAAGGCTGTTAGATTTATTGAACTTTACTTCACGTAAGTAACTTTCAGTACTTTTTCTTTACAAATTCTACCGCTTCGCAACAATACTTTTCTTATATGTATCTAAGTGATTAAGTGCAATACCAGTTCCTTTTACTACACAATATGGTGCATTTTCTGCCATTTCTGCCTTTACACCTGTTCGACGATATACAAGCTCAGGAAGATTTCGTAATTGTGAACTTCCCCCTGTCATGATAATTCCTTGGTCAATAATATCTGCAGAAAGTTCTGGTGGTGTTTCTTGTAACACATCTTTAATCGCCTTAATCATTTCTCGTAACTCACGACTTATTGCTTTTACAATTTCATTAGTTTTAATTTGTGATGCACGAGGAAGTCCTGTTAAATAGTCTCTTCCTTTAATTGTCATTTCTAATTCTTCTTCGAGAGGGACAGCGGAACCTATTTGAATTTTAATTTGCTCTGCTGTTTTATCACCAATGGCCAAGTTAAATGTTTTTTTCACATAATCAATAATCGCCTGATCAATTTTATTTCCAGCAACTTTTACAGAGGTACAAGCAACAATTCCTCCAAGTGAAATTACTGCGACATCAGTTGTTCCTCCTCCAATATCAACAATCATATGTCCTTGTGCATCGTGAATTGGAATACCAGCACCAATTGCAGCTAAAATAGGCTCTTTAACAATGTATGCGTTTTTTGCTCCAGCTTTAATTGCAGCCTCAATAACTGCACGTCGTTCTGTTGAAGTAACACCTGCTGGAACACTCACCATTACTTCTGGTTTAAAAATATTAAATTTTCCTAAAGCTTTTGAAAAAAAATAACGAAGCATAGCTTCCGTTACTCGATAATCTGCAATAACGCCATCTTTCATTGGACGATATGCAACAATACTTTCCGGAGTCCTACCAATCATTTCCTTAGCCTCAGCACCTACTGCGAGAATTTTATTGTCTTGTTCAGAAACAGCAACAACAGATGGCTCATTTAATATAACTCCTTTTCGTGGCATAAATACAAGCGTGTTTGCTGTACCTAAGTCGATTCCTAGTTTTGGTGTAAATAGTCCCATATATATGTTGCGTTAGTGACGTGAGTCTAGCTTATTTTGCTAGTTTTTGGAAGAATAGACTTATATCACCTTTAACTCAAAGTTCTTAGCCACTTTTTCTTTATGTATATTATTGAAGTCATTCCAATCACCAAGTCTCTTAGAAAAGATTCTTTAACGTATTTTTATGGAAAAGATATTCCAATCGGAAAAACGGTAATTATTCCACTACGAAATAAAGAAGTTGCAGCAATTGTTGTTACCAGTGAAGCTGCAAGAAACAGCAGATCTGCACTTAAGCAAAAAGATTTTGTTCTTAAAAAAATAGTCTCGGTGTGTAAAGAAGATATTGTTCTACCACAACTAGTTACTGCATGTGAATTTGCAGCAAACTATCATGCTTCACAAACAGGACTAATACTACAATCAACCATTCCTGCCGCGATTCTTGATCCGACCTATACACAAGCAACATTAAAAAAAGTGAAGAAGTCTGAAACGACACAAGAATCTCCCGAACGATATATCATCCAGGAACCAAGTACTGAACGAATGGGTACATTTAAACAACTAATACGCACATCTTTCGCACAAAAAAAATCTATTATTATTGTTTGTCCAACAGAGACAGATTGTGAGCAAACAAAAAAAGCAGTAGCAAAAGGCATAGATTCACACACCTTTATGCTGACATCATCAGCGACCAAAAAGAAGCAGATTGAGAAATGGAACAACTGCTTAGTGCATGAAAAACCTGTTGTGATTATCACAACACCTAAATTTTTTGCAGTTCCCAGGCATGATATAGGAACAATAATTGTAGACACGGAAAGCAGTAGTTCATACGTATCACAACAACGTCCATATGTAGATTACCGAATTATCTTAGAAGCATATGCGGCAGCATTAGATGCCAAATATTATCTTGCAGATTGCGCACTTAGAGCTGAAACATTGTTACGTTTCGATAATCACGAATTCGTAGAAGAAGGCTTACTGCAATTTAGAACAGTTGGAGTGGTTCCAACAAAAATTGTAGACATGAAAGCACAATCAGCTAAAACATTCACTCAGTTTTCTGAAGAAACACGCACAATATTAGAACAAAAAACTAAAGAACATTTATTTATCTATGTTGCCAGAAAAGGACTTGCACCCACTGTTTCCTGCCAAGATTGTGGAACACTAGTGACATGTAATGAGTGCAACGCTCCGGTGGTGTTATATAGTGCAAAAAAAACTATCACAGAAGAATCAATGTTTCGTTGTAACCAATGTGGCACATCAAGAAAAGCATTAGAGAAATGTTCATACTGTGATGGTTGGAGACTGCAAATGATTGGTGTCGGTACAGAATCGATTGCATTGGAAATCATGAAAAAATACCCCAATCGAACAGTTTTTATTATTGATCGTGAACATACTAAAACACATGCTCAAGCTAAAAAAGTTCGCAATGAATTTTATGCTACCGAAGGAGCAGTCCTTGTTGGAACAGATATGGCAGTAAACTATATACATACCGTAATTCCGCATATACACATAGCTTCAATTGATGCACTTTTTACACTTCCACACTATGCAATTCGTGAAAAAATCATGCGAACAATTCTTGTTTTACAAAACAAAGCAACAACAACGTTTACTATACAAACCAGAATTGCAGACGATTCATTATTTAAAAATATTAAAGAAGGAATGCTTACAGAATTTTACAGAGACGAATTTAAAGCTCGTAAGCAATATGAATATCCCCCATTCACAACGCTCATTAGAATTTCAGTTGCAGGAGTATTAGAAACCGCAAAAGAATCTTTAGCCACATTACAGTCACAACTTATTACAATTGATCCTATTGCAGAAAATAGTGTTCAGTATGAATCACCCTATACAAAGAATGGGAAAACGATTTGCCATTTATTACTTAAGATTGATGCAAAGAAATGGCCTAAAACAAAACTCTTACTAATGCTCCGATCACTCCCTCCTCAATATAAAGTAATGATTAATCCTCAGCAGTTATTTTAAGTTTCTTTATATTTCTTTCATTTTATATATACTATTTTCATGACTGTAAATATTATCCAAGAAGGACACGCTACACTTCGTGCAACCGCGAAAGAGGTGCAAAAAAATGAGTTTGATTCTGAGCAATTACATAAAGATATTGCTCATATGTATGAAGCACTCTATACGCAAGACGACGGTGTCGCCATTGCTGCTCCACAAATAGATATTTCTCGAAGAATATTTGTTATCAGTGAAAAAATAATTGGAAAAAGCGATGAAGTTCCAGCAGACACACCAACTGTTTATATTAATCCTGTAATTCTTGCTACTTCAAATGATAAGAAAAAAATGAGCGAAGGATGTTTATCTGTACGTCCACTTTATGGAAAAGTAAAACGGGCATCACGTATACACATTCGTGCACATGACGCACAAGGAACCATGTTTGAAGTAGAGGCAAAAGGTTTTTTGGCACAAATATTTCAACATGAAAATGATCATTTAAATGGTGTGTTATTTATTGATACAGCAACAGATATTCATGAACTAGTATCAACTAAAAAAGATAAAGACTCTGAAAAATAACTTATGACCACATCAACATCAAAAGAATATGTATTTGCTTTTTTTGGAACAGATGCTTTTAGTGTAACTGTTTTAGAACAACTGAAAGCGTCTGGAATCCTACCCACATTAGTTGTAACCGCGCCCGACAGGAAACAAGGGAGAGGAATGCAACTCACCGCGCCTGCTGCAAAAGTGTGGGCAGAATCACAAATAAAACCTATTCCAGTTTTTCAGCCAGAAGTTTTAAATCATGAAGCAGTTGCAAAGCTTTCTGAGCAAACATGGGACTTTTTTATAGTTACTTCGTACGGAATTATTGTGCCACAAACAATTATTGATATTCCTGCCCACGGGATTTTAAATGTGCACCCCTCACTTCTTCCAAAACACAGAGGGGCAACACCAATTGAAACAGCAATGATGGAAGACGAGAAAGAAACTGGCGTCACCGTTATGCTGGTAGACAAAAAGATGGACCATGGACCGATTCTGACACAAGAATTTGTGTCATTTAAATCTTGGCCAGCAAAACCAGAAGTTAGCACAACACTTGCAGAAATTGGAGGAACATTACTTACAGAAACAATTCCACTATACCTATCTGGTGACATAACTCCTCAAAAACAGGATCACTCATTTGCAACGTTTACTAAAAAAATCAAGAAGCAAGATGGAGAACTTTCTTCATTAGATAAAGCATCGGCACGAGAGAACTATTTAAAGTATCTCGCATTACAACCGTGGCCAGGGACATTCTTTTTTGATGAACAAAATAAGCGTATTAAGATTACAAAAGCTCGGTACGAAGATGATTTATTTGTAATAGAGAAAGTTATTCCTGAAGGAAAGAAAGAACAAGACTATACACAAAAATAAAACACTCACATATATGTGAGTGTTTTATTTTCCATTTGTTTAGTTACTTTAGCTTATTCTAAAACAATACCTTCAATAACGATTGGTTCGTTTGGAACATCTCGTTGATTTTTATCTACTTTTGAAATTGCTTCTACATTTTCGTATCCAGCAGTTACTTTTCCAAATACTGTATGTTTTCCATCAAGGAATACGTTATCTGAAACATTAATGAAGAATTGGCTTCCATTTGTTCCAGGACCAGAGTTTGCCATTGCAATAGTTCCAGTTACGTTTGAAAGTTCTGGAACAAATTCATCTTCAAATGCATACCCAGGACCCCCTGTTCCCCACTGTCCTTGTAGTGAATCATCTTTTGTTAAAGGATCTCCACCTTGAATCATAAAGTCTGGAATCACTCGATGGAATTTCACTCCATCATAAAATCCTTGCTTAGCTAGCATTGCAAAGTTCTCTACTGTTTTTGGAGTTTGTGCTCCATACAGTTCAATAGTAATTGCTCCTTTGTTTGTCTGCATTGTTGCAGTTGTTACTGTTTCCATATCTGTTATTTCGTTTGTTTCGTTATTATTTGTAGTTGTCGCAAGTTGTAATACTACTTCATTTGTTTCAGTAGTTGCAACAATTGAAGGTGAGTTTGTTGCAGTATTTTCAGAACGAAGCGAGTCGCCTGTAAAATACATTGCAGCAAAACCAACTATAACCAACAGCACGACACCAATAATAAGATTCGATGTTTTATTCATAACCTATTCATTCAATAATTAAGCTCTTCGTAATAATTTTTTTATCATTCTACCACCTCTTCTTGCTAAATCATTCTTTTTATTTTGACGTCGTTTTACAACTCGTGTAATTTCATCTTTCAAATCATCGAGTGCATCAGTAACACTTTGAGATTTTGTTGTTGCACGGTACACATTTCCATCTCCACTTACGTTTGCTTCAGCGCGATACACATTTCCTTTGTTTTTTCCAAGTAATCTTCGTCCAACCTCAACCTCTACCAAAATGTCTTTGTCTCCTTCTGTGTCAATAAATTTCTTAAGAACATCCATTCGTTCATGAATGTGTGAACTTAGCTCCGGTGTTAAATCAAGATCTTTTGTTTTGATATGAATTTTCAGTGCCATGTGGTTGTTTGAAAGTTATACTATTGCTAATACCACTAGTATAACAAACAATTTTATTTGTCACCTTTATGCTCCACAGATAATAATTTTATGGGTGAATGGTGTCCTGAAATAATACGTGCTCGAGAGCTTTCAGGAAATATCTGTACCTTAGCTATTTCTATAATTCGTTTATTTGCTGCATTCATTTTTGCTTTCTCCCTCACAGTAATACGAAATTCAGTATCTGAAACTTGTGTAACTGTTTCTTTCTTTGCGCCAGCCTGAACCTGTATTCTGATATACATAGCCTCACTATATCATCTAGACATTCATGCTAGAGATTGGTACGATACGTGGCACTTGGTTACTTATTTTATATAGGTAATGAGTATATTCCGCGGTAGCTCAATGGTAGAGCATCCGACTGTTAATCGGCAGGTTACAAGTTCGAATCTTGTCCGCGGAGCAATTTATGAACATCATGAACTTGATGAACATGCATACACATAAACAAGGAATAATGGTAGGTTATTTAAAATGAAAAGAACATTTGAAGAATTCGTAAATAAGGTGCATGGACTAGGTCCGTTCACAAACAAGTCTGTATTAGAAATTGGCTGTGGTTCTGGAAATTACTCGAGACAAATAGCTAAACTTTGTAATACCCTGACAGCAATCGACCCAGACGAAGAGCAGATTGTATTAGCAAGAGAGCTAGATGAATCAAAAAATACTTCGTATAAAGTTGGCTCTGCACTCTCACTCAATGATGAGACTTTTGATATAGTAATTTTCACATTATCACTTCATCACATTCCTGCTCCAGAGATGCATCTTGCAATTGAAGAAGCAGTGAGAGTGGTTCGAACTGATGGTCATATCATCTTTTTAGAACCAGGAAATACTGGTTCATTCTTTGATGCAGAGATGCTCTTTGATGCTTGCGATGGAGATGAAACTCTTGAGAAAGCAACGGCACTCGAAGCACTACAGAACTCTGAGTTATTACAAGAAATTGTTGAATTAGATGACAGAACTATTTTTGTTTTTGATTCCACTCAAGATTTTATTGATTCCCTCGACCCAAAGCAGAATCTTGAACAGATAGATGCTTTTCTACAAAAAAACGATATGAAGCTAGAGGCAACACGAAGAATAAATATCTTCAAACCTGTTATCAATTAAGATGACGGTTTTTTCTTTTACGTTCGAACTAAACGCAGTCCGCGGAGCACTTATGAACGTTATGAACTTGATGAACGTCTCTGATACAATCTAGTAATGTTATATATCATCGGAGGTACAGCACGAACAGGAAAAACCACTCTCGCTGTTCGCATAGCAAAAGAAAAAGGTATTCCTTGCATATCTACAGACGTTTTAAGAAATGCTTTGTGGCTTACTTATCCTGAGCTTAAATTAAAGGAATTATCTGATAACAAAGATGATTTGGCAGATGAGTTATTTCCCTACTTTTTAAGGTTATTCAAAAATCTACACGATAAATATGAAGATTATTTAATTGAGGGAGAGACTTTCTTCCCAAGACATCTAGCTACTATCCCAAAAGATAGATTGAATATGAAAGCTGTTTTTTTAGGTTCTAGTTATACAGACTTAGAAACTATCACTAAAACTTCTAAATCTAATGACTGGGTTAGCAAGATGTCGATGGAAGAACAAGAAAAAATTCCTGAACACCTCATAGAACTTAGTGAACAATTTAAGAATGAATGTGAAGAATTTGGATTTAAGTATATGGATGTTTGTCCTGACTGGGACAAGACGCTTACAGAAACTTATGATTATTTATTAAATACAAGTTCGAACTAAACGCAGTTGGCGGATCAAAAAATAGCCACACAAATTTTGACTAGCATTATTTTAGATAACTCAACAAAATGCTAGCTGTCTCTTTTACCGTACCATTGGATGAATCAATATTGGTAAAATCATTAAAAAATTGTTCCGTAGTAAACATATCATGATGCTTAAGAACGCTATCACTTCCCATTACCTTTTCTTTTCCTCTAGATATATCCCTGTCAATAACTACATTATTTTCAGGAAGTAATAAAAACTTATGATTAGGTTGTAAGTTATCAAACACTCTTTTCCAGGCATCAATCGGTAAAAAACCTTCCAAGAGAACAATATAACCTTTCTCAAGATAAGTTTTAACAAGAAAATTAAGGTTATCACCAAGCAACAACCACTGTTCTAATCCTTCAGACGTCTTGTCATAAATAAAGCCTCGCATTATAAAATGTTTTACCGTATCAACATCAATCAATACTGCCCGATCTAGATTCTGCGTAATTTCATAGGCAACAGAACTCTTTCCTGAACCAGTTGGACCTGTTATTGCTATAAACATATGATTGCATTCTATCATTTATCTATACAAAACTTTTTCGAACATCATCCACCCATCGGAGCACTTTAAAATACCCTGTATATAAGGTATTTTTTTCTTAGGACGGATTAGATGCTCGAAATTCTGTTATAGTACCAACTATGAAAATTAGACCGCACGCCCAAGTTATCATTACCCATCAAGGAAAATTGTTTTGCACTAAAAGCCATGACAGCGTAAAGCAAGAAGATTTTTACAGAACAGTTGGAGGAGGTATTGACTTTGGTGAATTAGCCGCTGATGCGATTGCCAGAGAAATGCAGGAAGAGTTTGCAGCTGATCTAGTTAACTTGAATCAAATTGGAGTAGACGAAAACATCTTTACATACGCTGGAAATCCTGGGCATGAAATTATTTTTATTTTTACAGCTGATTTCAAGGATGATTCTATGTATGAAGACAAAACCTATCCCATACTAGATAGTCCTAGTGTTCCAGGAGCAACTTGGCATTCAATAGAAAAGTTTGTTAGTGGAGAAAGAATTCTTTACCCGAAAGCTGTGCTGGAATTTCTTAAGTCTAAATACGAAAAGTAAAAGCTTTTCATTATAGTTAAATTACTGATTTTTTTCTGAACACTGTCCTGCCATGGAGCAATATGCACTTCATGAACTTCTCATAAGTGCCATCATCACTTCCCTGCTTACGTTCGAACTAAACGCAGTTGGCGGAGCAAAAAGAAAATTCGCCATCTCAATTAAGTGATGGCAGTATTGTGTCACGCAAGTGCAGCCTTTTCAGGGCTGGAGACATTGCTCCCACATGAAGGATCTTTACATCCGCAAGGAAAACGGTCCTTGAGAAGATCTAGCCCCTGAGAAGCAGAGTCTGGCATCTTCGAATTCCGCCGAGGTAGTTCGGAAAGAAATCTCCCAATCTTACGGTATGACTCGTTCTCAGAATGACCCATATCCAAGCGCTGATTCTTCCATTCATCGGAATCGAAACTTTCGCACTGGATCACTGGTGCACCAACCGCTTCCCAATAGGAGCGGTAGGCATTGACCCGTAGATACTCCTCAGTGTAAGGGTCGACTTCCGATGCTTCGATACTGCAACCGCAGTCACAGAAGAAGACCAGTTGCATTCCATTCCTCTTCAAAGCCTCCTGAACAAGACCGACATTGCGTTGAGCAAGTGTCAGACTTTCGAAGACATGATGACACTGAGTCATCTCAGGTGTTTGAAACCTCTCACCTGTTTTGAGAGCCATCGCAGAGAATGGCAGAGTCGGTCTCTCGTAAGACCCTTTGTCTCCGAGCTGATAACGGCAGACCATCTCGACGATGACCGCAGGCACCACCGGAGTGACGACATTCCAATCAGTCAGAGCTAAGAAGATCTCGTCGATCAAATCAGGACTAACTTCTGGATAGAATTTCTTCAGATCATTAACATCATCTGAAACGGCAGGACGGTGAATCCGAGGATTCTCGCATTGTGTGCACATAGTTTTTTATTTTTTTGGTTCAAAGAACAAGGGTAAGCATCATGCTCACCCGTAAAAAATCATAAGATCTCTTACGGCTAAGAACGATGCGATATTTTTTCTGATTCAAACGATTTTACTCTTTCTAAGCCTGTCTCTGTTGAACGAATATTTAAAATATGTTCATATATAGTACCAAGAACCTGTTTGATATCTTCAGATAAAATATTGTACTGCAACCTCATTACCGATTCATCAGCAGGAACTAATCCAGCAATTTTTTTCGCATACTTTTTCTGTATTTCCTCAAGATATTCAGATTTTTCACCTACTTTATTTACTACAATGACATATGGCATCGAGAGCCTTTCT
>Ga0136601_1000540_pt1 | contig 15955 bp, 15 predicted proteins | sample AntRauMFilla2699_FD_181020 | JGI IMG/M metagenome (GOLD analysis project Ga0136601, IMG submission 181020) | Saline lake microbial communities from Rauer Islands, Antarctica - Metagenome Filla 2 #699 | ecosystem: Environmental > Aquatic > Non-marine Saline and Alkaline > Saline | place... | reverse complement strand
AAAAAGATACGCGAGCTGGGTTTAGACCGTCGTGAGACAGGTTGGTCTCCTATCTACTGCAGGCGTCGAATTTTGAGGAGAGTTGTCCCTAGTACGAGAGGACCGGGATGAACGAACCTCTGGTCTACCAGCTGTCACGCCAGTGGCACCGCTGGGTAGCTATGTTCGGAATGGATAACCGCTGAAAGCATCTAAGCGGGAAGCCAACTCCAAGATTAGAATTCATTAAGTCCCCTGGGAGATTACCAGGTTGATAGGCACTAGGTGTACGCGCAGCAATGCGTTCAGCCGAGGTGTACTAATTGGACGTATGTCCCGTAGGGAACGTTGGACATCGCTGTACAATTTTTGAGTGAGTTTGTGAAAAATACCTAAAGTTTGAATGTCGAGAGAGCGGAATTGGGTGTCATGCCGCTCTGAGGGTCAAAGAAGCTGGCTGCTACAGCGGACGTTCCGAGTAGTATGCAAATGTTGGTGAAAAAATGTACCCAAGCACTTTGCAGCGAATGTGAAGAGAGCTTATGTAACTGCCGCCGAAGGCCATAATACGGATCCAACCAGTGGAGACCCTCCACTCTCTCGACATTCAACTCGAAGTTTCTGCATATGTGATTATAGAATAGAGTCAAGTTCTCTAAGTTGGTGCTTTGGGGGAAGGGGTCCACCCGTTCTCATTCCGAACACGGAAGTTAAGCCTTCTACCACCGATGGTACTCAGCAATGGGGAGAGTAGGTAGGCGCCAACTTAGAGCACTTGAAAAGAAAAACCACCACCAAGGTGGTTTTTCTTATATGCTTTGGGGTTTGAAATGTCTGGGAGACATTTCAAAAAGGTTGCCAGTTATTTTTGAGCTTGCGAAGAAAATAGCGACCACCTGTACTGCGACTATAAGTCGAGGGGTTCACCCGTTCTCATTCCGAACACGGAAGTTAAGCCTTCTACCACCGATGGTACGAAGTGAATGTGGGAGAGTAGGTAGGCGCCAACTTAGAGTAGTTAATATACATTTGCAAAGGTTTTTTATTTTGCCACATCGCTCATTCCGAACACTGAAGAGATCTCTTCCATCACGCATGCTGGGTTCGAGTAATGCCCTTCGCTACCCAAATCCTCTTCAGTTTTGCTGAATGAGGATTTTTCTTTGCTACAATACTAGCAATGGATAACTTTCGACCGTGGGCGATGTGGCGCCGAATACTGTATGGCTCAGGGTTTGTGAGCTTTTGGGGTTTGATTGGGGTACTGATCTACTTCATCTCTTTCTATCAACCAGCAAATTGTTTTGACGGTATCCGTAACGGGGATGAAATTGAGATTGATGCTGGTGGGTCGTGTGTTCGGATTGCCGCTAGTACTGTGATACCGCCGCGTGTGGTATGGGCAGAAAGTTTTGAGATAACTCCCGGGCAATATAATACCGCTGCTTACATAGAAAACCGAAATGCAGTGGCGGCTACTCCTGAGCTACGTTACACCTTTACGTTATATAACGAAGATACCGTAGTAACTGAACGATCTGGTGTGACGGTATTGCCACCAAATAGTTCCTACCCAATTTTTGAAGGGCGCATTTTTACGGATGGTCAAGAAATTACCAACACTACGCTGACGCTCGAATCACCAGATCTCTGGCTTCCCGCCACGGTCGGTAGTGAGCAATTTCAAACCACCGACATCAATTTGCAAAATGTCGACACGAGACCGTCACTTGATGTCATGATCACAAATACTGCTTTGACCACAGCAGAGGATGTCGAAGTGGTAGCGACTATCTTTAACGATGTAGGTAAAGCTGTGACCGCATCCGAGACATTTATCGAGTCGTTTGCTCCGCGTTCGAGTCGAGAAGTGCAATTTACCTGGCCCAACTCGATCGCCAAAACAGTCCGTAGCTGCTCGATTCCAACCAGTGTGGTGTTGGGAATCGATTTGTCGGGAAGTATGAATAATGACCAAGCAAGTCCGCCTCAGCCAATTACTGACGCACTGTTTGCTGCTAGCTCATTTGTTGGTAATCTTAATCCAGCTGATAAAGTCGGGGTAGTGACATTTGCTACACAAGCTTCAACGGTCCAAACATTAACGAGCGAGCACCAAGCTACACGGATAGTTGTCGAAGGTCTTACCATTGATGCAGCATCTGAAACTGGCTTCACCAACACATCGGCAGCACTACAAGCTGCTGCGGCAGAACTTGGATCAGAGCGACATAGTCAAGATGCGCGCCGGGCGCTCGTGCTTTTGACCGATGGTTTACCAACTGCAGCGGGTGATATTGATGCAGTTACCGAGGCTCAGTCAGCGGCAGCGGCACTTGCTGCCAGTGGGGCAGATGTGTACATAGTTGGCCTAGGGCAGCAGGTCGATCAAACGTTTATTCGGAGCATTGCCAGTGATCCTGATAATGCGTATCTGGCGCCATCGCGGAGTGATTTGGCGGCAATTTATGATCAGATTACAGCGTCATTATGCGAAGTAGGGCCAACCAAAATTGAGGTGATTGCCAAAACCAAGACGAATTTTGCACCACTGCGCTAAACAGGGCACAATAGAGCAGTGCAGCAATTTATAACTTTATTTCGTGGTTTTGACGGGTGGCTATTTTCTAGTGCGTTTTTGTTGTCGCTACTGGGAATCATTACCATGTACACCCACTCGGGCGAAAATGTGTTTTTTGAGCGGCAAATTATTTGGATTGGATTAGCCGTAGTCGCTATGTTGGCAGCTATGGTGCCGGACTACAGATTCTTGCGGACGGGTAACACGGCGTTTGTTGGATATCTAGCAACGGTTAGTTTGTTGGTCCTCGTTTTGTTTATTGGAGAAATTACTCTGGGGGCGCAAAGTAGGTTTGATTTGGGGTTATTCTCGCTTCAGCCGTCTGATCCAGCCAAGTTAGTGTTGATTGTGGTGCTCGCAAAATACTTTGCCAAGCGGCACGAGTTGATTGGCGATTTTCGGCACATCGTCGTATCTGGGGTATACGCCGTACTCATTTTTGGCTTGGTGTTTATTCAGCCCGATTTTGGGTCGGCGGTGATTTTGTTTTTTGTGTGGCTGGGTATGATTTTGGTGGCGGGTATCAAGTTGCGGCACCTGCTGACGGTATTTTTGATTGGAGCGACGGTATTTGGTCTGATGTGGCAGTTTGTATTTTTTGATTACCAAAAAGACCGGATTGCAACCTTCCTTGATCCACTGGCTGATATTCAAGGCGCTGGATACAATGCCTACCAGTCAACGATTGCCGTTGGGGCCGGTCAAGTCTTGGGTCGAGGAATCGGCTACGGTACACAATCAAAATTTCAATTTTTGCCAGAATACGAGACTGACTTTATTTTTGCTGCCTACGCCGAGGAATGGGGCTTGGCTGGGGTGGTTATGTTATTTGTGTTGTTTGCGCTGATGATTTGGCGACTATTGATACATGCGTCTGAATCAGACACCAACTTTGAACGGCTGTTTGCGGTCGGGGTAGCATTTTTGTTTATTGCTCACTTTTTTGTACACGTAGGGATGAATATTGGTTTATTGCCGGTCACGGGAACTACTATCCCGTTCCTGAGCTATGGCGGTTCGCACCTCTTGACTGAATTTATTGCATTGGGGATGGTAATGGGAATGCGTCGCTATCGGACTATATCGCATGACCGATTCGCCGAGACACCACTGAGCTAATGTTGTTGGTATAGGTCCACTGTCTTGTTGACCATGACTTTGACGGTAAATTGTTGTGACCGAGTGTGGTGAGCGATGGCTAGCTGATTACGGTATGTCTCATCGGTTAAGAGTGTTTTGATCGCGTCAGCCAACACATTTGGATCATCGGGTTCTACGAGTAGCCCGGTTTCTTTATCGATAACAATATCTGGAATCCCGCCGACGCGTGATGCTACTACCGCTACATGTGCTAGCCCAGCTTCGATCAATACATAACCAAAGGCTTCAGATTTTGACGGTAGCACAAATACATCAAAGGCAGGAATGAGTCTGGCGGCGTCAGGTATTTTTCCGACTAGGAATACATGATTGGTTAGCCCGAGTTCAGCTATCTGTTGTTCAAGTTTTGCTCGTTCTTCACCATCGTGTATTGCGACGTAGCGCAGGGTTGGGAAGGCTGGAATGAGTAGTTTTACAGCATCAATCAGAACGTTTAGCCGTTTGATGTGGTGTAGCTCAGCAATACTACCAATCCACAGATCTCCGGGGTTATTTGGCAAAGCAAGTGAACGCTCACTTGCTTTGGTGGCGAGTGTTTGGCGGGCAGAGGGTTTATCAGCAAACGTTGTGACTGTACGGCCCAAATGAATCACCCGTAGTTTTTTTTGCACCCATGGCCAGTTCATTTGTCGGCGTACTTCATGCGAGACCGCAATCGAGTCGTGAGACAAAAGGACCGTCAGCCAATGCAGACACTTAATGACAAATTTTTGCCATACGGGCCGGTCTTCATTAAATGCCCAGGCGTGGGCGGTAAAAATCACTCGCTTGACGCCTAGTATTCTCCCCAATAGAGTGGCAATAACGCCAGCCTTAGAGCTATTAGAATGAATAATATCTGGTTTAATTTTCCTAATCAAAGCAGCCAGGTCGCGAATGGCTGCCAACTCTTTAGTGATTGAAACGTCACGTTGGAACGAATCTATAATATGGACAGCAATACCTTGTGCCATAAGCTTTTCTGTCAGATCACCGGCCCGACCGACACTTACGACCACGTCGTACTGATAACTCGGCAGGCTAGTGGCCAGGTCATAGACGTACTGCTGCGCACCACCCCATGACGCTTTAGTGACACACAAAAGTACGGTTTCTTTGACGTGCTTCGGCGGCTGATTGTTGGCAAGCTCCATTCAAGTGAGTATAGCATCGCTATACGAAACAGTGCTAGCAACAATAGATAGTTTCTTTTTTGTTTTGCAACAACTATTGCGGCACACGATTAAAATCAGCGTCGTTTAATCGCATTCCTGGACCTTGGCAGGTGACAATGTCCCGCTCTCGGTTGCTCTCAAAGCGGTGAAATCCAAACACAGCCGTACGTTCCGCACCTAGAACGTCTACTGCCATCTCGTGACTAACATCACAATCAGCATATACTGTATGTAGGGGATCGTATGAGTAAAAGAAGTTTACGTTTCCACTCGGCAGTTCAGCATTCCCGGTATCATGCGCCGGATCTCTAGGGATCTCTGAGACATACGGTCGCAGTGCATCGTCGATTTCGTGACCAGCCCCAATTATTTGACCGGCAGCACTAATACCATCAGGTGGATTAGGTTCACCAGGATTAACAGGTTGCCCAGGATATCGTCGATTATCAATATAGAAAGCTACTAAAGCATCATTGATTGTCTGCATGTCTTGTAGTCTGATCGCGTCACGACTTTGCCGCTGCGCGTCGATATAAATCGTGAGTGACGCGGTCGATAAAATACCAATAATTGCAACTACCACCAACATTTCTATTAAAGTAAATCCAGCTAAACGGTTGCGGAAAATCATGCTCGGTAGTTAAATGTTGTAAATAGCTTCGCCACTAACTTATAGTGAATCAGTGTTTTATCAACGTAATTCTGGATACTATGTTTGCTTGCATCTTGACTCATGTATGTATTATACGTCAGTTTGAGTGGATGTGTTTGGTGTTAGTAACAGTCCTTTTAATACATCTACTCTGCTCATTGATTGTATTTTCTCGTATTTTCTGTAGGATAATTAAACGAAATAGACTGCTATGGGAGAACGCTCAAGAGAATTATTGGTGTTAGTCTGCGGTGATATCGCAGTGTTTATGGTGTCGCTATGGCTGACGCTTTTATTGCGGTATCTATCGATCCCTTCGTTAGAGCTATTAATGGATCATTTGGGGCCATTTCTGCTGCTGTCATCAATTTGGCTATTACTATTTTACATGGCCGGGCTGTATGACAAGCATACCGTTTTTCTTAAATCACTTTTATTTAGTCGCATCCTAAATACGCAAATCGTTAACATATTGGTCGCGTCACTTATCTTTTTGGTGGTACCGTTTTCTATCGCGCCCAAGACTAATTTGGTGATTTATTTATTCGTATCAGTGGCGCTTATTACCTGGTGGCGGATGAACTTGTTTAACAAAATTTCGCCGCGTACAGAACACAAGGCCATCCTGATCGCAGATGGTCCTGAAGCGATCGAGCTGGTTGATGAAATAAATAACAACGACCGATACAACTATTCATTTGTCCGGATCATTGATGAAGCGGCTGCCAAAGCGACGCCAGATTTTGACAAAAAATTACTCGCCCTGATCGAGCGCGAGCATATTAGTATTATTGTCGCTAATCCAAATGGTGGTTATATAGAATCTGTCTTACCAAAGATTTTTGATCTATCGTATATTACCTTTAAGCTCACTTTTCTTGATTTCTATAAAGTGTACGAAGATACCTTCGACAAAGTTCCTTTATCAGCCTTGCGGTACGATTGGTTTATCAAACATGTTTCGCAGTCCAAGAGTCTGACCTATGACGTCCTCAAGCGAGTGATTGATGTGGTGGGCAGTATTATCCTGGGGATTATTTTTATTTGTATACTACCGTTTTTGTATATCGCTATGCGTATTGAAGGTGGTGGGCCAATGTTTATCGTGCAAGAACGTATTGGTCGGTACAACAAACCGGTCACCGTGTACAAGATTCGAACCATGACCGAAAACCGTAGCGCCAGCGCCACCTGGACTAAAGAGGATGCGGCGGAAGGTAATCAAGTGACCCGGATTGGGAACATCCTGCGTAAATTAAGTATTGATGAAATTCCTCAAGTTTGGACTATTTTGAAAGGAGACATGTCGCTAATTGGTCCGCGCAACGACATCAAGGGTTTAGGTGAGCGGCTAGCCGCTGAGATCCCGTACTACAATGTCCGGAACTTTGCCAAACCTGGTGTCACTGGCTGGGCGCAAACCCATCAACACTACATGGCTGATAATATTAGCCCGCAGTCATTAGCTGAATCTAAAGAACGATTATCGTATGATCTATACTATGTGAAAAATCGCTCATTGATGCTGGACATTGCGGTGGCGTTGCGTACGCTCAAGACAGTTCTTAGTCGTTTTGTGGTTAAAATTAAACCTCCGCGATAGGGGCTCCTTTATGAGATTATATCTCTTCTTTGGTACCGATTATTATAGTTGATGTAACGATTTAGTTATCGTGTTTGTTTGAATCTTTGTTATACTAGCGAATAATTATGGACACTACTGCTAAAAAAACTATTTTTATCATCGGCGTTGGGTACGTTGGAGAAATGCTCTGCGATCAGCTGAGTAAACGTGATGACGTAGCGAGTATTATTGCACTCGATAAAGAGCCGCAAGGTGAGTGGTGTGCCACTATCCCAAAGGTTACGTATATTCAACACAACCTAGCCGACGACGGCTGGCAAGAGATAGCAGCAGCGCAGAAGCCCGACATTGTCATTCATACCGCGTGGCAGATTCGCGCTATGTACGGTCAGCCAGAAGAGCAGTGGCGCTGGAACGTAGATGGATCAGGCAAGGTATTCGATTTTGCGTTTTCGGCCGACTCAGTCAGTCGACTGATTTACTTTTCAACCGCTTCGTCGTATTCAGCTCGGGCTGATAACCGACTCGAGCATCTGTTCACCGAAGCGGAAGGATTTCGCGATGACGACTACATCTATGCCAAAGAGAAAAAGGTGACAGAGGAGTTACTCAAAGCCAAGTTTGAGGCAGCGAAGGCAACCGGCAAGCCAGTACCCCAAGTGTCAATCGTTCGACCCGCGGCCATTACCGGTCCGCGAGGTCGGTTTATGCGGATCAGGTTTGGCTTGCAGTCCGCTCTGCAGGGTAACCTCAAGGGTGGGTTCATTAACCGCATCATCACCACGCTCACCTCGTACGTACCAGCGACAAAAGGCTGGGTACGACAATTTATCCACGAAGATGACGTTAGTGACATTGTCACAACCCTCGCGTTTGATAGCTACGCGTGGGACTACAATGTATTTAATATCACTCCGGTCAGCGACCCGGTCCTCGCACCAGATATGGCTGCCGCAGTGAACAAAAAAATCTTGCCGATTCAGCCGTGGATGGCGCGCTTTGCGTTTTGGTTTTTCTGGCACACGACGCGAGGTCGAATACCAACCAGTCCGGGCTCATGGCGATTTTACTCGTATCCGGTCGTGATGAGCGGGGCTAAACTCGCCCAGATTTACCAGTGTCAGTATTCGTCCAAGGACGCCTTTAGGTACACGGACGGTCGGTATGAAGCATTTGTTGCAGAGGAGATGAAACGGCCAAAAATCACTGCAAATACTTAAATTTCTGTTATACTGCCGCACATGTTAGTTGATGGCAAAGCGATCGCAGCAACTATACTTGACACGGTAAAAACTGATGTCGAGGCTGTTGGTCGTGTAGTTACGATGACCGCGGTTACCTGCGCTCCTAATTTTGAGACCAAAAAGTACCTCGAGATGAAAAAACGCCGGGCCGGCTTGATCGGTATATCGCTGAGTGTGGTGGAGTTGCCCAAAGACGCCACCACCGACCAGGTAATTGAATGCGTCAAAGCAGTGGCAGCACAGTCAGATGGGGTGGTGGTGCAACTACCGTTACCTGCACAGATTGATAAAGACGCCGTGTTGCAAGCGGTGCCCCCAGCAAAAGATCCAGACGGATTTTCCTATGGTGAAAAACGTGACCGACTGTTGCCACCAGTGGTGGGAGCGATTGATGCGATTTCACAGGTGCACGACATTGGTTGGAAAAATAAACGGGTGGTAATCCTTGGTAAAGGCAGGTTAGTCGGCGGCCCAGCGGCACGCTATGCCCGCAAACAGGGCGCTCGCGTCCGGGTCTATGACGAGACGAACTTGGATACATCTTCACTAAAAACCGCTGATATTATCGTTAGTGGGATTGGTCAACCGGCATTTTTGACGGCTGATATGCTAAGTGAAGGGGCGGTGGTATTTGATGCTGGAACATCTGAAGACGGTGGAATTTTGGCTGGAGATGCACATCCTGACGTGGCAAGCGTCGCCTCACTAGTGACGCCAGTTCCTGGGGGTATTGGACCGATCACGATCGCGTATTTATTCAAAAACCTAGTCACGCTTGCTCGTCAATAGTAAAGGGTGGCTCAACGTGATATAAATACAACCATATATTTTATTTATGACGGAATCGAATGAACCAAAAACCAGCACTCAGTCTTTTTTGCGACTGTTTCGGGCGTCGATTGTATTAGCTGCTATTGGTTGGCTGGCGTTTGTGGTCTATGGACCGGTAATAAATCCTGATTCTACTCATCCTTTTAAATTAGGATTAGATCTAGCTGGGGGATCACAGCTAGTCTACGAGGCTGATGTCTCGCAGGTGGACCCAGCTGAAGTGTCAGAACTGATGAATGTGTTACGGGATGTAATCGAGCGTCGGGTTAATCGCCTGGGGGTAGAAGAAAATGTGGTTTACCTCGAGCAGAGTAGCTTTGTGACCGAAGAACCGATTGAGCGTTTGGTGGTTGAGCTGCCTGGTGTGACGGATGTTAGTACTGCTGTGGCTGAGATTGGCAGCACGCCAACTTTGGAATTTAAATTGTATGATGCGGAGCTCGATGCTCAATTGCAGGCTACCCGAGAGAGCCTCGATTCACTGGCTACTACCAGCGCAAGTACTACTGATGTTGAGATTGATGGTGAGTTAGCAGTCGTTGAGCCCCCATTTACCGATACTGGATTGACCGGCCGGTACCTTGAGTCGGCTGCGCTTGAGTTTGCGGGTGGTACTGGCGGGCAACTATCAAATGAGCCACTGGTATCGGTGCGATTTACCGCTGAAGGGGGAGATTTGTTTGAAGAAATCACCCGTACTAACGTCGGTAACCAGCTCGGTATCTTTCTCGATGGCGAGCTGTTGTCAGCGCCAAATATCAACGAAGCTATTCCTGGCGGTACGGCGGTGATTTCCGGTGGATTTACCCCCGATGAAGCGCGGGCGTTGGCACAAAATCTCAACTTCGGCGCTTTGCCAGTTCCGATTGAATTGCAGAGTACTCAAACCATCGGGGCGTCTTTGGGCGAAGAAGTATTACAAAAAGGCGTTCAAGCGGGAATGATCGGCTTTGGTTTGGTTATCTTATTTATGATGCTGTGGTATCGCCTGCCAGGGTTGGTGGCTGGGGTGGCTTTGCTTTCTTACATCACTATTATGTTGGCGTTGTTCCAGTACATCCCCGTCACGCTGACAGCGGCTGGGCTAGCAGGGTTCATTCTCTCGCTGGGTATGGCGGTTGACGCGAATGTACTCGTGTTCGAGCGTATGAAAGAAGAGTATCGCGCGGGATCAAGCAGTCGCGCGGCTGCTCGAGATGGATTCACTCGCGCGTGGAGCGCGATTCGCGATGGTAATATCACTAGTTTATTGTCAGCGATCATTCTGTTTTGGTTTGGTACTAGTTTGGTTAAAGGGTTCGCCCTGGTGTTTGGATTGGGGGTGATTGTGTCGATGTTCTCGGCGCTGGTGATCACGCGGACACTATTGGTGACACTGCCAGACACTGATAAGAAATCCGGTACGCTACTCGCTATTTTATTCGGTAACGGCCTTAGTAAATAAGTAGTATGGATATCATTGCAAACAGAAAAATATTTCTATTGATCGCAGCTGCTATTGTCGTGACTGCGATTGGTATCATTGCTACGTTTGGACTTAGGTTTGGGATTGATTTTACCGGCGGTTCACTGACTGAGGTGTCTTATGAAGTGTCTCCAGACAAAGCAGCGGTTGAGGAGGTGGTCGCAACGTTAGGTTTAACCAGTGCTTCAGTCCGAGAATCGGTCGACGAAGCTGGTAACGATTCTTATTTAATTCGGACACGTGACTTATCCGAATCAGAACGGCTTGAACTCAGTTCCGCGGCGACAGAGCTCGGGACTGGTGGGGAGGTCAGTCGGTTTACTTCAATCGGACCAGTCATTGGTCAAGAATTGCGTGACAAGGCAGTGTGGGCGATTGGTGGGGTGCTACTGGTGATTATTTTATATGTGGCGTATGCCTTTGCAGGGATTGGAACGCCGGTGCGCTCATGGACGTATGGTGGGATTACGATTTTGGTTTTGATGCACGACATTTTGATACCGACCGCTGTGATGAGTCTGCTCGGGTTATTTTTAGGGGCTGAAATCGATGTATTGTTTGTGATGGCCTTGCTCGCGGTACTAGGATACTCGGTAAACGATACGATTGTGATCTTTGATCGGGTGCGTGAACAGCTGGTTGCCAACCGAACCGAACACCGCGTCGAACGCGAAGAAGCGGGTATCGTGATGGCTGACGTGACCTATACACTTGATAAGCCGTACACGGAATTGGTGGCTAGCGCTGTCTCGCAGTCAATGGCGCGTTCAATCAATACCTCCGTCACAACTATTGTCAGTCTAGTAGCACTGTACTTTATTGGTGGTGATGTTACGCAAACATTTGCCTTGGTACTACTCGCGGGAGTAGTAGCTGGTACGTATTCGTCTATCTGTATCGCATCGCCGCTGGTGGTCGCATACGCGAAATGGCGCGGGGTGGACGTTGACTCAGTGCAAACGACTAAAACGATTTAATTTATGATCATTGGTATCGCTGGGACACTAGGAGCAGGAAAGGGAACTGTGGTTGAGTATCTTAAGAAAAAAGGTTTTGCTCACTATTCGAGTTCTGATACCTTGCGACAGATACTAGCTGAGCGTGGTTTACCAGACCAGCGTGAATATATGTCGAATTTAGCAAACGAATTATCGGCTGCCCAGGAAGGTGGCGTGTTATATAGTTCCCATCACTTAGCTCAAGCAGCTGGCAATGAAAATTACATACTAGAAGCTCTTCATCGAGTTAGTGAAGGTGAATATATTCAAAAAATTGGTGGCATAATTCTAGGTGTAGATGCAGACATAAAAGTTCGATATGATCGAATCTCAAAGCGAGGTGATAGTGGTAAGGATAACGTGAACTTTGAACAGTTTGTGGCTGACAGCGAAAGAGAGGACGAAGGAAAGACAGGTACCGGCCCAAACATAAAAGCTGTAATAGGAATGTCTAACCACACCATCACCAACAACGGTACCCTCGAAGAACTCCACCTAAAAGTCGAAACCTGGCTCCAAACTCTCAAATAACAAGTAAGAAGTAAAAAGTAACTCGGTATCATATATGATACCGAGTTACTTTTTAGCAAGTTTAAACAGTTCTTCAGTGAGTGAAAATAATAGAAAGTGTCCCGGATACGTTTGTTTCAGGTGCGTATAAGAAAAATGCTGGACAGGTTCCTTTTCAGTCTGGGTGTTTTCTGCAGCCTTTCCGTGCGCTGAGGCGTATTCGGTTAGCTGACTATCCAACCACTGCTTAATTTGGGTAAACGTGTTGGGACTGATCTGCATCAGAGCCATGATTTCACTTCTAGTTTTACCCGCAACTATAGACTGCGCAATGAGAATGCGCCTTCCAATGGTAATTTTTTCATGAGCAGTTAGAAGGGTTGTTATTTGTTGCGGAGCGCTGGTTGAGGCCTGTGCAAACGCACGTGCTGCAAGCTCATTAATTTTATCCTGAGTGGCCATCATTATGTATCATACATGATACATAAAAATTTTAGTGTTTATAGCGTGCAGTGTCGTGCAACGTGTTATATCATATATCTATGAAATCAACGTTCCGACAAATTCCTCTCCTGACAGATAGTTGGTCAAGGCATCAGGCTTGAGACCGTTTATGATAGCAACTTCAATATTGCTCTCATCAGCTGCTTTGGCGGCGATTGGGTCAAACGGAGCTGACATACCTGGGTCCCAGTCAGCTGGAATGAGGGCTCGAAATTCTGCCCACGTACTGGTTTCGATCTTGGTCGCGTCTGGGTTGGTGCGTGGGTCTGCTGTGTATACGTAGTCTATATTTGAGAGATTAATGACCTTGGTCGCACCTACAAGTGTGGCAATCTGTACGGCCCGTAAATCAGTCGAGCAGCCTGGGCGGTAGCCAGACGCCACAACGACGGCTGGTTCACCGGGAATATCTTGGACATCGTCCGGATTGGTGATCATCTCCGGGTGGGCAATATCTCGGAAAACCGTCCGGAGTAGATGACCATTGAGACGAGTGGCATGAATACCCATCCAGTCGAGGTCGTCTGAGGTAAGGGTCGTCACTGCCGCCGCCGCATCTTGGTAATTACGTGCAGTGCGCCCACCCCCAGCGATTAAAATAAAACGACGACCATGATTGGTCGTTTGATCAGTAATAAAATCTTTCAATGAAGTAAGAAAAGCAGTATCGATACCTTCTGGCACAATAAGCGATCCGCCGACAGAGATAATGATGGTTTCTGGTTTGGTCATACGGTTGATATGGTACACCAAAAGCCTGTAAACCGAAAATTATGTTATGCTCTTAGTATAAATAATAAATTCTATGTCACCAGAATTACAGCAGGCAGTACAAGAGCGGGTAGCGCTCGGCTACACCAAAGAACAAATTTTCACGGAACTAAGAGCAGCGGGCTACACCGAAGACGTTATAGAATCTGTATATATGCTTAGTCAGGATGATTCGCAAAATCCGTTCGAGCCGGTCGAAGCAGTGAATACTCCTCCACTAACTCCAGAAAACCAAACGCAACAAACCTCACAGACCCAACAATCTTTGATTGGGTATGGGGAATTTGTTAAACAAAGTGTTTTACTTGCTGCTTCAGCTTGGTCTATATTCTTAAAGACGTTGCTCACAACAATACTAGTGGGGGTCGCCCTTTTGCTCACAACAGGTCTGCTGTTTGGCGGTATTGGGATGTTGATCAGTTCTCCGCTTGTTATTGGTGCCGGATTTGCCGTAGGGTATATTTTGTATCTCACGATGTTAATTGTGGTGATTGGGGTGATGCTGCGGAGTTTACTTTTGCGAGATCAACCGGGCACGTATCGTAGTCATCTGCGCTGGATGTTTGGTCGCATATGGTCGGCACTGGTTGTTAGCTTTTACCAGCAAACCATCATCTTAAATGCCTTATATTTGCCAATAGCAATTGGATTGCTAGCACTGCTTACGGGCGGGGCAGCTAGTATTGTAGGTATGGGAATGTCGGGAGCCGGTGGCGCGCTTGGGACCGCACTTGCATTTATAGGGGGATATCTGCTGTTCTCTATTCTAACTATCGTTATTTCACTGTATGTTGGGTGGTCGTTCTTTAGTTTTGCTCAAGGAACCCATACTGGAATTGATGCTGTTGTGCGCAGTGTGCAGCTGGTATCTGGTCGCTTTTGGTCGGTCCTTGGAAGGCTGGGCGTGTTTTTCATAATTCTCTTTGTGCTCGCTTTTGTCGTATCAATAGTACTGTCGGCCTTGTTCATGGTTCAAGGAGAGTTGATGTCCGTGTTGACTCAGATGTTGCTCGCCCCTTTGGTAATATCTAGTGGTGTAGTCTTATTCCAATCGCTACAAGCAACAGTTACTCCTATCTCAGCTGAGCGTGAACAAACTATTAGAACCAGAGTAAAGATAGCAGTATGGACGGGTGCGGTGGCACTTGTTGCATTGGTTGCGTTTATGATATTTACTTTTGTAATGCTGTTTTCACTCGCCTCATCCTTGTTTATGCCGTCCGGTGGGTTTGTCACATCGCCATCAAGTATCACTCCGCCGACTATACCAGCCGTCCCTACCAGTCGTTAATTAGTATGTATGTCACCAGAACTAGAACAAGCCGTCAAAGAACGAATAGCCCTTGGACACACCAAAGAGCAGATCGCGGCTGAATTAGAGGTAGCTGGCTACACTCATGATGCAATTGAAGCAATTTATACTACTGTATCAAGTGGAAATTCGGCGGGAGCAGTCACGCAGACACTCCCACGCAACCGTGATTTATTCCAAGCCGCCTGGAACTTTATGACCGGTCGATTAGATTTGGTGGGGTGGCTGGCGGTACCGGCGATTGTGATCGGCGGCCTTGATTATCTAGATACAACAACGCAAATGAGCGTGTCTTTGCCGGGGATGGCGCTATATAGCATTGCTACGGTCGCATTAGTTATATTTTCATTGGTGGTGCAAATTGCCGTAATCTATACCGCTATTAAACACAGTAACGGCGACCAGATCACCGTGCAGGCTGGTCTTAGTTGGGCTGTAAGCAATTTTTTAGGCTGGTTATGGTTGGTGGTGTTGAGTACGTTGGTTATTGCAGGTGGGTTCTTATTGCTGCTTGTGCCCGGAATTATTGCGATGGTATACATAGTATTTTCACAGTACGTATTTGTCGATGAGGGCAGTCGCGGTATGGCAGCGCTGCAGCGTAGTCGCCAGCTGGTGTACGGCAAGTTTGGCGCGGTATTATGGCGTCTGTTTGTGATGTTACTGTTTTTCATTGCTCTATATATCCCGGTCGCTATTGTCAGTGGGATACTGTTTGCTGCTACACCCGAAAACACCGCCCTACTGATTGCCACCGTGGTCGAGGGGGTAATGTCAGGCTTTGTGGGTGTGTTGGCGGTCTATTACCTCACCTCGCTCTACAAATCACTTAAAACCTTGCCCGCGAGCAACGTGACCCCTACCAAATGGTACCCAGCCTACGCTGGCGTTGGGGTACTAGCTATGGCGGCGATCATTGGACTGGTTATATTATTTGCGTCCACCTACCCAGATTTTGGCGAACCAATGCCAACAGATGAAAATCCGACACAATTTCAAATCGAGCAAGCCGAACTAGATGTCGATATGCAAGCCGAACTCGAAGCCTTTCAAGAGCAATTTCAAGCTGAATTTGAATCCAATTGATCAGCGGTTTTGACCCGCAACCCCCAGCCATTAGACTCACCCTTGATGCGGTATGTGCGAGCCAGGGTGAATTGATAAAAAGAAAAGGCGGTAATGATTAATATTTTAGTAAAACGGTAGTC
>Ga0136601_1000537_pt1 | contig 16009 bp, 16 predicted proteins | sample AntRauMFilla2699_FD_181020 | JGI IMG/M metagenome (GOLD analysis project Ga0136601, IMG submission 181020) | Saline lake microbial communities from Rauer Islands, Antarctica - Metagenome Filla 2 #699 | ecosystem: Environmental > Aquatic > Non-marine Saline and Alkaline > Saline | place... | reverse complement strand
CTCATATGAGTGATGGCTTTCATACGCACTCACTATTTTTTGTAAAAATCCCTGCGTTATAAACGCAGAACCAAGCATTTTTGCGAGATACTGAAGGCGCCCCCACGCCTACGTATTCTTATGTTGCTTCACTCTCATACCGAGCCTTCGGCTCGGGATGCTCTGAAGCACTCTCGTAACTCCTCCGAGTGGTCGTCAAACAGACAAAAAATTCATAGCATCACTGCTATGAACGTTCGCATGTATGAATCATCACGGTCATGTTCGGTATGGGCGGACTACGATGTGGCGCTGGCGCCACATCGCCCTAACACCTAAAACCTAGAATCAAACACTTAAACCTGTTATACTATAACCATGAATAATATATTATTGACCAACATCTTTTTTATGATTACAGCTATTGCGTCTGTGATTATAACGATTACCATTATTATTTTACTTGCGCATGTTACCAAGCTTGTTAAGAAAATATCACGACTAACTGATATCATCACAGAAGAAGCAGAGCTGATAACAGAAGACATAGACGATGTTCGTGAAAAAGTTCGCACAGGCGCCATGGTGGCCAAAAATTTTGCAGCAGCAAAAGTGCTACGTGTTATCACCAAAAAAATCTTTGGTGACAAATAGTGAACATGATATAATATACATATTAGTAATAACTAAAATATAATTAAAAATATGGCAAAGAAAAAAACAACAAAGAATGTAAGTGCTGGTGAAAAACTGGCAATAGGAGCCGGACTTGTAGCAACAGCGGCCGCTGGATATTTTCTATTTGGTCCAAAAGGCAAAGATAATCGTAAAAAAGTAGAAGGATGGACGTTAAAAGCAAAGGGTGAAATCCTTGAGAAGATTGAAAAACTTGATGAGGTTTCAGAAGAGAAGTATCATCAAATTGTAGAGCAAGTAGTAGGTAAGTACGAAAAAGCAAAATCACGTACAAAAAAAGAAGTAGCAGAATTTGAAAAAGAAGCAAAGAAATACTGGAAAAATATCAAGCGTGATCTAGCTAAAAAGACACAAAAGAAAGCTACGAAAGTAGCCAAAAAAGCAGGTAAAACTGCTAAGGCAACGAAGAAGAAAAAATAATATATTTTTCTCAACATAAAAAAGCCCTCGAGGGCTTTTTTATGTAACGTATTTGTATGAAATAGTGCTATACTTAAGAAGTCCACTTATTTATAACTATTTTATATATGATTATTTTACAATCAAAAAAAGCGATGACACAGACGATCTCTCTAATTATTTTACTAGTAATAGCTATAATCGCATTACCAGCCTTTGCGCAAGATAGTGTTGACGAAGAACCTATATCAGAAGAAATGAGCAACGATAGTGAAGATGTTATTGTTGAGGCAGAAGAAGAAACTAGTGTGTCTGAGACTAATACCCCAGACCTGGTTGACGTAGATGTAGTCGAGGATGACGGTCTTGTTGATTCTGATGAACTTGATGAGGAGGTAGAAGCAGATGTTACAGAAGAAGAGCTAACTAATGAAGAGTATTTTGATAATGCAGAAGTACTTGATGAAGAGCAAGATAGTATTATTGAAGGAGAAATTGTGGCAGTTTCTGATGATGAAATGTCAGTTGTCATAGAAACAGAAGCGGGTGATTTGATAGAGGTACCCATTACAAATGGGCAGGTGTCCGTTGAGTCTTCTACCCGCAGAAGAAGCAGTTCTTCGAAAAAAATGACGAGTAAAACTATTATCGGTGACCAGATAGTCGTCACAACCGGTGCATTACAACCCGAACGTGTTGTTCGTGGAGTAATACTGATGTATGACAATGAGATGGTGGTAGTCAAAAGAAGTGATACAGATGAAATAGAAACATATAGAATTAATACTTCAACTCAAACTCAGAAATCAATGACACAGCCATTATCATCAAGTATGGCTTCTCGTGATTCTGCAACTGAAGAAGAGGTATTGATATATCTGAACGAAGATGAAGAAATGTTCTATGTTGGCGATATTGAAGAAGAGACTGCATCTGATGTGGTAAATAACAACGTACCTCTAACCGTCGGAATTATTGCTGGTGTGCTCGTACTCTTTGGATTAATCACTATGATTAATCGAAAACGAAAGGTGGTGTAAATTCTATATCGGTCATTTTCGCTTTTTAAAAATAGCTTTGGCACACACCACACAGATGGTATAATAATCACATGAATATCATTGCACAATTATCATTGTTAGGCATTATTATTATCGCAGGGGCATTAGGTGGTCTCGTTGGGCTGGAACGTGAATTTTCTAGCAAATCAGCTGGGCTACGTACACATATGTTTGTCGCTATGGCAACAGCAGGGCTTATCTTGTTAGGTGAAGTACTCATCAACTACTATGCATTTAACAATCCCTTTTTGAATTTTAGATCAGATCCATTACGAATTTTACAGGCGGTGATTGTTGGAATCAGCTTTATTGGTGGAGGTATTATATTCAAGGATATGAGTCATCATGTAATACGAAATTTGACAACGGCGACCTCAATACTGGTCACAGCAATTATAGGAATTTGTGTTGCCTTACAGTTATATTTTGTGGCTGTTGGATTGACAATTATTGTTGTTGGTGCAAATCAATTATTTGTGCGCTTAGAGAAAAAGATTCATCCTAAAGAGTATGATACTAACAATAAGGATTCCTAACTATGCAAGAAACAAAAAAATGTCAAAACTGCACAAATAATTTTGTAATCGAACCTGATGACTTTGCGTTCTATGAAAAGATGGGAGTTCCAGTACCTGTAGAGTGTCCAGACTGTCGATTGCAACGACGCCTGACATTTATTAATGCTCGTTCACTATATCGTCGCACATGTGATTTGTGTGATACATCTACGCTTAGTATCTTTCGTCCCGAACTAGACATGGTGGTGTATTGTCAAAAATGTTATTGGGGTGATGATTGGGACCCGAATGAGATATACTCGGAATATAATCCTGATGTGCCATTCTTACAACAGTTGCATGAACTACGTTTGCGCACACCTCATGCTGCTTTGGAAAGTTTGTACTCTTCGATGGTGAATAGTGATTACTGTAATTATGCTGCCTATATGAAGAACTCATATCTTTGTTATTTTTGTGATTATGGTGAAAATGTCCTGTACACGTATATGATGGCACATGTAAAAGATAGTGCGGATTGTTCGCGTATCAATGAGTGCGAACTTTGTTATGAGCTTGTCGGAGGGTATAAATGTTACCAAACATTTTATTCATTAGATTGTTCTGAGTGTTCTAACGTATTGTTTTCTAGAGATTGTGTGGGATGTACAGATTGTATAGGCTGTGTAAACTTGCGGAAAAAAAGTTACAATCTTTTTAATAAACAATATTCCAAAGACGAATACCAGCAAAAAAAATCTGAAATGCAATTAGATACTTATGATGGAATTATGCGGCTGCACAAAGAGGTGGCAGTATTCTGGCAAAACCATCCAGTAAAGTATATGCATCGGGATTCCATGAGTGCAAATGTTTCCGGGGATTATGTGTATCAATCAAAAAATGCAAAACAATGTTATATGGCGACAAATCTAGAAAATGCAAAGTATGTTCAAATGATGACTATACCAAAAGTCGAAGATGCGTATGATTACACTGCATGGGGTGCTAATGCGTCTTTGATTTATGAAAGTACGACAGTGGGCGATAACGCACAGAATGTCATATGCTGCGATGAGTGTTGGCCGAATGTTAATGATATTCAATATTGTATTGATACGCATTCCTCGCATGATTGTTTTGGGTGTGTGAATGTTCGCAATAATGAATACTCAATTTTGAATAAAAAATATACAAAAGAGGAATACAATGAATTGAAAAAACAAATTATCTCTGATATGGATACATTGCCTTACATAGATGGTAACAACACTGAATGGCGATATGGACATGGATTACCTCGCTCGCTTTCATTGTTTGGTTATAATGAGGCAGAGTCAGGTCTGTATATTCCTCTTGAAAAAGATGAGGCACTACACAAAGGATTTGCATGGTGTGACAAAAAAGACCCACAATTTAATATTACGATTAAGGCTACTGATCTGCCAAATAGTATCAAAGACGTCGAAGATACTATTCTTGATGATATTGTGGAATGCGAAGAAACTGGCCGCCCATATCGTATCGTTAGAGATGAACTTGTTCTCTTGCGACGTTTTGGTTTGCCGTTACCGCGAAAGCACCCTGATGTACGCTTAAAGAATCGTTCACATTTAATAAATTCACCAATGTTTTATAACCGAACCACTGCAGATGGCGTTGACGTCCTTACTAGCTACGCTCCAGACCGCCCAGAAACCATTCTTTCAGAAGAAGGCTATCAAGACGAGGTGATGTAACCCTAACGAATAGTATGCGTTGCACTATACACATGCGTAATCGAAACACCAAATAGGAATATCATCACGGAATAGTAGACCCATAACATAAGAGCAATTAGTGATCCTGCAATACCGAGACTTGACCCGATGGGAACAATTTGTAGTACGTATTGAATAATGACTTGGCCAATCAGTAGAAGGATAGCGGTAACAAGCGCTCCAGGAATAACGCGCTTCCATGGGATGTGAGATTGTGGTATGTAGCGATAGAGAAGCGATATAAAAAGTGTAGTAATAGCAATTTGTAGTATTAATAGAAGAGATTGCGAAATGGTAGTATTCATGGCGCTCGCTAATGGAAGTGCATCAACAGCAATGCCTATGATGTATTGACCAATAACAAACGCTAGGATATATATACCAAAGCCGACTAATATAAGAAGCGATATAAATTTATCATACATATTTTTCTTCCAATCTGATGATTGTTTAAATGAGTCAAACATAAGCATATCGTTTAACGCAAATTCTAACTCGCTGATAGCGCGCAATGCACTGAACAGTAAAAATCCAATACCAATAACAATACTAATGAATTGACCACCAGAAATCTGTGCATCTGCAATAATTCGCTCAATAAGAGTAGCGCTATCAGGACCGATTATCGAGGATAGATAGCTAACTATTTCTCCTTGGAGTGCTGCTTCACCAAAAATAAAACCACCAACAGCGATGGTGAGCAGAATAACAGGCGCAATGGAAAATACGGCATAGAAAGAAAGTGCTGCAGAATAACGATCTGCACTGTGGTTTATCCAATGTGTAATTGCCGATTTTAAGAAGAGTCCGACGTGTGAAAGTTTATTAATCATTGTCTCTAGTATACAATGATACAGTGAAAGAACCAAAATATAGTATAAAAAAATATGCACCATTTATCGTGACACTTCTGGTTCTTGTCGGTATTGGTATATTGTTAAGCTTTATGCGCCCTTCTGAAATTGTCGAAACGATTGGTGTGCGGAACAGCTACTGGGTTATTTTTGTTGTGGCTGTATTAGGAGGCGTCTCGAGTTTTACTTCAACATCATTTTACGCTACAGCCGTTACCTTTGTTGCAGGCGGTTCTCATCCTTTACTGATTGGTATTATATCTGGGCTCGGCATGTCAGTTGGTGACAGTATATTTTACTTCCTTGGTTCTCGGGGACGGAAGGCTTTTCTGGAGCAGTATAAAGAAAAAATAAATAAAGCAACCAAGTGGCTCGAAGGAAAAGCACGCTGGGTAGTATCACTGCTAATATTTATATATATGGGCTTTACGCCACTTCCGGGTGATATTCTTATGGTGTCATTAGCCGTATTAGATTATTCATACAAGAAAATAATTCCGTTTGTAATTATCGGTAATATTACCCTCATTACGATTCTTGGGTATCTGAGCTATTACGGTGTTCGTTTATCAGGTATTGCTTAGTCTTCGACGCGAATCGGAGCCTCTTTGACGATGTTTAGTATTGTATCTACGTCATCAGTAATGGTATATAAATCAATATCATCTGGACTGATAGTTTCATGTGTATCGCGCATAGTATTTTTAATCCATTCATCGAGTGGTCCCCAGAAATCTTCACCAACAAATATTACAGGAACAGGCGCAATTTTCTTAGTCTGAACAAGCGTCAATATCTCAAAGGCTTCGTCCATAGTTCCAAAACCTCCTGGGAAAATTATGTAGGCTTCTGCTGAATAAGTCATTGCTACTTTGCGAGAAAAGAAGAAATAAAATGGACGCTCATGGGTCACATATTTATTTGTTACCTGTTCCATGGGCAGATCAATAGTCATCCCTACTGACTCACCGCCTGCTTCATGGGCCCCTTTGTTTGCCGCTTCCATAATTCCTGGTCCACCTCCCGTGATAATTGCATAGTGTAATTCCTCGGTAATACGTTTTGTAATTGATACGGCTTTTTCATAATAGACTGAACCTGGAGCCAGTCGTGCTGATCCGAAACAAGTTACTGATTTATCAAACTGATCAATAAAATCAAATCCAGCACGAAATTCTTCGTTGATTACACAAATACGCGTATCAGTTCCGCTTTCTTCACCAGTAAGAGTAATACATCCTGCTTTGATGTCTTCAACAGTTAATTTTTTTGGACGAAATACGTTTGGGTCTGACATAGATAGATTGTTTCAACAATTATTTTTAAGATATCCCAGTATAGCATAATATATGAATATGCTATGATGTAGCCTATGGATATTACGAAGAAAAGTGGAGAACAGGTCCCGTATGACGCAAAAGAACTGTGTCAGTCAATCGAGCAGGCAGGAGCATCAAAAATGGACGCGCAACGTATTTGTATCGCGATTGAGGAAAAACTTGATCCAGGCGACAGTACGACAAAAATATTTCGTACCGCATTGCGTGAATTAATGGAGGAAAGCGTTGCAGTATCAGCTCGATATAAATTACGTCGTGCACTTGATGACTTGGGCCCAACAGGATTTATTTTTGAACAATATGTTGAGACAATTCTCCAAGCACATGATTACGACACGAGACGCAATGTCATGATGAGTGGCGAATGTGTTACACATGAGATTGATGTCTATGCTGAAAAGGATAATTTACATTTTTTAGTTGAAGCAAAGTATCGCAACGATCATTCGATAAAAACACATGTTGATACCGTTATGTATGCAGATGCACGTCTTATGGATGTACAACGACGTATGGAAAAACGTGGTGAAGACCCACAGAATTATCACATTTGGGTTATTACTAACACTAATTTTACGTCACATGCTATTGATTATGGGGCATGTCGTAATATGAAACTGGTTGGCTGGAACTATCCCAAAAATAACGGTTTGGAATCGATGATTGTGAATAAAAAACTCTATCCTATTACGGTACTACCTTCGCTTACACGCAAAGCACGCGATATGTTGGTAAAGCATGATATGGTTCTTGCTCAAGACATTCTGCCGTATAGCCAGGCGGAGCTCGAGGAAAAATTCCATCTCAATAACCGTGTTGCAAAAAATATTCTTGCCGAAGTTCACGCTATTATGAAATAACACACTATATATGGATCACGACGAACGAGCGCGGGCTCTGCACGAGGCACTGCGTGGGAAAATTAGTATTACCCCAAAGCGAACAATTGAATCACGCGATGATTTATCTTTTGTCTACACACCGGGTGTAGGTTGTATTTCACGAGATATTGCCAAAGATGTAACGCTAGCAAACGTATATACCACGAAAGGTTCTATGGTAGCGATTGTGTCTGATGGGAGCGCCGTGCTCGGGCTTGGTGACATTGGTCCAACGGCAGCACTACCCGTAATGGAAGGAAAATCTGTCCTCTTTAAACGCTTTGCTGATGTTGATGCCGTGCCTCTGTGTTTGGACGTTCATACAGCTGATCAATTGATTGCACATATTCGTGCTCTTGAACCCACATTTGGCGGTATTAATTTAGAAGACATTAAAGCCCCGATATGTTTCGAAGTAGAGCGTGCACTGCAGGATATTGGGATTCCTGTATTTCATGATGATCAACACGGTACCGCCATTGTTGCGTATGCTGGATTATTAAATGCGCTCAAGGTGATGAATCGTTTAGACCAACCGCAACGCATTGTTATTAACGGTGCAGGTGCGGCAGGTCATGCTATTGCTACGATGATTGCCGAACATGCAGGCAAAGATGCTGATGCTATTCGTGTAGAAAACATTATCGTCTGTGATTCACGTGGTGCATTATACAAAGGACGTGAATCAATGACCGTGTATAAAAATGAACTAGCTGAAATTACCAACATCGACACTATTTCTGGTTCGCTTGGCGAGGTGATACGTGACGCCACGATATTCATTGGTGTATCGGTTGGAGGAATGTTGACCACGGACATGGTACAAACTATGTCGTCAGAACCTATAATTTTTGCCCTTGCTAATCCAGACCCAGAGATTATGCCTGATGAAGCGCATGCGGGCGGCGCTGGAATTGTGGCAACAGGACGCAGTGATTTTCCTAATCAAGTTAATAATGTTGTTGCGTTCCCAGGAATATTTAAAGCAGCCTTTACTTATGGCTACAAACAGATAACCGATGATATGAAATACTGTGCAGCGCTTGGTTTAGCACGCTTAATCGACGAACCAACACCAACAAATATTCTTCCAGATATTTTTGAACATGACACCGCAGCCGCTATCGTTGACGCGCTCGATCCAAAAAGCTTGCATTAGGTAGAAATATGGTATACTAATAGAAGTATTAGTAATTAAGAAAATACTATTTATATGAGTTCAAAAACAGGATATGCACTATTAGGAATACTTGTCGCAGCCATTATTGTAATCATCATCGTATTTGCCGTTCGCGGATCAAACAACGATGACGTAGCAGTAAATGATGGTTCAGTTCAAACACTTGACCGTGGTTCACTTAGTGAATACGATCGTGACGAATTGACTATCACAGAAGCACAAGTAGATACAGTAGACGTTGTATTACAAGAATCGTTCCCAGTACAGGCGACTGCCGTTGTATCAGGGTCACTACGTAACGGATGTGAGGAAATCTACGAAGTACTATCACGACGTGATGGAAACACCTTCATGATTACACTTAACGCAGCACAGCCAACTGACGCAGTATGTACACAAGTCGTACGTCCGTATGAGGAATCATTCCCATTGGATGTAGCAGGGCTTACCGCAGGAACCTACACAGTTACGGTTAACGGTGTAAGCACAACATTTACACTTGATGCTGATAACGTGGTTGATTTCGCTGAAAACGCACTGAAATAACAACGACTACAATCTACCTTATAGTTTTCAAAACACCGCATGTGCGGTGTTTTGTACAGATTCAGAGAATGTCATATATGCTATACTCTACATCATGAAAACATTTATAGAAAAACATATGAAAAAATTATTAGCGCTTGGGATTATTGTCATCGCTCTTGTTGTAATACTGGCAACACGAGATGGTGGTGCCGATGATAGCGAACGTTTTATTGTTGAACGCACGGACGCTGTGCAAACAGTTAACGTAACAGGTACGGTCGAAGCACAATCACAAGCCATGCTAGGCTTTAGCACAACGGGTCGTGTTGAAATTATCTTTGTAACCGAAGGTGATGTCGTACGACGTGGCGAAACCCTCGCACGACTAGACGTGACGCGTTTACAGGCGCAATTGAACGAAGCACAGGCGACCTTGGCTATTCGCACCTTTGAGCGACAGAATCAATCAACCTCGACGACTAATGATGCGGTCAGCTTGGATACCGTACGGGCACAGCAGGATAATCTTGTTGCCAATGCCTATCGTACGATGCTTTCAACTGATTTGATTGCGGAGCCACGTAATGATACCTATACTCAAACACCGCCGGTTATTACGGGATTGTATACAGGGGTAGAAGGCGAATATAAAATTCGTATTGTTAAAGAAAATGTAAGTAGCGATGATTACGTCGTACGTACATTTAGACTAGAAGAATGGGAAGGGGAAGTAGCGCCAAATAAAGCAATGCCATTCGGTACCAAGGGGTTGTATATTTCATTTTCCGAAGCATTAGAAGAATATGATGATACCGTGTGGTATCTACGTATTCCAAATACCAGCAGTCCAAGCTATGCCGTTAATAAAAACGCCTACGATAGCGCTGTACAGGCACGCGAAGTGGCTATAGAAAATTCGCGCGCAACGTTCGAAGAAACTGATGTGACCTCGCCAATTCGTGATGCTGAAATTGTGCGCGCACAATCAAATATTCAACAATTACGTGCCGATATTGCTGATCGAGTGATACGCGCACCGTTTGACGGTGTCGTAACAAATCGCATGATAGAGGTTGGCGAGACAGCAGTATCAGGAGAGACGGCATTTGAATTATTCTCAGATGGCACCTTTCAGTTAAACGTAAATGTACCTGAAATTGATATCGCAAAAATTGAACTAGAAGATGAAGCTATCGTGCAACTTGATGCATTTGATGAAGGAGACACTATTGTTGGTCGTGTAATTCAGATAAATCCAGCATCAACAAAGATTGATGGTGTGTCATATTATGAGGTAACTATTACCCTAGATAGCGATGATGAGCGTGTACGAGCAGGTATGACCGCTGATGTAGCGATTAAGACTGATGAATTTAAGGATGTCGTGGTGGTTCCGCTACGATTTGTTACTGATGCAAAGGTTGACATTGTGACGGGTGAAGAAACCGCTACTACACAAGACGTTGTCGTCGGCGCGGCTGTCGATGGTGGTCGTGTGGTTATTACTGACGGTGTTGCTGGGGGTGATACCTTAATCCGTTCAACCGACTAACATGAATTCTCTACGCGTTGGTTGGTTTCTAGGAATACGTCAAATACGTCGGTCCAGTTTATGGACGACGTTACTCATTATATTTATTATGATGCTGACGTTTTTGAACCTTGTTGTGGTCAATGGTATTTTAGTTGGTTTGATCGAAGGTGGAAACCAGGCAAACCGTTCACAGTACACCTCAGACGTGATTATCGTGACCTCGGCAGGTGAATCATTTATCGAGCGTTCAGCACAATTACAACGCACGTTAGACGAACTACCTCAGGTAGATACGTATGTTACGCGACATCTCGTCGGTGCCAACGTACAGGCGAACTATACGACGCGTCGTGACCTAACCGAAGAGATTGATTCAGCGGGTACACAATTAGCCGGTATTGATCCCGAGCGCGAGGACCGTATTACGAATCTGTCATCATATGTGGTAGAAGGAGAATTTCTCGAACCCGGAGATGAAGGGCAGATTGTATTAGGAGCCAATTTATTACAACGTTATTCAGCAAACTTTGGTGACAGCTTCGACTCACTCGAAGGGATTTATCCAGGTGATCGCGTGCGTGTGCAATTCGGTGATGTATCGCGAGAGCTTACCGTAAAGGGAATTGTTGATTCAAAGGTGGGCGAGGTATCCATTCGTGCATTCATGATTGATGAGGAATTACGTCGCCTGACAGGACGTAGTGATCAAAATGTTAATGAAATATCAATTCGCGAAGCCGATGGCTATACTGACCAGGATTTGAAACAGGCTATTATTGCCAGTGGTTTTGGTGACGCTGATATCCGCACTGCCGACGAGGCTATTCCACAATTCTTGGAGGATATTAAAATTGCGTTTGCTCTATTAGGAAATATTATTGGTCTGATTGGGTTGGTGGTAGCGGTGATCACTATTTTCATTATTATATTTATTAATGCGATTACGCGTAAAAAATTCATTGGTATTTTAAAAGGTATCGGTATTGATTCTCGAGCTATTGAATTTGCCTACATTATCCAAGCGCTGTTCTACGCGATTCTTGGTTCTGTACTGGGATTACTATTACTGTATGCATTCCTGCAGCCATTCATTGCCGCAAACCCAATCGACTTTCCATTCTCTGACGGAATATTGTCAGCTCCGGTAGGTGAAACGATGATACGACTATCAATTCTGTTGGTGGTGACGGCTATTGCAGGATATATTCCCGCACGGATGATTATAAAGAAAAATACGCTTGATAGCATTTTAGGCCGTTAATACTATGCCCATGATTTCAGCAAAAAATATTATAAAAAATTATACAAACGGTACACTGGTTACCAACGTTCTTCGCGGTATTGATCTCGATGTGAAAAAAGGTGAATGGGTCGCTATCATGGGAAAATCAGGTGCAGGAAAGTCGACGCTGTTGTATCAAATATCATTGCTCGATGAGCCGACCGAGGGCGAGGTTATCGTTGATGATGTTGATGTATTAGCATTAAGCAACAAAGAACGCACACAGTTCCGTTTAGAGCGCTTAGGATACGTATTTCAAGACTACGCCTTGGTCCCAGAGCTCACCGCACGAGAAAACATCATGATGCCCTTGCTCATGTTGGGCTGGACTACCGAAAAGGCAGAATCAACTGCTGATGAGGTATTGTCATCTGTTGGTCTGGGACATCGATTGGATAATTTACCAAGCCAGCTATCCGGAGGAGAACAACAACGTGTATCTATCGCACGTGCTGTTGCCCAAGACCCAACTATTTTATTTGCTGATGAGCCAACAGCGAACCTAGATAACACCTCTAGCGAGGCGGTGATTGAGGTAATGGATAGGCTACACCAAGAAGGTCAGACTATTGTGATGGTAACGCATGAAAAAGAATATACGACCAAATGTGACCGTATCGTGTATTTAGATGATGGAAAGATTGTAGATGAGGATGTGTTGTAGTTGATAATTTAGTGATAGAAAGTTAAATAATAAAAAAAGCCCCAATTGGGATTTTCTCTATTCACTATAATGCAATTTTCGATATTGTCCTGGCTTTAATTTACCTAATTCAATATCACCAATACGGAATCGTCGCAACATACGAATACCATAGCCAAGAGCCGCACACATGCGGCGAATTTGACGGTTTTTCCCCTCGGTTAATACAATTTCAAAACTATATTTATCGGTGCGTCGTACCTTGCACTTTTGTGTTTTATACCAACGCATCTTGCCTCCTTTGCTAGGAATCTTGATTTTTACACCATTGCGTAATTGGACTAAAAATCCATGGGTAATAGGTTTGTCTACTTCGATGTAATATTCTTTCTCAATTCCGGACCCAAGTATTTCATTAGGAAGAGCGCTGTCATTGCTTAGTAGGATTAATCCTTCTGAGTCTTTGTCCAATCGTCCAATAGGGACCACACCTCGTGGTAGATCAACAGCATCTTTGATTTCCTGTTCTTCACCCTGGGCGTTTACGGTAACAAGTCCCGTTGGTTTATAGTAGCTCCAGGTAATTACGTCTTGGGGTTTAAAATTGGGTACCTCAACGGCATCATTCTCGGTAACGTTTGCACCCAATTCAGCCTTTTTACCATTAACCATAACCTTACCATCACGAATAAGCTGTTCTGCCTCGCGACGAGAACCGTAACCGTTATGTGATAGATATTTTGGTAGTGGAATATTAGTCATGTGATGTAGCTATATATAATTGCGTTGTGTAACGGATACTATACAGCATTACGAGCCCAACGCCAATAAAAATGTATGGTATACCGACCAGGGTAATGATTACGGCACCAAATAACGAAGCTAGAATATAGGCGGCAGGCACGGTGTCGCGAAACAGTCCAATAGCGGGAATGTTTTCTTGTTCGACATGTTTAAAGAAAAACGATTCTACCATAACCTCCACCATGCTGGCACCTACGCGTGTCATGAATAATATGACCGCCCAGACCCAGAATGTCGTCGTTGTCACGAATGCAATACTAGCGACGCTTGCTGCAATAATCAGTACACCCAATGTAGCAATCCAGGGAACTAATTTAGCATTGTCCGCTAAACGTCCGATAGGGTAATCCAACAGAACGAATGCCAAGAGCATAATGCTAATTAATGTTCCCATAGCACTCCATGACAAACCAATGTGCTGTACGAGGTATAGAGGGACGTACATGACCATTGCAGAGACAAAGTACCGTTGCATCAGTGTCGCCATAAAAGCAATGCGCAGTGCTGGCGTATGGCGGAATTGCTTTATCGTAGAAAATACTGATTGCGTATAGTATGATGGTTCTTTGAATTGCTTGATTGTTGTGAACAGTAGCAAGCTTGCCATGACCGATACTGCAGCTAATCCATACATCGCAGAAAATCCATAGGCCTCTATAATAATACCCGTCGCTAGTGGTACCAACATCAACGCAATGTGTTTAAGCGTCAAGAATATCCCACGTGTGGTTCCCATAGTGCGTTTCGGTGCCAAATCTTCGATAAAGATATCAATACCAAACAGCACCAAGGTTTGCGAGGCAAAATACAAAGAGAATAATACGCCGATAAGCCATGTCGCATTAACAAGAGCGAGTCCAACCAAACAGGCGGTCGCCACAACCATTCCAACGTAGAGCGTACGACGTGCACCGAGCCGGCGCAGTGTCTGAGGCAATAGCGCTAAACCAATAATGGTTATCACAGAACCAATCGTAAACATGATACTGGTCATCGTCTCGGAGAAATAGCCATCGAGAAAACTCGAGTTTACATATACGGTGAGGGCAAGATGTATAAAGAATACAAAGCTCCCCGCAAACACGCGACTCATTGACGTATGAAGTGGGTGGCGAATGTGCATATATTGGGTATTATAACCCAAGTACCACTGGAATCACAATTGGATCTTTGTGCGTTTTTCGCACAAGGAATTTTGATACATTATTCACAATTTCTTTCTTCAAGAAATCAAAGTCAATTTGTTTCATCTTTGAGGCATTTTTCTCAACAATAGTTTTTGTCATGTTACGTACTTCTTGCAATAGTGCTTGATTATCGCGCAGGTATACAAAACCACGTGAAATAATGTCTGGTGATTTCTTTACTTTACCTGATTTAGGGTCCATGGCTACGACGACAATGAAGATACCATCTTCGGCAAGAGCTGTACGGTCACGGAATACGACGTCTTGTTTTTCTTTAACTTTTTTTCCTTCTACGATCCGTGGAATAGCTGGAATCTTTACATCTAGTTTAACCATTTTTGTACCGTTCTCACGAATCTCAATAATGGAACCATTTTCTGGTACAACGATATTATCATGTGGTACGTTCAATTCTTTTTCCGCCATTTTTGCATGCATGCGAATCATATATGGTTCACCATGGATGGGCATAAAGAACTTGTAGGGAACTTGGGTGTGAATCCATTTCAACTCTTCACGCGTTCCGTGACCTGATGCGTGCACCTGATCATCAATATAGGTAATAATATTGTACGAACCACTGTAAAGACGGTTTTTCAATTGAGCAACGTCATAGTCATTACCAGGAACTACTGAGGCTGACAATAGAATAGTATCAGAATCATGAAGCTTTAACTGTCGGTGCGTACCTTTTGACATGCGGTTTAGGGCAGCGTATTCCTCTCCCTGTGATCCCGTTAGTAATACGACAACCTTGTTACGTGGGTAGTCATCGATTTTATCAATTGGAATAACATGTGAGAAATCAGTCAATTCTAGAAATTCTGCAATACCTAGATTGTTTTTCATTGAACGTCCTTCGAGGGCAACATATTTGCCATGCTTTTTAGCACTTTCCATAAAGGTCATCAATCGTTCCACCTGAGATGAGAAGGCTGCAATAAACAAACGCCCTCCGGTACATTCACGAATGATACGGTCGACATTTGCGGTTACAATTTTTTCTGAAATAGTCCATCCTGGCTTTTCAATACCTGTCGAGTCCATTGTCATCATTAATATTTTTTCATCTTTGAAAATAGAGTATTGTTCAATCTCATCAGCATCTACGTCACCATTGTGGTTTTCAACACGTACGTCTCCAGTTGATACAATTCCACCAAGCGGTGTTTGAATAATTACACCAGATGAATCTGGAATTGAGTGAGTAAGTCCAAAGAATTTAACTTTAAAGTTATCACTGAGGGTTAGGTAGTCGGCTTTTTCAGGAACAATTTCGATGTTCAATTTTGGTAGACGTGGAAATTCTTCCATACGTTTTTTAATAAACATAGCACCGAATTCTAAGGTGTAAATTGGAGGATTGCCCAAGTCTTCGATTACG
>Ga0136601_1000535_pt1 | contig 16033 bp, 26 predicted proteins | sample AntRauMFilla2699_FD_181020 | JGI IMG/M metagenome (GOLD analysis project Ga0136601, IMG submission 181020) | Saline lake microbial communities from Rauer Islands, Antarctica - Metagenome Filla 2 #699 | ecosystem: Environmental > Aquatic > Non-marine Saline and Alkaline > Saline | place... | reverse complement strand
AAGGAAAGCGGAAACGCTTCTTTAATGTCTTGAGTGTGTCTACAGTCTTATATGGGGCAGGAGGCGTAAGACCGTAATAAACCATACGAGTGTTAATAATAGGAAAATCAAACTTATCTCCATTGTGTGCAATTAACACGTCGTACTTTTCCATCTCTTTTGCTATCCAGCGTACTAAAGTCTCATCGTCCTCAACGTCACCTACCTGCCAGTTAGCAAGGAAGTCTACACTGTCATTACCTAGTTCCTTAATGGCACATGATAGAATAATAGTCTCTGATTCTACCTGTCGAGGGAAGATATTCTCTTTCCACCTACGCCATACCCAAGCAAGGGTGGGGCTTGTTTCAATATCAATGACGCCTATACGTGGGCCTTTTGACGTAGTGATTGCAGTACGTAAGTAGTCACTGACTGTACTACGTGGCTTTTCGATAGCCTTTGCTATATCTCTCCACGACATAGCTTCTGTGTTCGCTAGGTGTAGTGCTGCTTGTTTCCAATCATTACTCATAACATTCCTTAAGTAGGGAGGACATGATTTCTACTGCTTGATCATACTCTTCTTCAAACATATCACTATCTTCTGCTCGTAGTTCCTGTAGTACGGCTAGCACGTGCTCTACTTCTAATCTAGTTAAGTTGTACATGACATTTACCTTAGTCCTTTTTTACAATGGTAAGTATTTCTGTAAAATTAGGTCTTGCAACTCAGGGTCCATGTAAGCATAAGCGTCCCTTATGTGTAAACATTGTACCGGAGTACCGTCTGTTATCCTACCTTTCAGCTCTGCTTCTTGCATACCTGTCATACATACTACAACATCAGCCCAAGCAAGTAGTACATCATCTACTACAATTAGAGCAAAGTCCTCGGAAAGCCCTGCTGACCTAGTGTTGTGTCCATACTCCCTGTTAATTACAACGCTGGCTGTAGGGCTGCGTAATAGACCAGCACTGCATACGCACAGTACTTTAGGTGATGGTCCTTGACTAGGGTTATTGGTGTTATGTAGTCTATTAAGTTTCATTTAATTTTTCCATTCATTAGGTAAGGTATTTAAAGTGAACCATCTAAATCCATTCAGTTCTGCCCACTCCTTGTGTGTTAGCTTAGTGCCATCTTTTCTCTTACCAGCACCGGGCATGGGCACATATGGATTCATAAAGACAAATACAATTTCTATTTCAGGATTAGATTTCTGTATTGCTTGATACTTACGTGCCTCTTGCCTAGTACGAAATCTTCCTTTAGCTTCAATGAACGTAGTAGGGTCTGCTCTAGGTACAAAGTCTGGTATGTACTCTGCTTCCCATGTGTACCCTACACGGCATGGCTCGTAGTCACATGCTGTTAGTTTCTTCTTTAGAGTTACCTCGAACTTTGATCTTGGCATCCATATTACCTTTCATTCTTTTAATGTTCTTATACCTAGAAAGACGAAACTCCACAGCACCTTCCTGCAATGCTACTTTAGTGGCTAGGCCTATGTATGAAGACTTAAAATGTCCAATAGGTTCTAGTACATTTTTAAATTTATCAATAGCTTTTATTAATTCTTTTAGATAAGAAGGATCATACTCAGATAACTCCATTACAAGGTACTCAAAATCAAAGTTATCACCTTTATATTTATAGGCTCTTCCGTCTTCTAATTCAAACCAGCACTCATCTCTTAACTTATATATACCTGCTCTATTATAATAAGGCTCTGTTTTTTTATAGTAAAAAAGTGTATGGTTCCTGAGCTTTTTATTGAAGGCTGAGTTGGAAGCTTGCCACTTATGTAAGGGTAGTACTTTTAAATTACTCATGGCCTTGCTCTTCTACGGGTTCATGGATAGGTGGCATCCAAAGGTCATCGGGTTGTCGCCACATCCATAGCAAGCGGCCTTGATCTAAGAAGTACTGCCAGTCGTATCCTTTATCTTCGTATACTTTCCATACTATACTACACATACGCTCTGGTGTCAAGGCATTTTGCAGGATATCCTTAGCTTTTATTGCACCTATGCCCTTGACTCCTTTTATATTGTCAGTAGGATCACCACTAAGTAACTGACGATAGAAGTTAAGATCAGCTTCCTCTGTTGTAACATAGTAAGCCTTGGCTGTGTCGTAGTTGTAATGCCATCCTGCTGTGTTGTCTAAGTCCTTATCAATAGACACAATCACATTAGTAAGGGGATTAGCAAGGCACTCATAGCTAACTATATCATCTACTTCACAACCATGAGACTCTACTGCATCCCAGGCAGACAGTAAGTACTCACGAATCTCCTGCTCATGTATAGGCCTAGATGATTTGTCTCTCTGTCCTTTATAGTTAGGGTCAATGTCATATCTAAAGTTATCTTTGCCACTAATGTATACACCATAGGTAATGCACCGTGGGTGATTAACTATCTTTTCCATAAGGTGCTTAGTATTAGCAAGGCTATGACTTAGGGGTCCCGCTGTCTTCTCCATCCAGAACTCGTACTCGTCAACATCTTCTCCTGCAAATTCTATTGCTTCCGACTTGTACTGAAAGTTAGCAACTGCTTGTCCATTACTTCCTACGTACCAACGCCGTACCTCGTTAGCACAGCCTGCCTTGTATATGGTGCTATCCGCATCAATTAAAAAGTGCATACTATCTATGCCTCCAAAGGTTTAAGAAGAGTTAAGGCCACATGATGTGGCCCCGAGGGTATTAATTAAGTGTAAACTCATCTTCATTCATCAGCTGGCTCAACGCCCTATCCATATGATTTGCAATATAGATTGCATTGGGTAGAGCAGACACTGTACTCTCCTCTGTCTGGTATCTCTTATTAATTACTACCCAGTTCATACGTTCAGCGTTGTGATAAACTTCCGTGTGATACTTACGAACTTCATAAGTACTGTTACTGTAGACTACTTTATCTTCCATAACTGCTTCCTTAAAAGTCATCTTCTGGTGTACCCATGGCCTTCTCTAGCTCTTCCTCGTACACACCCCCATTAGCTACAACCTTGTCACACTTGGCGTGGAACTGGTTCGTAAGGTCATCAATGTATGCCATTACAGCATCAGCTTGGTCACCCTTCTTAGGTGGAAGAGCAAGGGCACCATTAGACACAAGCAAACTTGCTACCTCAATAGCTGCATTACGTGCTGACTGGTACTGAATAGACAGCTGAGTAGCACCGTATCCTCCACGACCTCCAGCCTTAGCAGGAGCTGCTTCAGGGGCGGGAGCTGGTGTCTCTGCTGCTGCTGGCAAAACACGTATAGAGGGTACTACTACGTTCTTGAATCGCCCGTTCTCTTTCCAATCAAAGCTAATAGTCTGCCCTTCTGTAAAGGAAGGAGCTGAAAAGCCATAGCCATACCACTCACCACTTACTACAATGTTGAATGCTTTGCCGTTGTTTGCAATTTTTTCTACTATACCTGATGTATTCATAATACCTCGTAATTATTAAGATACCCACTCGAATGGCGGGTCTATTGACTCTGTTGTTTCTTCGCCTTCACTCCAATGTGAACCAGCTTTAAAGCCAGTACCCAATGGCACATTGAACTCTATATTATACACTGCTTTAAGGTAATTGTAAACAGAATGTGTAAAACAATCTACACTTATCTGTCGTACTTCTTCTAGCTCATCAGGGTGTACCTCCATTATAGCACTGTCATGCACTGTGTTAACGATGAAGCTTTGCATACCCCTGTTACGTAGCTCATGCCACAGGTATGTCAAAGCAATGGGAATAATATCTGCTGTAGCAAAACTCTGAACAGGGTAGTTGCATATCTGTGTAGAATTTACAACATAGCTCGACCCTCGCTGGACTCTAGTTCCCGGATAGTAGAACACGAGGCCTGTAACTGTGCGTAGTTCTTGAGTTGCGAGTGCTTCGTCAATCCAGCTCTGTTGGGCAGAAGTAATACCCGGATACTTCTCTTTGAAAGCTGTGTAATAGGTTTGTTCAGCATCTGTTCCACTTGCACCTCCGAATAACGGTTTAAAGGTATGGGCCTTTGCCTCCTGCCTAGACGTATATTGTCCAGCGTCTGTCATAGTCTGTGCAGAATAACTATGTACATCGAAGCCTTCACGTATGTCATTAACTGCGCGCTTGTCTTGTCCAAGGAACGCAGCAACACGGAACTCTAACTGAGCACCATCAATCTCTGCTACTAGCCAGTCAGTAAAACGAGCAGTGAATAACTTCTTGTACTCTCGTGGTTGGTTTTGAAATTGAATGCTGTACTTAGAACCACTGCTACTAAGGCGTTGTGTTCTAGTTCTAGTCTGGTTGAATTGTGCTAAGAGAAGGTCACCATTGTCTACACACTTCTTGTATGTATTAAGGGACTTGGTTAACTTAGCATTGAGATTAGCATACTCAGCATACAATGTCAAGAAGGATCTTTGACTCTCGCTCTTGCCTTTCAGACTAAGAATGGTAGCACTGTCGGTCTTGTATCCACCGACAGGCGTCTTCTGTATCTTACCTCTCTTGGTAGGTTCAGCAATACCTAGGTCTTCATAGATATATTTACCACGTTGCAGTGGTGAGTTAAGATTGATACCTCCTGTAATCTCACCCAGTTCTCTATACTTATCGTTGAACTGTGTCAGTACAGACTCATACTCTGCGTTAACTCTATCCTCATCAAGAGCTACACCATTACGTTCTATGTCTGCTAGTACAGGAGTAAGTATACACCGTGTCCATAGTACGGGCAGCTGTCCAGAATCTCTTAGCCTTTCTCTCTGCTTTAAAAATATAGCAAGGGTTGTGTTAACATCATAGATGCAGCGACGTTGTAGCATTGACTTAGGTAATTCAGATGGACATACTCCTCCCTTAATACACTTGTCAACATAGGCTTCCTTACCACCTAGATTGTAACTACTGGCCACCACGCCGAGGCCAAGACCCACACTAAGACCGCCGTTAAGGACATACTCCCCAATAAGCGTATCGTACACTTTGACTTTACCCAAGTCCAAGCCCGCACGGGCCAGCCATTGTAACTCGAACTTGGCGTTGTGACAGACAATGAAATCTGCTCGTTCAAGTGCCTCAATAAGAGGTCCAACATCATACTCGGTTCCCCATAGTATTCTTGTTGTATAGTTATCTCTTTGTCCGAAGGGTCTACTACCTCCGACTTCCTCTGTTCCTTTAGTTCCCATTCCAGCCACATGGGTATTCCATACAGAGAGCACAAGTCTGTTGCTCTCATCGAGGGCAGATCCTTTGCTTTTATTTGTAGTTTCAAAGTCAAGCACGATGTAGTTGTCTGAGTCATAAGGCATCTCCTGTAAAAAATCTAACATAAGTCACTGTTTACCTCCTATCTTTAAGAGTTAACCGGCATTATCAAGAGCTGTAGACAGGTTCTGCAGTTCATCTAAGCCGAGTATCGTAGCCATAGATACCAGCGAGGAGATGCTTGCATAATCACTTGCCTCATTGATACTACTCTATTCGCGTAACCTGCAATACGCGAACCTAAAAGGATTACCCTTTCATCCTCTGTTACTCTTACTCTGCCATATCTATAAGCGTCAGGGCCCAAGTCACGCCATGCACGGCCAACTTCTACATCATACTTCTTTCCCATTGCGTCGATAATCTCTCTAAACTTGTCAATATCTACATCTTTAAAGTCAAATGCTACATCATAAATTGACATTCATGCCTCCTGTTATACTCAGTACTTTAGATAAGTGAGGGTCAATGATCACTGGTATGTGGCTATGATCAGAGCTAATTTTATTCTTAGTCAGGCATAGCATACGCTTATTCTGTTGCTCATACGTATCATCCATGCCGATACCAATCATAATATCCATCTGTCCTTGAACACCTACGTTGCTGTAGTACATATCATTCTTTTCTATACCAAGCTTGCCATAGGCACTGTCGCTTGCTTGGTGTACAATGATGCTAACAAGGCCATACTGTTTGGCAATAGATCGTATCTTGAGAGCAAGGTACTCATTCTTTTCTACCTTAGTAAACATGGCACGTGTCTCCATGTTAGCCATCTGGTCTACTATAAGAATGTCAGGCTCGTACTTATCTACCATGCGTTTAATATCAAACACACTGCCAGGTGCCATCTCATAAAATACTAAGTTGCCATAGCCATTGTTATAAGCACGTTGCCTAGCCTCTGCTTTGTGCAGCATCATCTCATCACGAGTCATGCTAGATAACCGTGAGTAGAACCTGCTAAGCATGGACATGGCGGGGTCTTCATTGCCACAGTACAGTACCTTATACCCATCCTTCATAAAACCACAAGCAGCGTTGATAGCAATAAGACTCTTGCCTACCTCAGTTGGTGCATAGATAGCTATCTGTGTGCCGGGTACTACACCACCACCAAGCTTCTCATTAAGAGAGAGGGGGTATACCTTGATTAAGTTGTCCCTATCAAATGCACGTAGTACATCATCAATGTCTGTCTGAATGAATACGTTACCATCATCATCAGCTTCAGCCATCTCTCGATAATGATTAACTTTCTCAAGGTAGTGCTCAATTTCCCTGTCCTGATTACCAAGCAGTGCCTCTGCTAGACGTTGCTGTGCAGCGTTAAGCTTAACCTTGCGGAACTCAGACAGTACGTTAGGTATCGACACCTCTTGCAACGTACGAATTATGCCTTCAAAGGTATCGCTATGCTTAGGGTGGTCACTCTTGATATGATCAATTAGAAATTCTTTATCAATGTGATCAGCATCAACATCATTGTCGTAGTACTCTTGTACCTTATTAACAATGATTGCACCCTGATCAGAGAAGTCCTCATCAGGGTCCATGACTGGACCAATGCTATCATACGCTGCTCTGTCATGTATCAGTGCCGATATTATACGGCTCTCACTCATTCAACCACCTCTCCTGTAAGTTTATCTACTATTTTTTGTAAATCTTTTGGTCTAATTCTAGCTGAAAGACTACTATCATAAGAAGAATAAGCATCTTCTGCTAAGTCTTCATTGGTGTTGCAGTACAGCCCTAGTCTAATCTTAGGATCGTTTAGTTTCTTCTCTAGCATAACACTGTAACTGTGTAGATAACAGGGATTATAGCAATATAACTCTAACCCCTCATCATACACAAATCTAAACGTATCATCATCGGTAATGGCCTGTCGCACAAGGCGACGAATAGTACCCTTAGCTATATTACTACTTTTAAGTTCTAGAATTATCCGCCACATTATGGATACTCCCTATATATACACTTGTATAAGTCACTGTTGCTAAGTTCGCGATTGATTGCGGGCATAGGGGCAGAAAAGAAGCTAATGTAAATACCTGTAGAATTCATGCTTACTAGGTAGTAAGCTGGCCGTGCAGTGGTATCCCCTCTAAATATCTCAGCATATAAATTTGCTCGCCAACTGCTACCAACGAAACCCCTTGGATACATTTTCACCAATTTTATTAAACAACTCCGTGCTCTATCACTGTTATGTATTGCAAAGGTTTTATTCATGTATTAACTAAAGGTTTACCATACACTGCTTGATATAAATTCATTGGAAGGAGTGTAGGAATACTTGGGGATGTTGGGGGATATGAAATATAATTAATTAGGATATGCTTTGGATACATAGCTACCATATATTGCCCTCTGTTTACATAGGCTCCTCTGTTTATCTCCCTAAGTGGAATACATCTATTGCCTCCGTGGATTTCATACGCACTCACTAGCTTTTTCAAGCAGTGCCTGCTCAGTGTACTATTTTTTATTACGAAAAACTTAGTCATGTAAAGGTCTCCTTTAATTGAGTATCAGACATATCTTTAGGGTCTTTGTCTACAAATACTACGTCAACTTTGTCAAACAACAGCGCCACCTTGCGCTTCATGCGAGCAGCCTTGGCTGTAGCATCTGCATCTAGCGTTATAACTAAGTGCTTGACACCAATCTTAAGCATGTGACCTATGTCACCTTCCGTTAGGTTAGTACCGAGTAGAGCACATGAAGGATGGTGCTTAGCAACAGCTTCTGCACTTGGCCAGTCTTCCACAATAACTAGACTACCACTAAAGTTCTCTCTTGTCAACAGAGGAAAGTGAAGAAAGGGTTCGGTACTTTCTGTGTCGTGTAGTATGTTGATAGCTTTGGGGCCAGACCACCAGTTGTTGAGGCCATAGTAGTGACGTTGTACGTAGCCTAGCTCTGTACCCCAGTAGGACAGCACAGGGTACAGTACCATGTGTAGCCTAGACTCCCACATAGGAGGAATGGAGGTGTGCTGTACGGGCAGGTACTGGTAAGCTTCTTCTGGTAACGCTGCTATAGTTAACTTAGAACTAGGGGTTCTATTCTTATGCAAGGCCTTGCCTACACCGAAGGATACAGTACCATTAAGGAACCCCTTAGCGCCACAGTTAGCACGAAAGCATTGGAACCATGTACCCTTATCGCTGTTGAGTACAGCCATACATTTCTCTCTGCTACTACCACCATTGCAAGAGGGGCAGACAATGCGAACACTACCTCCCCTGTTCAGGTGGCCCTTGATTTGCTGCTTGATCTCTTTCTTCAGGTGATCGTCCATTTGCTTTTACCTGTATCCTAGTCAGTATCTCTCCTATTGGGTTTCCCCCATCGTCAATATTTACAATGGGTACGAGGTGGCTTGCATTCTCACTTTCTAGTAAGTAAAAGCGCCTATGCCACAGAAGACACACCATAGTACAGTGTTCTGTCTCTTTATCTGCATGTATATCAACAAAGCCTAATGAAACTAAGTATTCTTTCCAATTTTTAGCAGCAAGTGTACTGTTAAGTTCTAGGTTAATACAGCGCATGGAAGTTTAGCTCTTTGACGTTACCTTCCTCGTCAGTCATCTCTTCATCAAACTGAGGGTTGCATGTCTTACATTCAGGCATGCCAAAGGAGTCAAGCGTCACGTCACTGCAACAAGCATCACAGAATTTAGTTCCTGCCGTATCATACACGTCTACGTCTGTGTCAATCATGTCACTATCAAATACATCCATTAGGATTTATCCTTTACTAAGTCGCTGAAGTTTATGATTGGGGAGGGGAAGATGCTCTGGCGTTCGGGGTGGGACATTAGCCAATACCCATAAGTATAAGCATATCTTAAATGGCACGGTATGGGTCCATTTTGTGTAGTATCTCGATTAAAGACACACTCTCCTGCTGTTATAAGAACTTCTTTCATTTTCATAGCGTCTGCTGCTGTTGAACAGTATATTGAATATGTTCTAAGTTTTTCTTTATTCATTGTGTTATACCCTATTGACAAGTAAAAGATTGTATGATATAATAAATGCTAATAGATACATATATATATATATATAAATACATATAATATATAAAATACCATACATATACATGCATGTCAAGTATTAAATTCTTTCCAATCATTTGAATATACTACAGGAGAATTATCAATAAACCTACTACCTTCTTCCATGTAATAAATCCATGCACTCACCTGCCTACCACCACCACAGTCTACTAACGTCTGCTGCCTATTATAAAAATCAGGATAACCTTCAAGACCATCCAGTCTTTTGAATGTAGTAGGATCTACTTCATACATCTCGACAGTAACACCATGATCACCGCCTTCTATGATAGCAGGGAACCCACCAAGGCTATGCATAGTAAACTCTTTCAAAGTAATACCATCTGATACAAAGTCTGCTGTCTCAAGCAAGCGGTTGTTACCAAACCCTTTACGAAGTGATCCGTATACTGCTACAATTTCTTTATTCATGAAGTAACTCCAGTTATGTTAATAGCTTTTCTTGTTTTGCAAATATTGTACAAATCTATAATCTCTTTTCTACCGGATTGTGTAGACAAGACCCATATGTCCCTTTCAGGGCTGAATACAAAATGCCAGTTACGACTCCAATTACTAACAAGATCCGGTGATGCTACCGGAGAAAACCTTTGACCTTTTTTCTGCATAGCTGTTTTAACAGCCACGTACTGTACTTTATTTTCTATTGGAATAGCAAAGTCTTTTATATCTCTCATACTTTTTATCCCTCGTATCTTTCAATGAACCTAGTAGCGTCTACTACAGGCACTGGGGTAAGGTGAGGGCGGCAATTAATATAACAAGTATCACTGCCATAAGCTAGGTCACCACTACCGTGCCTACTTACTATGTAAGCAGAATCTCTAGGGACAGTCTTTAGTATAGTTGTGTAACCCATACGTTTTAGTATAGCAAGGCACGTTTGACCATCATTACGATTATTATACGTAACTGCTAAGTCAGGCATATTCATACGTCGCACTTCTCATATCTTTTAAGGAAAATCTCGGCACTCACAATGGGTATTTTTACTCCCGAAGCCAAAGCGTGGAAGGAGTTATTAACATTGACGGTGTTGGCTCCGTATTTCAACTTACCGTATCTGCCTCTACTTACTACATAGTCGGTAGCTCCGAAGGCCCCGATTCTAATGGTAGGCGCAGTATACCCCATAGCTTCTAGTATACTTACGCATTTCAGGCCAGAGGTGTGATCCTCAAAGGTAACCGCTAAGCGGGGATACTCTTTCATATAAAGTTATCCAATTCTGCTAAGATAGATTCAATGTCAGCTGTTGGAGCAGCTTCCTTCTTAGGCTCATCACTAAAGTCAGGCTTATCTACAGTAAACTTAGTAACATCATCGTCATTGTCAGGGTTAGGTATGTTGATAGCTAAGCTAAAGCAGCCCACTAAGTTGCCGCTGTTGCTGTTTCTAGACACAGCTGTACGTTCAAAGTCAAAATATTCACAGAAGTTTTCCATGCTAATGTCGCCAGCGCTGGCGCTCTGCTGCCACGAGCTGCTACCGCGTTCAAGGTCCTCCCACTCACCGAAGTTAAGAACACAGTCAACTGCCACTAAAGTTCCGGTACATTCAGCAACAACCTTAGTCATCAAGTCCTTATACATGTTGTGTTTCTGTCCAAGGGTAAGCTTCCTAATATTGGTGGCCCCCCCACTAACTCGAAAGTCATGCATAAAGTGTGCCCCACAGCAGTGGTTAACACCAGAAATAGTTACTGAAATAGATACATCGTAATGAGTAGTTTTTGCTTCTGACATAGTATTATCTCCTAAGAATTAGCTAAGTTAGTTAATGCATTTGCATAGTTAACGAGGGTAGTACCGGTAAGGCCCGGTGCTGTGTTTACTTCTAGTACATAATATGTTTCTTGGTGTGCATTAAATATCACATCAACTGCGCCAAAGTCAAGCCCTAACTCATTTACACAGCGTACACAGTCAGCTGCTACAGCATCAGGGAGTACTACTCCTTCACGTCCAAATATAAATCCATTGGAGTGGCTACGTACCTGCCAATTAACTTGCTCGTCAGGTATGTCAGTCCTTCGCATCTTTTTCTGCACATCAATGACAGCGTTACCTACTACATGTACCCGGTACTCGCTAACCTTCTTGATATACTTTGTGTAAAGAGGAGCCGGTACTATCATATCAGGAAGTGGGGCCATTACAATGCCCCGCCCACTGCTGGCACGGGTCAATGTACGACATACTACAACACATCCTTCGTCGGTTGCAAACCATTCCCTTGCTGTGTCAATGGAAGTAGTGAAAGGAGGCACTGTTAGATGATCAAGCCTCCCCTCTAACATACTAAGGCAGGTTACTTTATCAGAAGCATTAGCTACGCACCGCGCTAGGTTCAAGACTCGCCAGTATCTAGGTGTCAAGGTAGTGTTACCCCAGTTAATGATAACGTCACTAGGTCTAGCTCGAAAGCTACTACCTTCTTTCTTTAACCTAAAAATACCCATAGTACGGGCAAGGTCTCGGGCACTGGCACTAGCAGCATGGTAAGGAATTAGTCTAATTCTCATCTTGCAGCACTCCTCTTAAGAATTTCTCGCATGTCTTTCACCTTGATTTTCTGATGAATAACATAAGGACTCTCTCCATCAATAAGACTCTCCTCTATCAGATTAGCCCACGGAGAACGTAGTCCCGACTCATCAATAAACAAACCAAATCTACACCAGCTAGGGTACTGGTAGGTCAATCGTGCGAGGCCATTTACCTTGCTTTTAAGAGTTAGTCTACTCAATTCCATATAGGTGCTAACTGCTATACGCGGTGTATAATATAACTTTATGCTCATACTGTTACCGCTCCAAGTTCTTCATATTGTTCCCAGCATACATCTCTATGTATAGGCTCTCCATTTTCTGCTACCTTAGCATCTAGAAGGGCTGCCATATCAAAAGGATCACCACACCAAGCGCAACCATGCTCAATAACTTCTGGTATCTCATGAGATAAGAATAATACCCCATCGACATTGATGTCTTTAAGCTGTTCATTGGATGAGAGTGAGTGCTTTTTTTCGTAGTATTCCTCCACACCAGCGCCCTTGTTTAACTCTGCAAACCCCATCTTAGATATTCGTGATGAGGATAGGCAGGTTATAGGGGTACGGGATGAGCCCCAAGTAGTACGACCTGACACTGTGCTAGTATATAGGTAGTCAGGAGAGGGCTGGTCAGTGTTGGGCTCCATGGTCACTTGATTGCGAGATACACCGTATATAATAACACCCTTATTATTAGTAATGTCATTACCGAATAGGTTGCCCATGCTAGAATTTTGGCTATACGCTTCAAACTTACTGGCAACAAAGTCTAACTCTTGATCCATCTTATACCCATCTTTTCCTAACTGTTCTACAACATAGTCAGAAACATTACCAGTACGTCCAGGTTTATGCGCTGATTTAGCAGGGTAATGGTAGTAAGAGTACGTTTCTTTTGGGGTGAACCGCTTGAATATAAGGCTATCGAAGCCTGTAATTTTTTTACTGAGATCGAGCACGTGATGCTGGCCAACAGGCAGAGTCATGAAGACAGGGTTATGAATCTTATTACGATCCAAGAGCCACCGTAGCATTAGTTCTTCTGACGCCCAGTAAACAATGCCATGAGCATAGGCTAGACAGAGAGGCCTTTCGTCGTTACGTGCAAAGTTAAGGGTGTTGTTCCTAGTGTCATGCCAGACTAGGGAGAACGCTCCATCTAGCTCTTCCAGTACATCCTTAGCCCCTAACTGTGACATAGCATAAGCAATGTTCTCACTGTCTACAGTAAACTGGCTATGCTTTGGTAGCCCTCGCTGTGTTACTAACGTGCCGTTATGTACCAAGGTAACATCACCATGAGTAAAGGGGTGAGCATTCTCATCGTTCACTTGGCCCTGAGTAGCCGCCCTGTTATGTCCGATGATAGCATCAGCATAAATATCCAATAGACTACCGGCACGTTTTAGCTGAAGGAAATCAGATGCATTCATTGCTCGCTTGTATGTAGCTACACTATTATCTTTAATAGAAGCTACCCCTGTACTATGCATGCCCCTAAACTGATCAGCAATAAGCATCTGGGCCATGATCTTTGTACTGGTAGCGGTTAAGTTACCAGCCACACCTACTAATCCACACATTATACTTTATCTCCATAGTTTTTCATATAAAGTTATCCAATTCTGCTAAGATAGATTCAATGTCAGAAGTGGTTGTTGTCACACCTTTAGCAGGCTCAGGCTTGTACTCCTTAGCCTCACTCAGTAGGTCAATCACATTGATGTAGTTATTATGTGAGTACCGTTCATATACACCGTCTTCAAGTACAACGTTAGCTTTCTGCCTAAATACACGTTCAGCAAAGGCACTAGCACCCAATGAAGCATGTGTTCCTACTTGCTTAGGATTCTCTACGTTCTCTGCATACCGGAACATGGTAAGCAATACGTTAACCCACTCACGGATACGAGTAACGCTAGTCGTACCTTCATGGGCACGAAACTCAATGCTACCACGTTCAATGATAGATCGTAGGTTAATCCCAGTGTACTTGCACCACTCGTTACATGTCCTAATGACATCAGTTGTATTCCTAGGACGTACTATCTGGCGCATCACTGACATCTGCTCAGTAGCAGCACTAACACCGGGGCAATAGATGTTATCGTAACGGTTCTTGCCGCCCAGTTTATATAGTGCAGACTCAGCTGCAATGTATGTAGTCAGTACGTTACCTAGCTGATTGACAGTCAAGTCACGAGCATCAACATGGACATGCACACTGGTACGCTCACTTGCATTAACTTCGGGGTGATTATAGAATACACCAGACAATTCATGTAAGGCTTTCTTCAGGTCGTTACCAGCTAGAGGTTGCCTTAGTACTAGCTCTGCACCGCTATTACGCAGACTATCGTCAGGTATAACTCTCCAGTATTTGTATGCCTCATCGAAAAGACTACGTGCATTTTCTAACTCAACTTCAATACCTATACAGCGGTTGCTTGAGATGGTAACATCAGGCAAGAAGCTGCGTATCTCTGGCTGTTGCTCAAAAATTTCATATATTCTGCGATCACTGGTTAACATTGACAGCCTCCTCAAATAGTGCCCCTATCTCCTTATCTTTGATGAGTATGCCACCGTCCTTATACTCTCCTATTACCTGAGTACGGAACATAACTACAGGATTAACATACTTTACATTCTTACGTATCCAAAAGTTACGATCAAGGGCACCTCCGTTAATCGAACCAGACTCAATGCCTGCAATAAGGGCAGCATATCCTATATAAGTGGGGTTATACATAGCCCTAACAAGAGCAGGGTCAAACTTCTTATCGCCTGTAATAACAAGGTGCCTTGATGTTATGCCCCGTCGCCACTGTCGTTGGGCTTGACGTGATACAAACACTGCGTCGTTATCACTCACTGTTACAGCACCGCTATCAGGGTAGGTAAGTACTATCTGTGGGTCGTTGATACTAAAGCTACGTTCCTCCCTCTCGTCATCAAAGTATATGATAGCATTAAAATTATTACGCTCAGTTGCACCAAGAACGAACAAAGGATGAACTTTATTAGCATCCTCATCCATGAATCCAAGGTATGTCTCAGCATATGTACGGTTAATATCTTCTGATGTCATGTCAATCATTATCGAATACCCCCTTCACGTATTGCAGCAGGTCCCGGTACAAATGTATCACTCATCATCATTATCCTCGACTGGGGCACGAAACCTAATATTTAAATCATGCCAGAAGGCTCTGCCCTCATTAGAATCAACCCAAAAAAACCCTCCAACGCTATGGTTCCAGCCATTGATACGGCTATCAGTTCTGTTCTCGACATTATGTAGAAGTTTTTCAAAGTCACAGCATTGGGTAACGAAGGACTTAAGAGCACCCTCTTTCTTGAGAAAGGTAAGAAGCTCTCTTGCTTTCGGGCCTGTGTTATACTTACTCATTACGGCATCTCCAATTTATATTTCTTAATCAATGACTCCGCTTCACGTGGCAGATTATGGTTAATGCAATCCTGAATACGATCAGCATCACCAGCAAGGCGCTGGTCACTGAAGTCCACTGACTGTACTGCCTTATGATACACCCATTTAATAAGATCAGTATGGTTTAACCAGAAGTTAGACAGTGAGCGGTACTCTACACCGTAAGGCTTGTGCCTTATCGCCCCCGCTTTGCCGTACATAGTACGTCTACGAGCATCCTCATCAAGAATAACAGACGGTATGCCGAGAAGCAGATCGAGCACAGTGCCGATACGCATGTTCTTTTGATTCGACGGGTTGTCATAGCCAACATGTACGTGTCCTCCTGCTGTACGTAAGGTAGTGCGGGCACTGGGAGCAGAGTTCTTCTCGCCGGTGTATGTGTTGTAGTCAGGGTCACACCCAAACATCATAGCGGCACGTCCACTACGCATTAGCTGCTGCTTGGTGAACTCATGGCTTGAGATAAGGGCTAGCTCGAATGGACTTACACGTTCACGAAGCTGGCCCATCACTGTCTTAAGATTAGATACAAACTCTTGGCATGTTGATGCGGGGTCAGTGTTAAACTCTGCAAGTACGTTGTCTTCTTGCAATGCCCCACACATAACAGCTATGGGATGTGACTTAGTGCCACCAACGTGCCCAATGGCAGATATAATCTCACCAGTA
>Ga0136601_1000534_pt1 | contig 16035 bp, 18 predicted proteins | sample AntRauMFilla2699_FD_181020 | JGI IMG/M metagenome (GOLD analysis project Ga0136601, IMG submission 181020) | Saline lake microbial communities from Rauer Islands, Antarctica - Metagenome Filla 2 #699 | ecosystem: Environmental > Aquatic > Non-marine Saline and Alkaline > Saline | place... | reverse complement strand
TCATTGGGAGTTGGCAAAGCGGGCGGTTGAGTTACGAAATGAGCTGGCACCAAATACTATTATTTTAGGGAATGGAGATGTTACTTCTAAAGAAGATGCATTGCAAAAAATCGCAGAAACAGGTGTTGATGGCGCAATGATTGGTAGAGGTATTTTTGGTAATCCATGGTTTTTTAATAAAGAAATAACTAGAGATATAGACATTTCTATTGAAGAACGGTTGCGAGTAATGCTCGAGCACACAGAACTATTCGAACAAATGCTGCCACATAAAACATTTGCAGTAATGAAAAAGCATTACAAAGCGTATGTTGATACATTCCCCGGAGCAAAAGAGCTTCGCATTGCACTTATGGAAACAAAGAGTTTTGAAGAGGTGAAGAAAGTTGTTGAAGGTTTTTTAAGAGGTGAGATGAAGAAGTAGCTTTCTTCATGCTAAACTATTTGCATGTCAGAAAAAGTAACTAAAAACGTCGCGCTGTATACAAAATATCGTCCACAAACATTCGAGGATATGGCTGGGCAAGAGCACGTTACTTCAGTACTTAAAGAAGCTATTGCAAACGGAAATATTAACCACGCATATTTATTCTCTGGAACTCGTGGTACAGGAAAAACTACAGCCGCTCGAATTCTTGCAAAAGAACTCGGAACACATGCCGACGATTTATATGAAATTGATGCTGCTTCAAATACAGGAGTCGATGATATTCGTGACCTAAACGAATCTGCAAACACCCTTCCATTTCACTCCGACTACAAAGTATATATTTTAGATGAGGTACACATGCTTTCTAAGAGTGCCTTTAATGCGCTTCTTAAAACATTAGAAGAACCACCAGCGCATGTTATTTTCATGCTTGCAACAACAGAGCCAGAAAAAATCCCAGACACAGTAATTTCTCGATGTGAATCGTATTCATTTAAAAAGCCAAATCAAAAAATTCTTAAAGCTCGTATTGAGCAAGTGGCAAAAGCAGAGGGGTATGAAGTAGAGGGGAGCGCGAGCGACTTAATCGCCCTACTTGGTGATGGGGCATTTCGTGATGCACTGGGAACATTGCAGAAAGTTATTAGTACATCTAAAGATAAGAAAATAACTGTCGACGAAGTAGAGCGAGTAACAGGAGCTCCAAAGGGTGAGTTGGTAAACGGAGTAATTACTGCGTTAGTTGCAAAAGATGTAGAAAAAGGATTAGAAGCAATAGGAGAAGCGCATGCAGCAAATATTGATATGAAAGTATTCTTAGAGCTAATTATTACAAAAGTTCGCGCTGCACTGTTACTTAAAATTGCCCCTGCTCGAAAAGAGCAAATAGGAGAAGCATTATCGGAAGAAGATGTGGTTTTTCTTGAAGGGGTTGCAAAAGCAGAAGGAAATACGATAGACTCTAGCGTACTCCTTCGGCTCCTAGAGGCGCATGAACAATTGGGAAGAAGTGCATTGCCACAACTTCCACTTGAGCTTGCGTTGATAGATGTTGCAGGAGTGTAGAGATCTTGCCGGATCGTCTAATGGTAGGACACTGGTTTTTGGTACCAGGAATCGGGGTTCGAGCCCCTGTCCGGCAGCATGAAGAATGAGACTAATCAAGATAAGTTAGGTTTTTCTGACTGGGTTAGAGAAAAGCTAGAGGCAAGTAATTCACTTTATTATACATATATATTTTTTCTAATTTCATGGAATTGGAAATTTTTTCACGTATTATTTATTGAAAATCATGAACTTCTAAAGACTACTAGAATAGAATACGTCTATAATAATATATTTTTTTCTATTGATCTTCCTCAAAAAATAAATCATTTAGAAAATGTTTTTAATTTTATAATAAATTTTTCTTGGAAAGTTCTGCCTCCAATTTTCTTCACATACATAGCAATTATTTATTTTTCAGAAATTAAAAACAAAGCACATGCAGTTGGGTTGAAATTCTTTTTTCAAAGAAAACTAGAGTTTGATAAACAAGAGCGAGATTATGAAAAAGATAAGACTAAATTGTTGCGAGAAATTAAAGAAACTACAAAAATAAATAAGTCACTAAAATATGAAATTATAGACATCAAATCAGATAAGCCTGCGTGGGAAGAAGAATTTAAAAATTTAAGTAAAACTAATCTTGATAGATTAAGAAAAGTTAATCAAGAGTATTATGCTAACGCAGGTGGTTTAACTGATAATTTTAATAATTTTTATATTGACCCTGCTTCATTGTCTTACGCAGATACTAACGGTTTGATTTCTATAGATAATAAAAATAAAACTTTTTCGCTCACAGACAAAGGGAAGTATTTTGTCAGTATGCTTGATAGTAAAAATTAAAATTATTTTATGAAAAACCCATTCCTCACACGACTCTACTCAACTAAAAACCTCCACGGAGGAACTGTGCTCGACTTGGGTGCAAAAACACCTGTCGTCGCAAACTTTTTGAAAGAGCAAAATTATGAAGTAACTGCTGTCGATAAAGACATTTCACTTTTCACAGATGAAGATAAAGAAAATCACACAGTAGTAGAAAGTAGTCTTACAGATTTAGAATACGAAGAAAATAAATACAACCTTGTTTTAGCAACAAATGTTTTACCGTTTCTGAAAGATGAAGAGGTGTTTGTTTATATAGAGAAAATTGTTTCATCAATTAAGAAAGATGGTTTCTTTTGTTTCTCACTATTTGGAAAGGAAGATGCATGGAGCGATAAAGAGAATATGTCATTTCAAACATATAAAGAAGCTTTAGATTTTATTGCAACACTTCCTGTTGAAATATTTTTCCAACAAACTGAAAAAGGAGTTGGAGCAACAATGAAAGGAGATAGTAAGTTTTGGGAAATTCACAGATTTATATTGAAGAAGAGCTAATATTGACCTCCGTCCTCCTCACCTCTACAATAAAAAACATAACAACCCAATATTCACTTTATGAAAAAAACACTCATTTTACTTATCGCTATAATCGCAATTATTATTGCAACAATTGCTGTTAAAAATATCGTTTCAAAAACAGAAGAGCAAAAGGTGGATACTGATGTAACAGAAGTTGTGACAGACACAACTATCGACATGGAAGCTGCATGTAATAGCGCACTTGCGTACATGTCGTTCATGAGTGGGGAAGATGTGGACGCATTCATTGCTGCATGTTTGAACGGTGAACATCCAGATGTTATTGCTCGGTATAAAGCGCAAATGAACGGAGAAGACACTTCAAATATTGGAATACCTCCATTTGCTGAACCACTTATTGTAGTTGCATCTCCATTAGAAAATGATTCTGTAGCAAGCCCAATTGCAGTTTCTGGAGTGGCGCGTGGATACTGGTTTTTTGAAGCAGATGCTCCTGTAGATGTATACAACGAAGCGGCGACAATAATTGGACAAGGATTTATTACCGCAACTGAAAGTTGGATGACAGAGGAGTTTGTTCCATTTGAGGGAACAATTACATTTGAAGATAAGTTGGTAGTTTCTGGTGAACCACTAACAATTATTTTTAACAGAGCGAATCCTTCAGGAATTCCAGACAGTACAGAATCTATTTCTGTGAATGTGATTGTTGAGTAGTGATATACTGCTCGTTTATGACTAAGGCTGAAAAAATATCTGGTACTATTTTTGGAATAATTGCTGTAGTAGTGCTTATTATTTTTATACAGAATGCTAAAAATACCGTAGATACTTCTTTACAAGAACAGCCGGAAAATACTATTAGAGTTGCAACATATAATGTGCATTATATTTCGTTGCGAAGTGGAGATGGTGCATGGTCTATTCCGGGATGGGATACGCGCAAAGCGTCGCTGCAAGAATCTTTTGCTGCATTAGATGCAGACATTGTTGCATTTCAAGAAATGGAAAGTTACGGGAGGGGTGGCGACAAGAACACAAATCTTACAAAAGAATTTCTAATTGAAAATAATCCAAACTATACCGCAGGGGCAACTGGCGATGCGCTTACGTTTCCTTCAACACAACCAATTTTTTATAAAACAGAAAAATTTAACTTAGTTAATCAAGGGTGGTTTTTCTTTTCAGAAACTCCTGATGTTATTTATTCACGTGCCTTTAATGGTTCGTTTCCTTCGTTTGCATCATGGGTAGAATTAGAAAATAAAGAAACCGGGAACGCAAAGAAGGTTGTAAATATTCATGTCGATTTTTCAAGCTTCACAAATAGAACTCGCTCTATAGAGCTTGTAGTAAATCGAGTGCAACCTTGGTTGGACGCTAACGAACATGTCCTTGTTGTTGGCGACTTTAATGCACGGCTGGGTTCAAAGGTGCATGCATACTTAGAAATGATTGGTATGCAATTCGCTGATGTAAAAGGTTCTACGTATCACTTCAATAGAGGGTTACATTTGTTTGATGCGATAGATCACGTTGCATATTCTAATGCGTTTGAAGTAATTGGAAATCCTGCAGTGATACAAGAAAATTATGATGGAATGTGGCCAACCGATCATTATCCTGTGGTTGTAGATTTAAAGCTCTAATTAAAAGAAAAAACCCAGTTGGGTATGTATTAGTTCTCAATAATGATCGCCATTCTTTGGACACATACATCGAGCGAACCAAACTGAACATGTTTTGCAATATACGAGGTTGCTGCACCAAGCTTCTGTAAATTTGTGGCAGGTTTCGATTCATCTTCTGTAAGCTAAAGTAGAAATAAAACGTAATGATACCTGTTATCTGTATGATAGAATATGAAATAATATGAATAAAAAAGTCTATATAGATTCATTGTTTCAAGAATATCGTAATAAGCTTAACATGCTTGCAGCAGAGAGAAGTGCCATTGTTTCCGAATTCAAGAGTGCTGTTGAATCTCAAAAAATTAATTCTATTAAAGAAAAATTAGGCATTACTACTGACGATAAATAAGTATAATAAAACCATGACTTTACGCAGTAAATCACCAGAGAGCTTTAATAAAGAAGAAAATAAAGAAAGTCCTAAAGAAATTGATGCTATTCCTGCTGTCGAAGAATTTTTTAATGAACACAAGGAGAATGTTTTAGATAGAGTAAATGAAGAGTCTCAACAGGTAGAAGATTCTGAAGATGAACGTTTAAAAAGAATTTCAAAAATAGAAGGAATCTCACCTGCAGTTATTAGCTCATTACGAGCTGAGCACCAGATTGATGATCGGCTAGCAGAAAATTCAAGAAAAATAGCAACACTGCGTGAAGAAACAAGAAGTAATATTTCTGAGTCATCTGGCGAATTAAGTAAGCAAGAGCAAGCCGAAGCTGTTAAAGAGAGTTTTGGAGAAAAACGCGCTGAGATTTTAAATGAAGAAATGACATGGACTGTTCTAAGTAATGGAGCAAATCTCGTTCCTTTTGCGGGTGGACTTAAAATGATGACTGAGGCTCTTGCAGGGAGCGAAGCTCATAAGGATGATAAATTATCTGGTAAGGAACGCATCATTCATGGGGCAATAGGTGCAGGGAGTTTCGCTTTAGATTTTACGGGTGTCGGGGAGGTCGGAAAGGGTGTTGTACTTGTTGGAAGAAGTGCAAAGTTGCTCAAAGCTACAGGAGTAAGGCTTGCTGAGAAAGGTGCACAAAAGTCAGCTGCGATTTTTGCTCGTACATCTAAATTTCTTGTAGATAATCCTACACTTACCAAGCAGGGAGAAAAGTATGCTGAAGGAGTGATTAAAGAAAAGACAGCTGAGTTAAGACGTTATAAAGAAGGAGAACGAGGTGAGGTTGGTGAAGAAGATAATTTACCATTAGCTGCATAATCATATGAAAGAAGAACTAAACGATATTTTAAATAAATTAGTAGAACTCGGAGAAGATAAAGATGAGCTAGAGTATTGGCGAGATATTTTTCCTAATTTAAGAGAGGAGAAACAAAAAGAGTTATTTGAGTTATTTAAGTTGGAGTTGAAACAGCTTTCAGATTTGCAGTAGATAGTACTCACTCTTAAAAAATAAATTTGCTATTATGTAATTACTTATTACAAAACTAATCACATAAATTAACCGTGCCTGCAAAACCCAAACAACAATCAAAGAAGGTTACTAAGCCTAATCACAAATACTTATTCGTAATCGGTGGAGTGATGTCTGGAGTTGGTAAGGGAATTAGTACTGCTTCTATTGGAGTTATTTTGAAGTCTATGGGGTATAAAGTTAATTTAATGAAAGTTGATCCATATTTAAATGTTGATGCTGGGACAATGAATCCTGTAGAGCATGGAGAAACATTTGTTATGAATTGTGGGCTCGAGACCGATCAAGATATGGGAACATACGAACGTTTTTTAGGAAGAGATTTAATTCGTGAAGATTATGTGACATCTGGAATGGTATACAAAGATGTTATCGAGAAAGAGAGAAACTTGGAATACGGCGGTCACTGTGTTGAAGCGATTCCTCATATTCGTGATGAAATTGTCGGTCGATATGAGCAATCTGCAAAACTAAATAAATCCGATATCACTATTGTTGAAATTGGTGGAACAGTTGGTGATTACCAGAACATTATGTTTATGGAGGCTGCGCGAGTTTTAAAAGTGAATAATCCAGATGATGTGTCGTTTATGATGGTGAGTTTCTTACCAATCCCTAAGAAACTTGGTGAAATGAAAACCAAGCCTACGCAAAATGCTATTCGCCAATTAAATTCATATGGTATTCAGGCTGATTTTATTGTTGCTCGAAGTGAAGAGCCTCTTGATGCGCGAAGAAAAGAAAAGTTGGCAGTGCAATGCAATGTTCCAAAAGGGAATGTAATTTCAGCTCCTGATATTGCGAGTATCTACGATGTACCATTAAATTTTGCAAAAGATAATGTTGGGAGTATGGTTGCTAATTCACTTAATCTTCCTAAAAAGAGAACCAACAAAGATGGTCTAAAAGAGTGGGAAAAATTTGTTGCAAAAACAAAGAAAACTACTAAAGAAGTAAACATTGCAGTGGTGGGAAAGTATTTCGATACAGGAGATTTTGTGCTCGCTGATTCGTATTTGTCTGTTATTGAGGCATTAAAGTTTTCTGCATATCATGAAAATGTGCAACCAAAACTTACCTGGATTAACTCAAAAAAATATGATGATAATCCTAAATTAGTTAAAGAACTGAAAAAATTTCACGGAGTAATAGTCCCTGGAGGATTTGGTGAGAGCGGTATCGAGGGAAAATTAGCTGCTATAAAATTTGTGAGAGAAAATAAAATCCCATATTTAGGATTGTGTTACGGAATGCAATTGTTAACTATCGAGTATGCAAGAAATGTTGTGGGGCTAACTGGTGCACAGACTACAGAAATAAATCCCGCCGCAGAACATCTGCTTATCGACATAATGCCCGACCAAAAGAAAAAAATTGCAGAAGGAAATTATGGAGGAACAATGCGACTTGGAGCATATCCATGTTATTTGCGAAAAAATACAATTGCTCAAAAGGCGTATGGGACAAGTATTATTTCTGAACGACATCGTCACCGGTATGAAGTAAATCCAGAATATATCGCACAACTAGAAGATGGTGGATTACTATTCTCAGGAACTTCAAAAGATATGCGTTTGATGGAAATTGCTGAGCTATCTAAAAAAGATCATCCATTTATGCTGGGAGCACAATTTCATCCTGAATTACAAGCTCGACCATTGCAGCCACACCCACTTTTTACAGCGTTTATAAAGGTGGCTAAAAACAATAGATATGAATAAATTGCGTATAATTCTTATTGCAATTTTATTACTACTTCTTGCTGTTATACATGTCATGTTAGAGAAGGGTGTTGTTGATACAAGTGAGATAAATAAAAACGTGAGCAATAGTGGCGGATATAATCTATATATTTCAAAAGGAGAAAATCCTGAAAAAGTATATTTACGTGATTTGAGTAATGAAATTAGATATGAGTGGACACTACCTGAAACTTCTAAAAATCAAGGTTATCATCATGTGACACCATTTTCTGATGGTTCACTTATTATTACCAAAGAACAGCTTCCAAACACAATAGGTGACTATATCGTATTAGACAAAGACAGTTCAGTTCTAAACACAATAGAAGTCCCAGATTTATATTCACATCACGATTCCGAGCCGCTCGAGGATGGTTCAATTCTTGGGTTATTTTTACGACAAGTAGAAGTAGAATATAGGGGTAATACGATTCCTGTTATTGATGATGTAATTGCGCGTGTTACTGCAGGTGGAGAAATAATAGAATCTGTATCTTTATATGAGATATATAAAGATACTACTGTGTTTAAGGACAAGCTTGCACGTGCACATCAGCATAGTCTTAACCCTGAAACAAACATGGCTCTTGATATTCGATTTAAGAAATTACAAGTTCCTGGTTATGACTTCTTTCACTCAAATAGTATTGAATTAATTAAAAAAGATATTCCAGGTGTCGCACGCAAAGGTGATTGGCTGGTAAGTGTTCGGAATATTGATAGTGCTGTAATAATAAGACCCGAGACACAAACTGTTGTTTGGGAATGGGGCTCTGGAGAGGTTGCTAAACCTCACTACGCAACCATAATTAATGGTGATACATTACTCTATTTCGATAATGGTAGAGATGAAAAACAAACTCGTGCAATTGAAGTTGATATGGTAGAGAAAGAAATCGTATGGCAATACGGGCAAAAACAAGGGTAAGAGTTCTATACAGATATTATGGGTGGGGCGCAGCGATTGTCTAATGGAAATACTTTACTTATGGTGAGTACGCAAGGAAGAGTTATAGAAGTAAATAGAGAGGGAATGACTGTTAGGGATTGGATTAGTCCTTCATTTGCCTCAAGAAAAGACACTGCTCGTAGTTCAAAAGAAGGAAAATTGGGTATGATTTACAGAACCCATCGAATAGATGGAGACTTTTTTATTGATAGCCTTGATTTATAAAACGCTGGCAAAATGAAGTACGTATGGTATATTCTACACCTATGGCAAAAAGATCAGGATATAACGTAAAGAAAAAAGAAATTGCAAAAAAGGGCCCAACACGGACTGCTAAAAAAATGGAAATGCTTCGAATTAAAGCATTAAAACCTGTAGCACGTAGGAAGGCACTTGCAGAGCAAAAAGCAGCAAAGTAACTAAAAAACTCGCATAACTTGCGAGTTTTTTAGTTACTGTTATTTTGCATGATAAACTATGTACGTTATAAAATAATCATATTCATATGACTCATAAAAATTTAGAGAAAGAGGCACCACGGTCGCCACATGAAGTATTGGGAGGGTTTGTTATTTTAGCGAGAGCTATTGATAAATGCAGGTCAGCAATTGCAAATGAGTCTGGAGAATATCATTACAACTGTCCATTAGATCAAATATTGTTTAATTTTAAGGGAACTGATGCAGATGCACTTAAAGAAAAAGTTGCAGCAGGTGCCACTGATGATGAACTTGTTTCTTTTGTAAATGAAACAGGTAAACCTAAGACAGAAGAAGAAATTGCTGCTTGGACTACTAAAATATCAGCAATTAATCCCTATAATAATGAAGAGAAGAAAGAGTGGTTTGTAGGAGAATGTGAACGGCTTGGTCTTGACCCTCAATCAACAACACTGTTTCAAATGCTTGATGCAGATGACACAGATCATTTCAAAGATAAATAACCTACATTTACAAAACCATTAGTAAAAACTAGTGGTTTTTTAATGTACATTGGAAAATTACAGCACGTAGTGTAAGCTACACACCTATATGTCACAAAAACAAGGACTAATTACTTTCAAAGATGTCTCATTTGAGCACACTGCAAACAAACCGATTCTTGAGGAGTCTTCTTTTTCTGTTCGTCGTGGTGCGAAGTTTACTGTAATGGGGCAAAATGGTGCAGGAAAATCTACGCTATTTGGTTTAATTACAAAGCAGTATCATCCAGATGAAGGGGATGTTCATATTATGCCTCGAACGACAATCGCAATTTCTCGGCAAATTATTCCTCGTAAGGAATTAGAGCTTACTGTGCGAGATTTTTTCCAGAAATGCTTTGAAGAAAAAATGTATGCTATCGATCCTAAAATTGATGAAGTGCTAGAGGTTGTAAACCTTTCGCCACCAGAATCTCAGAAAGATTCATTCAAAGATAGAATTATTGGTAGTTTTTCAGGAGGGCAACAAGCCCGATTACTACTTGCATCAGCACTAATTCAGAATCCAGATGTTTTATTATTAGATGAACCAACAAACAATTTAGATAAAGAGGGAATTGCACATCTTACTGAATTCTTGAAGCACTACAGGAAAACAGTATTAGTTATTTCTCACGATGCAGATTTTTTGAATGAGTTCACCGAAGGGGTATTGTATTTAAATATTCAGTCAAGAAAAGTAGAAAAATTCGATGGGAACTATCATGATGTGGTAAAAGATATCGCTGCTCAAGTACAAAAAGAGCGCAGAAAGAATGCGCAACTTGAAAAAGAAATTCAAGAAAATAAAGACAAGGCAAACTTTTTTGCAAACAAAGGAGGAGGAATGCGAATGGTTGCAAAGCGTATGCGCCAAAAAGTCGCAGACCATGAAGAAAATAAGGTGGAAGTTCGAAAAGAAGATAGAACAATTCGACCATTCACAATCCCTGTACAGCAAGAAGTGCCAACAGATGTTTTAAAGCTTACTTCTTACAAAGTAATTCGAGACCATGAGCCGAAAGATGTGAAATGTAACATTACACTTAAGCGAGGTCAGCACATGCAACTTGTCGGTCCAAATGGAATTGGAAAAACTACATTACTTGAGTCGTTAGCATCTGGACATGCAGACGGAGAAGAGGTTGCTGATGGTGTAATTATTGGATACTACCGGCAAGACTTTTCAAACTTAGATTTCGAACAAACAGTAATGCAGTGTTTGATGGAAGTTATGGGAAAGAAGTTGCCTGAAGATATTCGTTCAGTAGCTGCAGGGTTTTTAATTACAGGTGAAGTTATTAATACGCCAATCGGTATGCTTTCTGAAGGTCAAAAAGGTTTAGTTGCATTTGCGCGATTGGTTTTGCTAGAACCAGGTTTACTTATTTTAGATGAGCCAACAAACCATATTAACTTTAGGCATATTCCAGTTATTGCTAAGGCACTTAGTGAATATAAGGGAACAATGTTGCTTGTTTCTCACGTACATGAGTTTGTAGAGCAAATACATATTGACGAAACATTAGACTTAGGAAAATAGAGCTAGTTATTGCTTCGTAATACTTTATACTAATAAGTATATGAATGATGCTGGAGTTGATTTTGAAGAAGATACAATTACGCGAAAGGAGCGTCGTTTTTATGTACCTGAAGTGAATGCTCCTAAAGTGATCACTTTATTACAGGATAAATATAATATAACTCCAGAGCGAGCTCGTAAGTTGGTACTTATTTTTTCTGGATTATGTTTCTTTTTAGCAATACTTATTCCAGTACTATATTTTTTCTTTTAGTACTATGAAATATCAGGATTTTAAAAAAACAACAGGATTTGCACTTATTGAATTGTTAGTTGTTGCTTCAATTATTTCTTTGCTTTCATCAATTGCTATGGTGTCGATGGACAACGCTCGAGTTAAGGCACGTATGGTTGCTCTCAATTTAAATGTAAAAACATTATTTAATGAAAGTGCATTATATTATGCAGACAACAATAACTACATCGGATCAGAAGAAAGTGGTCCGTGTGGAACTGTGGGTGGATTTTTATCTACAGAAAAATCACAAGAGGTGCTTTCGGAAATTGAATCAATAAGTAATTTGTTGGCTACAAATAACTCTTTTTATTGCAAGGTTGAAGAAAATGAATGGAGTCTTGCTTTGAGTACACTAAGTTTAAATAGAGAAGATGAAATTGTGTGTGCCTCAACTCGACGTGGACAAGTTTTACTTATCGAAAACTCAAATGATACCCCTGTATCAGATTATTTTAGTACTGGAAATTGTACTCTAGACTAGAGTAGTTTGGCATGAGTACCAATACTAAAGTATAATAAATATATATTACACACATCATTAAATATTCTTACTATGAAAAAATTATTGACATCATTATCGGTTATAGGAATGCTTGTATTCGTTCTTGTTGGAATTCCGCAAGTTTCAGAAGCTGCATCATGTTCATTTACTCGAGATTTGGAAATGGGTATCGACGGTGAAGATGTGCGATGTTTACAAAGATATTTAAATGGTGCTGGCTACACCGTTGCATCTAGCGGTGTTGGGTCTCCGGGAAATGAAACAAGTTTATTTCGAACACTAACTAAGACTGCGGTACAGCAGTGGCAACGAGCCAATGGGCTACCTGCATCTGGGTATTTTGGTCCACAGTCTCGAGCAACATATACAAAACTAACGCTTGGTGGTTCGTCGAGTGTTTCTACATCAAGTTCCGTTTCTAATCCACAGGCAGTGGCGCTTGCTGGGATTGATCCTGCCGAAGTTGCTGCATTATTGAGGAAAATTAATGGAACATCTAGTTCTAATTCTTCAAGTTCAAATAGTTCATCACAATCAAAAACAGATCGACAAGATGTGGCAGAGAGTAGGATTGAGCGAGCAATTGAAGAAATTAAAGACGCAGATGATTACAGCGACGATGATACTGAAGATGCAATAAACACTCTATTTAGCGCCATTCTTGAATATATCAATGGAAACTATAGTGAAGCTGCAGCAGAGGCTGAACAAGCATACGAAGATGTAGATGGAAAAGGGGATTTAGATGAAGATGAGATCGAAGAGGAGTTAGAAGATACAAAAGATCGTTACGAAGATGTTAAGGATGAGATTGATGATGCTGATGACGATGGAGACGATGTTGATGATGCAGAAGATTTATTAGATGATGCAGAAGAGGCAATCGAAGATGCAGAAGATGCATTCGATGACGAAGATTTTGATGATGCTCAAGATTTTCTTGAAGAAGCAAATGAATTACTCGATGAAGTATTAGAAGAGTTAGGAATTAATCCTGAAGATGATGCAGAAGAGGCAATTGAAGCTGCTGAGGATGCTATTGATCAAGCAGAAGAAGCAATTGAAGAGGCTGATGACGACGGGGATGATGTTGATGCAGCAGAAGATTTACTCAGTGCTGCAAAAGAAAAACTAGAAGATGCAGAAGATGCATTCGATGATGAAGATTACGAAGAAGCAGAAGAGGATGCTGAGCGAGCTGAAGAGCTTGCAGAAGAAGCAGAAGATGAGTTGTAAAAAATAGAGTTTATAAACTAGTACTTAGTTTTAGAAAACCTCTTACGTACATGTAAGAGGTTTTCTTTAATCTCGAACTACTACTGTAGTACCAATATCTGCCCATCGATATATTCGCTCCATTTTATCTAATGGAACATTCACACAACCACTCGACCATTGTTGCCCAAAACCATCATGCCAGTATGCACCGTGAATTGCCCCTCCTTGTTCTGTGAAATACATACTCCATGGAACACCTGGTAAATCGTAGTACTTAGCACTAATTCCTGGGAGTGGTCCTTGCATATACCTACTCGGCATTTTTTTGAAAATTTTAAATGTCCCTCGAGGTGTGGGTGAGTAGTTTAAACCTGTTGAGATAGTTTCTTCAGTAAATAACACATCTCCTTCGTATGCATATAATTTTTGGTCTGAACGATCTACGATAATTAGTTTATCTGGATTAGGTATCGTACTTGATGCAACAGGGTCGTTAATAAGTGATGGATCAAATTCTAGTAAACCTTCAATTTTAAATAACCGAACATTTGAGGCTTGCACATACCAAGTTCCTTTCTGACGCTCTGGGTATCGAATCCATTCATCATTAAATGTTACTTCGTGCCAGTTTTCTCCATTTTCAAAAAAAGTTCGTTTTGATTTCAAAATAGTACCTATTCGAAGTTGTTTTTGTGGAGCACCTTGAAGTGCGTTTGGTGAATTGTATGCAACCGCACAAGTATCGTTTAGTGATGGCCAGCAACCTTCTGTTATTTCTATGTAATCATTGATGGGTGCAGTTGGAATGATTTGTTTTTCTTCCTCTTTCTGTTCTGGAGTAATCAGCTCGACTTCTTTTCGTGATTCTGTTATTGCTTCTGCTTTTTTCATATTATTCTCTGATTCAGAACCTCTTGAAAAGAGTACTGCAACAATAATAATCACTAATAAAATATTAGCGATGTATAGGTAGTTAAATTTGGATGTAATTTTGTCCTCCGCTTCCATATGAGTTATATCTGCATTCTATTGCATTTCAAGGAATAAATAAAGAAAAACAAGCTTGGTTTAGCTTGGTAGGTTTCAAAAGAAGGCCTTATGAAGAATGAGAAGTGCTCGATTACTAGCATCACTATCTACCACAATGGTGATGCTAATTTCACTGCCTCCTTGAGTACTGGCGACAACACTAATTCCTGCATCTGCAAGTGTCTCAAAAACTCGAGCACTTATGCCGGGGCGATTTTTCATATTCGCACCGACAATTGAAATTAGAGATAGGTCGAAGTTTAAAGATAATTTATCTCGCGGTACTTTTTTGCGGATAGTATCTAAAACATCTTCTAGTTTTCCTTCAAGCTGAGAACTACTAAGAATTAAACTCATGCTGTCTTGTGACTCGGGCTTAATTGCATAGCTCACACCTTGCTTTCTCAGTACTCTCAGAATTTTTTCAGTGTAACCACTGATGTTACCCATTCCCAAGTATTCGATTCGTAACTCCAGGAACTGGTCTGTTCTTGCAATGCCTGTAACAACTCGATAGTTCTCGGTGTCGAAAGGAATGGCGTTTACAATTCTGGTTCCTGGGTCATTAGGCTCTCTTGTGTTTTTTATGATTGTTGGTATTCCTGCAATTTTTACAGGGCGAATGGCGTCTGGATGAAACACAGCTGTTCCAAGGTTGCCAAGTTCTCGCACCTCACGATATGTCATAAGGTCAATCTTTTTTGCATCGCTGACAATTCTTGGGTCTGCAGTGTACACACCTGAAACATCTGTCCAGTTGTGATATTCCTGAGCACCAAGTGCTGCTGCGACAATCGCACCAGTGATATCTGATCCACCTCGAGAAAATGTTCTCACATTTCCTTTCGACGTGCTTCCGTAGAATCCAGGCATAATCACTAAACTTCCACCAACATCTTGCTTAAGTGCTTCTGTGTCACATTTGTACGTTCCATCTTTTTTGATAACGATATATTTCATCGGATCAATAAAGGTTTGGCCCATTGCAGATGCGATTATTTTTGCATTGAGGTACTCACCTCTACTTAATGCATAATCTGGTTTCTGTTCTTTTGGTAGTCGATCTTGAATGACAGAAAGTTCTGCATCTAGATCGAATACCGTTTCAATTCCTAGACCAGAAATTATCTCTTGGTAACGCTGGGTAATTTTTTCTCGAATGGTTTTACTGTTGGGTTTCTGAAACCATTGAAAAAGTAAATCAGTGACTTTGACATCATCCGAATGTGCTTTTCCTGGTGCTGAAACCACAACCGCTTGATAGTTTCTTTCTGTAATGATTTTGATTGCCGCAGTAATTAGTTCTGCAGTAGAGAGGGAGCTTCCTCCAATTTTTGCTACGTTCATAATGCTTTCTTTTTTTTGTTGAAGTTCGTATTTGCTTTTTACTTTATGTAAAACGAAGTAAAAAGCAAGGCTTTGGTTATATTACGTTTAAAGAGTTATAAAATGTAATAAACAATAAAAAACCACTCAAGCTAATGAGTGGTTTTTTACATGTTTTGATTATAAATTATTTTTCTTGAACTAATGTAACTGCTTCTCCTCGTTTCACTCCTCGTCCAGTTCGTCCGATTCTGTGAATGTAATCGTCTTGTGTTTGAGGTAGGTCGTAGTTAATTACATGTGATACGTCGTCGACGTGAATTCCACGTGCTGCAACATCTGTAGCTACAAGTACTTTTACCTGACCACTCTTAAATGCTTTAAGGGCACGCTGTCGTTGTGGGTGAGTTTTGTTTCCGTGGATAGATTCAGCTTTGATTCCATTTCTACATAAATCACGAGCTAAGTTTCCAACACTATGTTTCATTGCTCCAAATACAATAGCTCGAGTACAGTTATCG
>Ga0136601_1000533_pt1 | contig 16044 bp, 14 predicted proteins | sample AntRauMFilla2699_FD_181020 | JGI IMG/M metagenome (GOLD analysis project Ga0136601, IMG submission 181020) | Saline lake microbial communities from Rauer Islands, Antarctica - Metagenome Filla 2 #699 | ecosystem: Environmental > Aquatic > Non-marine Saline and Alkaline > Saline | place... | reverse complement strand
TTGTTCGTCGTGCGGCCGGCACCCTGGCCCACCCCGAGGACATCGACCTGTCCCGCGATGATCCCGTTCTGGTTGAGCACGTCGCGGACGATGGTGTCCAGGTCGAAGTTGTCGTATGACTTCGCGTCCCTCGAGGTCTCCCCGTCCATCAGCAAGATCGACGCGTCGAGGGCCTTGATCTGCAACGTCGGAACCCCGGACCGAGGGAACCGCGGAAGCCACTTCGAGATGATGCCGGCGGCGATGAAGTCGACGTCGTCGCCGTACCCCATGAACACCTTGATCGTGTTCCCGGGCTGGAAGGCGCGGCTATCGAGGAACACGAAGGATTCCCCATAGCCGGCCCCGAGAACGTCCTGGGACGGGTTCACCACTGTCAGCTTGATCATGTCCGCGATGTCTCGGGTCAGATCAACTTCGCACCGGGTGATCGCCCGGGTCACGTCCGCGTTCAACTCCTGTCCTTCCACCTCGATCTTCAGGGTGGGCGCTAGGTCTTCGTGTGCCATGCCTACCCTCCGAAGTCTTCGAGTAGAACGTGGGTCAGGCGGGGGTCACCCCGTGCGTCGAACGAGTCCACCAGGTTCGCGCGCTGGCGGTCCCCGGCCTTCAGGAACGCGTTCTGTGGCTTCAGGGGAAGGACTTCCCGCGACAGCTTCCGGCGGGTCGGCACGTGGACCAGGTCACCGGACTTGAGGACACGGCGGTCCGGGTTGCGCCGGCGAAGTGCTTCCCCCAGGTTCGGGTCCCCCAGGATGCGCCGGGCGATGTGCTCGTACGTCTCCCCCTCCTGGGTCGGGACCACCTGGGACTCGATCTCGGCCTGTCCTGTGAGGTCGGCAACGTCGAACGGTATGTACCGCAGAAAGCGACACGAGAACAGGACCCCACGAAGGGACCCATCTGACGGGCGGAACCTGTCGTACCGAACCCCGCCCACGGACTGAACCACAACCTGGGTCTGAAACTGCGACCCCACCACGAACAGCCACACCTCGGGACGGCCCAGATCAGGGTTCGCGCGAGGGAGGGACTTGATCAGCTCCACTTCCTCTTCGATGTCCTCCGGACCCAGGGGCGTGTTCACGGCCCCGAGACCCAGGCCCAGAACACCCCGATGTCGGGCGAACGCCTTCAGGTCGACCTCGGTGGACTCCTGGTCGCCTCGGATGAACTGAAGGATCGGCTGTGGAAGACCGAGGGTTCCCTGTGAAGCCCACACCCCGCTGATGTTCTCGCGGAGGTTGGTGGGCGGGAACTTCCCGACGATCTCGGTCCCTGTGTCCTGTGACGTCAAGGTCCATTCGATCTGCTTCATCAGGAGGTCAGCGACACCCATGGTTCACCTCGGTCACGTGGGGTTCAGGACAGACGCGCCCCGTTCGAGGATCTGGCGGCGCTGCCACGGCGTGACGGTGAACCCGGCCCGTTCGGTCAGCTCCACCTCGGCTTCCTTCGACGCCACGGCGAACTCGCGGCCGTCCATCGTCAGCTCGTTCTGAATGCACACGGTCCGATTGTCGTCGACGGTGACCTGTGCGGACACCTCCGGGGATGTCGCGGCGGCTCTCTGTCGTGCCTCACGGGCCAGCGACTCCTCGAGACGACCACGTACACCCCGAAGGGCGTCCGCAGTTCCCAGGGGCTCCACAGTGGCGCCGCGGAGGGCGGTCTGTGCGTTGGTCAGGCTGGCCACCGCACCCGTCGGGTCCAGGCCGGCCTTCTTCATGGCGAACTGAACCACCGGGTTCCTCGCCATGACCAGGAGGCCGTCGACCACTTTGGTCATCGCGGACAGGATGACGTTGACCGTCGCGATCATGCTGGTCTCGAAGGCGTCGACGAAGTCGATGAACCCCGTGACCATGTCTGACAGCCACGTGTTCGTCGACCGGGTCGCGTCGTTCATGCCGACCGCCCACGTGGCGGCGAAGTCCCACACCGCGGCACCCATGCGCCCGAACCACTTCAGGACGGGCGCGACCACGTGACGGAAGATGATGGCCCCGACCTTGATCGCGACAGCACCCCAGGAGGCGAACCCGGCGATCAGCTTCGCGGTGAACACGGCCACCTCGGCCAGCGCGGTCGCGATGTTCACCACGTTCCGCGAGGTCTGATCCGAATCGCCACGGAAGCCGGCGGTCATGTCGGCGAACGCGCTCCGGAGGATGGCCAACGCGGGAAGGAATGCCATCTTGATCTCTTCCCAGCTCCCCATGAAGATGTCCCGGAACACCTCCCACCCGTGCTGTACGCGAAGGAAGGTCAGCGTCAGGAACTTCCCGACGCTTCCCCCGTTGGCCTTCATGTACAGGAACGCGGCACCGATGGCGAGGACCAGCGGGAAGATCGCCATCAGGCCCACCTGAACCATCGCTAGACTGACGGCGATGATCCCGAGGATGACAGGGGCCCCGAGGGTGGCGAACGCGAACGCGATACCCCCCAGGGTCACCAGCAAGGTCCCCAGGGCCACGGCGACCACACCGACGGCCAGGGCCACCGGAGTCAGGGCGATAGCGATAGCGACGGCGGCGACCGCGATGATCCCCATGGTCGACGCGGTCCGCTCCCCGAACGCACCGTTCATCCGCTCCGCTATGTCGAGGAAGATGTCCCGGGTGGCCACGAGGCCGTCCCGGATCGCTGTCATGGCCGTCCCCATTCCCTTCCCGAACTCGGCGGCGCTGGACGTACCTTCGCCGGCCAGGCCCAGGGCTACCTGATTCAGCAGGACCACCAGGTCCTTCACCCCGTCCTTCGTCACCTCGAGGAAGGGACCGAACAGGCGGGACGACAGGACTTCCATGGATGAACCCACGAGTCCGATCTGGTCGCGGAGGTTGTCCAGCTTCAGGTCGGCCATCTTCTGGGCGGACCCTTCGGCGTCCTGTAGTTTCGTGATCAACTGGGACAGGTTCCCTTCGGGACGCTTGAACGCGTCGGCCAGGGCGATCCCGGCCTTGATCCCGCGGAGGCCGAACAGGTCGGTCAGGAACGCGGCCTGGTCGATGTTGCCCCCCAGCTTCGGGAGGACGCTGGACAGGTTGCCGACCACTTGCTGGAAGGGAAGCATGTTCCCCTCCGCGTCCTGAATGGCGAACCCCAGCTTGTTCATCTTCGCCTTCACCTTGTCGGAAGGCTTCGCGAGTCGAAGAAGCATCGTCTTCAGCGCGGTCCCGGACTCGGCGGCGTCGATGCCTACGTCCTGCATCAGGGCGACCGAGGCCACCGTGTCTTCCAGGGACAGATTGAACGTCTTAGCCGTGGTCGACGCGTTGGCCATGGCCAGACCGAGAGTCGAGATCGAGGACTTCGTGGACGTGGCGGCCACGGCCAGGACATCAGCAACGCGGCCGGCCTGATCCGCCTCAAGACCCATCCCCTTCAGGGTGGCCGACACAATGCCGGACGCTTCGGCCAGCTCGATTCCTTCGGCGGCGGCCACGGCCAGGACCCCGCCGATCCCGTCGATGATCTGTTCCGTCCTGAACCCGGCGCGGGCCATCAGTTCCATCCCCTGGCCCACCTGGGTCGCGGAGAATGTCGTGGCCAGGGCTAGTTCTTCCGCCTTCCTCTTCAGGGCGGGGATGTGCTTCCCGGACACGTCCAGCATGACGGCCCGGACGCTGGACATCTGTTGCTCGAAGGTCGCGGCCTGGGACGCCAGGAGGCCGACACCCGCGGCAAGGCCGACACCGATGGCGCCCACCTTCAGCATGGTCGACCCGAACGAACGAAGACCGCCCCCCATGGCCGTCAGACCTTGGGAAGCGCCCTTCAGGATTCCAGACAGACCACGGACGGCGGCGATCGCCTTCGTCGCGTCGACGTCGATGATGGCCCCCAGGGCCATGGTCTTCAGGAATGCCACTGTCTACCTCCTCGTCTTCGGCTTCTTCTTCGCTTCCGCTTCCTCCGCCTTCTTCTGTTCTATCAGCAGGTCGATGTATGCGTCTCGGTCTCCGCGCCCCATCCCTTCGATCGCTTCGACGGAAAAGGCGCCCCCTGACCCATACGCCAGGGCGAACACTTCGCGTCGTAGGTCGTCCTCCGTTCTTAGAGGGATGAGGCTGTGAAGAAAAAATCCCACGACCAATCAAGGGACCGCTTGTTCTCGTGGTCACAGGATGGACAGTCGACCTCGAGGACCAGTTCCGGCCCCGGGGTCAGGTCGTCGATCACTCGCTGAAGGTGTTCCAGGTCGAACTTCGTCAGGCCCTCGAGGACGTCCGGGATGGCGGGGATCCGACCTTCGCCGATCTTGCGCATGGCGGACGACATCAGGAACAGCTTCACGTCCCCCATGTTCCCGTCCTGCTTCAGGGCGGACATGGCTTGCCACGTGGGGGGCTGCAACAGGACCGTGTGGGCCACTTCGTCGCCGGCGCCGGGAGGTGGCACGATGCCATCCCGAAGTTCGTGTGACCGGACCAGGGCTTCCGGGTTCTCCGCGATGGTGACGTCGGTGCGCGACAGGTCGGCCGCGAACTTCCACTTGTGGCCACACTTGTCGCATTCCACGGGGAACTTGACCTCGGGGCCCAGTGCTTCGATCCGGAGGTAGATGTACGCGTACATCACGTCCGGCATCCACATCTGGTTCACGACCATCCGACGCTGTCCATCGTCCAGGGTCTCGAAGTCGTACGGGCCCAGGCGGGTCAGCATGTACGCCAGGACGTTCGTGACCAGGGCACCCATGGACAGACGGCGGTTCTTCTTCCGCATCTTTTCCAGGGCGCGTTCTTCTTTCATCGTCCAACGACGGAAAGCGAAGTCCCTATGAAGGGAACCCCCCTGAAGGACTCCGATGGGAAGCCGCTGTCCCCACTCCTCAAACGTCGAAGAGGACACGTCTGGGACATGTCCTTCTTCCGGCTCTGGGGGCTGTTCGATTGCGGCGTTCAGCTTGACTTTCTCACTCATCTCGGTCTCCAAGTCCGCCCGGTCAGGGGCGGTTGTGAGTACCGAGGGGGCGTGACTACACCGAGATGACGGAATCACACTGGAACGTCCATTCATAGAACGCACCTTCCCCCTCGTTGTCCATGTCCAGGTCCGGGGTCTTCCTCTTCGATGGCCACACACCGTTCAGGGTCAGGAGTCGCTTGATACCACCCGTGCCGCTGGTCAGCGTCAGGATGACAGGCTTCTTCATGGTCGAAGAGACAGGGTCCTTCCCCTCCTCGAACCACACCTCCATGGCCAGGACCTCGGCCGTGTGCCATGCGGGCTGCATCACGGTGAACTCGACCGGCTGGGTGTTGCCACCTGACGCGCGGGTTCGGTCCGGGAGGTCGACGACGTCCAGCTCCTCTTCGAGACCGCTGATCTGGGTGAAGAGGAGAGGGATCAGACCCACCACGGCGAAACTGTACTTGTTCACCGGGATATGGTCAGGCTGAAGGGTTCCCTTGATCGTCATCTTTCACGTCCTCCGGGCACTTAGGCCAGTGACTCAAACACACCGGCCTTGCCGATCGAGATGTTGAAACGTTCGACCGTGTCGGCCAGACGCAGCTTGATCGTTGCGTTCAGGTCTCCCGCGGCGCGCGTCAGGTTGGTGTTGTTCTCGTTGTCGATCTTGATCAGGACGGCGTCCTGGAACGAGTCGCCCCGGACGGCGCGCTTCTGCCACTCGGGAAGGAAGAACGCCGTCAGCGCGGTGATCAGAATGTCCTGGGACGCGCTGTCGTTAATCGCGAAGATGATGAACTCGAACTCCTCGAGGAACTGGCGTTCGTAGTGGGACATCGTCTCGCGTTGCTGGGCGAAGTTCCAGGCCGGGTCCAGGGCGATAGTGCGCGCACCCCACAGGACATAGTTCCCCTTCTTCTTCACGACGCGGTTGATCCCCTTCGGGTTCAGGACCTCTTCGTTCAGAACGCGCGCCCCGGTCGGGAGGCGGACGACGTTGGGTAGCGACACCTCGAGGCCGGCACCGACCTTGTGATACCCGCCATAGCTGCCAGCCACCAGGGCTTCCCGGCCGTGGATGGCACCCGTCAGGGACTTCAGGACCGTCCCATTCCCCTGGGGGTTCGGAACGTACGCGTAGGACGGGAACGTGGTCTTCCCGAAGTCGTTCCGTCCGATCGTGTCGTTGATGTACGCAACGGCCGCGGAGTCGTCCAGGGTGGCCGATGGAATCTCGACCCTGTACTGGTAGCTGAACGCTTCGACGTGGGACAGGAAGGCGCTCTGGACGGCCGTGGCGGTGACGCCGGGAGTGGCCACCTTGACCAGCCCCTTCGACTGACCGAAGAACCGGGCCAGCATGGACGTTGACGGGTCGGCGACGGCGGCCAGGTAGTGGGCGTCCGTCAGGGCGCCCCCGTCATAGCCGTCCCGCAGTTCGGCGGGTGCTTCGACGCGGTATTCCGCCCCCAGGGTGCCGGCGGCAATGTCGTTCGCAGTCAGGCCCATGTCAGCGTTCGTGGTCGTGATGATCAGGAAGGACTCGTACCCCAGGTTCAGGTCCGCTCCGCTGTCGTCGACGACCAGCTCCACGTTGTCCGCTCCGCCATCCGAGGCAATGTCACCGCTGGACGATGAAGCGGCCTGCCATGCTGTGTTGATCGCGGCGGCGAAGATGGCGGCGGAACCGTGGGGGCCGGCGGCCACTGACACCGTGAACGTACCGAATCCGGAGTGTTGTACTTCGATGTCGTCGGTCGTCGGAGTGAGTGGGAACACCAGGGGTCCGGTGTCGATCGGTGTGACGGCGGCGCCATGGGCGGACGGGGTCGGGTCCGGCGCGGACGCGACGGTGATCGTGGTCGACGTGTTCGACTTGATCAGGACCTTCGACCGGCTGTCAGAACCGACGTCCGGGTACAGGTAGCCACCGGCCAGGAGACCAGTCCCATCTTCGTCGACAGGGAAGGGGTTCACGTCGAGGACGATGGTGTCCGCAAGGGCGAACGCAGTGGTTCCACCGCGGACAGTGAAGCCCACCCCGTAGCGGTTCGGTGCGGCGATGGTTGCGGACCCTGCGGGAGTCGCGGACATCACACCGGCGGCGTACACAATTTCAGCGCCGTCAGCGGCGGTGGTTGCACACGTGAAGTTCGTGGCGTCGGAGAACGTGATCGTGATCTTCTGCTTCTTCACCCGAGCGGTTCCGAAGGTCGTGAAGCTGTCGACCCACCCGGCATCAGCTGACGCGGCGTTGAACGATGCGACGTTGACGATCTGGGCCGTCATGGTGTCGGATGCCCACGCGTTCGCGGCGCCGTACCAGTCGGCCGGGCGCATGTCGGAAGTGATCGTTCCGCTGAACAAGACGGTGAAAATAATCCAGTGGTTGGACGTGTCCTCGTTGATCACGTTCGGGGCATACCACTTGCTGGCCGGGTCCAGGGACAGGTTCGGGTAGCTTGCCACCTTTGCTTCGTCCTCGTACACCTCGAGGCCGAACAGGCTTGTCTCGTTCTCTTCCCCGTCCGTGTACACGACGGAGACAGCGCGGCGAGTCCCGGCCACCTGGGTCGGAAAGGACAGGACCTCGTTGTCCAGGACCAGGTTGTACTCGTCGTTCGTCGCGTCCCCTCCCAGAAGAAGGTCGTTCGCCATGTCCTGATCGGACGCGACGGTGACGACGCCGGCGGTGGTGTTGCTGATCACCTCGTACGTCTTCGTCGTGACGCCGCGGAGTCGGAGGGTTGCCCCGGCCCATTCGTTGACCAGCATGGTCAGGGCGGTGTCGAGGGTCGTGGCCGTGATGTCGGTGGCTTCGGCGGCAACGGCGCCTGTGAGGACGCGGGCGCGACCACCCCACCGTCCGCCGTTCTTCGCGGTGACCGTGGCCAGGGCGCGCTTCGTCTCCGACCAGGACCCGTCCACGAGGGGACCGGCGAAGAGGCCGTGGCCCAGGTGGCGACTGAAGAACGTGGTGACACCGCTGACTTCGGTTCCGTCAGTCAGGCGAACCAGGTACAGCTCCCCCCGTCCGGAACTAAAGTTGTAGAAGTCGAACGCACAGTTCGGAACTTCCGAACCGTCCACGTACGTCCCGCACTTTTTGAAGAACTCCGACTTCGTGGGGGCGGCGATCAGCTCCCCCACGTCGCCCTTCAGGAGCTTTCCATAGTAGCAGGTGATCCCCGTCGGTGCGGGCTGGATGATCTTGTCACCCTCGAGTTCGGTGACGCTGACGCCCGCACCTTGAATGGGGCCGAATCGACGCTGGGCCATGTCAGTCTCCTACTGAAGTGGTGACCGTTGCCGGCCCTAGTGGGATCACAAGTTCGACCCCGCCGGCGCGTACACCCGTAGTCACGATCGCATCTCGGAACCACATGTATACGTCCTCCAGTCTGATCCCCATTGTAGCCGAATGGAGACCCGACTGGTCGGGCGGGGGCGAAGAACCGAACGTGTCGGTAATACGCAGATATGCCGAACGCCCATCTGTGGGCGTCGTAATGGTCCGGCGGTCCTGGAAAAAGGCGGTCACGGATTCGGCGAGCCTGCGTAGGTTGACAGCACCGGGAGCGGTGACCACCAGGGTAGCAACGAAGTGTTGACGCCTGGGCGCTGGAAGTATAACGCCCACGGGCGGGTCCGTAAAGACGTTCACAATGTCCGACGGAACGGCAGCTTCCCCCATGTCCTCCCACGCGGGGGCCTCGAGCAGGATCGCGGGGCTATCAGCGATCTCCGTGAAGTCTGAATCCGTGGTGACGGCCACGATCGGAACGTACTCGAAGCGGATCAGGATCTTGTCCCCGAGGGTCGGCGCACCGGTCAGGGTGATCAACCTGGTCCCGGCGTCGAAGGACGACAGGACGTCCGTCCGGTGGGCGGCGTCCGTGGTCTCGTTGAACACCGCGTCAAGGTCGCTGATGGACCACCCGGAATCCAGCTCGGCTTCGACGGCGGACAGGTCGATCGTTGCGGTCCCGTCGGAGGTCACCAGGAGGTCGGCGCGGGGACGAATGTTCGCGGCCATCTGGGCCACGAGGGTCGTGTACAACCAGTCATTGTGAAACGACACGAGGTCCATCTGGTACAGGACCTTCACCCCACGGAAGGACGGCGCGTGCTGCTTCGAGTTCGTGGACAACTCGAAGACGAACCCCAGGGACAGCGCGGCGTTCCAGCTTGACAGGTTATCGGATACCTCTTCAAGCGTGTTAAAGTCGGTGACCGGATCCGACACTGCGGTCCAGGCGCCGGCGGTCCACCAGTATTCAGTCGTCCCGTCATGAAGGCGGGCTTTCACGTCGGTCACTACCGCGGGAAGCATGGGATCGGCGGGCTCCACCGTGTCGAACTCCGCGAACTCGTACGCGGCGATCAGGTTCCCGGCAATGGCGGGGGTGGTCACCCTGATCCCTGCGGTGATCGGAAAGTTGGCGCGGCCGGCGTCCCACGAAGTCAACAGCGTCACGGCCGTCTTTTCGTCGTTCATTCCGATCTCGGCGGCATCGCTGTATTCGAGGTCCCCGACGGTGTCAGGCCCTACAGTGAAACAGCGAATCATCCGGCGATAGGTGGCCATGTCAGACGTCCGTCCTGAAGGTTGCGCGCGTCCCTGCGATAGCAGCGGCGGCGGCGGCCAGCCAGTTCCGGGCCACGGCGTTGTTCAGCTCCGGGCGTTCGATGACCTCCCGAAGGAACGGGCGGGCGGGGATCCTGATCGAAGTTGTCGACGGCTTCAGTGCCTTCCACCCCTGGGGGCGCCGGGCGTACAGTTCTTTCGCGCGCCCACGAAGGGACCCCGGTTCGCGCTTCCCCTCTGACGCGGACTGAAGGGCGGCGAACATTCCGCGCATGGCGTTGGTGACCGGGATGGTCGCGCCTTCGTGGACGGCCAGTGCGATGTTGATGTTCGTGTCCCCCTTCAGGAACCCGATCTCCGCACGGAAGGCGGACTGGCTCCGGAAGTGGACCGACTTGAACAGCTGGGCGCGGTCCACCAGAGGCTTCGACGAACCTTTGATGAAGATCGTTAGCGGGGCGTTCTTCGCGTGGCTTCCACTCCGGAGATGTTCGCGGACTTCGCGCTTCACCATGGCGGCGTTCGTCCTGGTCGCGCGCTTCATCTCGGATTCGATCCGATCGCGGAACACCTCGTTCGACAGCTGGCGTTCCAGCTTCTTCCAGTCCCCCGTTAGGCGTACGGTCGTGGTCGACATCAGCGCACCTTCGCGGGGACCTGGTCCGTGTACGCGATGTGCATGGTCCGGGCGCGCCCTCCGCGGTACGCGTGCGGGGTCGTCGAGGTCACGTAGTACGTCCCGGTGTCGTCCGGGATCGACAGCTTGTCCCCGGCCACGGGCGTCCATGACTTGGTTGTCAGGTCCTTCGTCAGGACCACTAGGTATCCGATGGACTTGTCCTCGCGGCCAGCGCGGGACGGACGGGGGCGGCGACGTTCGGTCCACTCCACTTGCGCGGAGATGGTGAACGCAGCTCCCCGGGCCACCTGAAGAACAGGTTCCCGAGCCAGGGTGTGGTATTCCGTCGTCGCCGTGTCCTTCGGGGTCACAGTGATCGTCGTCTTGTGGTACAGCCGGACAGGGTACGCCATCAGGTCCTCGCCGTGTCCCACCTGGTCGCAGGCGATGCCATGCCGATCGGGGCTTTGTAGTGGCGGATGATGTCTTCGATCTCCCCGGACGTGTTCATCGCGGACGACAGAACGGCGGACCCTGCGGGGGCTGCGAACTTCACCTCGTGGCGGTCGGTTCGGTCGGAGATCACCGGGCCGCCAGGGGCGGCGGACCCACCGGCGCCGGCCTCAAGTAGGGGCGTATTCGCCAAGATCAACAGAAGCGCGGCCTGGGTGATCAGCGCCGGCGTGGTTCCATCGCGTTCCAGGAATCCGAACGTCCCGATCACCTCGTGGGGTTGCGCACCGGGCGCGAACCTGGCGGCCCCGAAGATTCCACCCGTCGAGAACGGGGACGGTGTGAACTCGTTGGCCATCACGATCTTCGGGTTGCGGCGGTAGTCCTTCACGCCCCACCCGGGATCGACGTCGGTGGTCGATGTGAAGTACACCCTGTACGCCGTTGTGTCCATGGTCTGGGTCGCGTGGTTCACCTTCAGGGATTCGATCCCGATGATGGGAACGGCCAGGGGCATCAGGGTCGACCCGGACCCGTCGATGGCCAGGGTCAGCGGGATCGGGCGGAAGGGCTGGCGGGCCACTCGTTCGATGTGTTGCTGGACCCGGGCGATCAGGACCAGGAGGCGGGCGTCCGGGAGTTCGGTGGAGTCGATGCCTTCCGCACGGACGCGGTTCGGGCTGATGTACGTCCAGTATGGGAGACCAGTCCCGGACTCCGATACGTCGAACTCCTGGGACCAGGTTCGTACCGTCGTCCCATCTGAACCGGTATACGTCCAGTCGATCCGATGGGCACCCACGGTGTACGTGACTTCCGGCGTGAAGCCCACGGACCGGAGGGTGTCGTACGCATAGAACCGGCCGGTCCCCACACCTTCCGCGGTCACGTCCTCGAGGCCGGAAGCGGGGAACACCTGAAGTCCCGTCGAGATGTCGACCACCCTGAACTCGACAGAGTCCGGGTCGTACAGATGACCCGACGAATCGACCGCGTACAGACCGAGGATCGCCGGGAGGTTTGCCTGTTCGCGCGCTAGATGTGGCACCGGCCCTCCTGTTCTCCCATCTTAGCGCGGCGGCGGCAGTAGCACCCGACGTCCAGGTAGGGACAGGACCACGGTACACCAGGAGGGTCGGCGCGACCTATAGACGTTCAGGGTGATCTCTGCTTTGTCCGCGTAGCAGTGGACCACCTCACGGACAACCCGCCCCCCTTTGTAAACCAGGTCGGTGGACCAGGTCACGGAACGGAAACGACCTGAAGGCCGGGGACACGCGAACACAACCGGTTCGCGGCCCTCGGCCCGTAGTTCGATGGACACCGCCCTGATCTTCGACTGGAAGCTGTGACGGCCCTGGGCTTCTTCCCACTTGCGCGCGCTGGCTTCGTCCTCAAGATCGAAGGCTAGCGTCTCACCTGTCGACAGGTTGACGCGTAGCATAGGCCACCCTCCGGAGGTGAACCCCTACTCCTCGTCGTCGCCGTCGGGGACCAGGCTGTCCGCGTCCTCGTCGTCACCGTCGGGGACCAGGTCGCCGTCTTCGACGTCCGGGTCGTCGTAGTCGGCCACACCGTCGAGGTCACCCTGAAGTTCGGCTAGGACCTCACCCTGTCGCTGTTGAATCCACTTCACTAGGGTCGGCTTGTTCGGTGCGTCGTCGGGGCCTTCGCTTTTGGGTCCCTTCGCTTCCAGCTGGGTCGCCATCTTCTCGAGGGTCGGGCGCGGGAGCTTCGCGGACACGTCGGCTTCGGCCAGCTTCGCCAGCCGTTCGGAGGACACAGGCTTCGATGCGGGGGCGGGTGCCTTCGGTGCGGGGGCTGGCGGCGTCACAGGGGCGGTCTGGGCGCGTTCGACCTCCCTGGACCGTGTCTCGGCCCGGCTACGGCGCCGGCGGCCTCCCTCGGCACTCTGGGGGCGTGGGCGGTCATCGACCTCCGACACGACGAACCGACCGCTGTTCCGGTAGCTCTGAACCTCCGACGGATCGATTCCGATGGCCAGGCCACGACGATGTCGAACGCCCTTCCGCATCAGTGTGGTTCCCGCTTTCAGTTCTGCTGTGTATCGCTTCGCCATGTTGTGCCTCTTGGTCAAGTCATGGATGGTGGTTGGAACAAGTAAGGCGGCCACCCGGAGGGGGGGGGGACCGCCTTTTCAGAGAACATCAGGCGCGGTCACGCTAGAGCGAGGACGCGATGTTGTAGCCCTTGACGACGGCGGTGACCTCCTCGAAGACCACGTCCACCTTGGTTGTGATCGCCCACTGGTTCATCCGCGCGAAGATGTCGCGGTCGCGCTCGATGGTGATGTCCCGACCGATGGCGAAGATGATGTTTGAGCGCGGGGTCAGGATGATCTGGGGACCGCTCTGGTACGTGACCTTCACGGTAGCCGTGGCACCGATGGCGGAACCACCACCCGCGTGGGTGATCGTGCCGGCCGTGTAGTCCACCGTGTAGTCGGTGGTCAGAACGTGCGGCGTGCTGGGCGTGGCTGCGAGGGTCGTGGGGGTCACGATCATCGACGCGGCCACGAGGTTGTCGTATCGGAGGGAAACCGTAGAGCCGGAACCCGTGAAGGTGATGTGTTCCACCACGGTCGGGTTGAACGGCAACAGGGACACAGGCGTCATCTCGACACCAAACGGGGTCAGGTTCGCCTGACCGTTCAGGGCGGAGTCACCGGCACCCGTGGCGCGGGTGGACACCCGTTCGCGGTACTGCTGTTCCAGGTCGTCGGGGACCAGGAAGACCAGGTCCTTCCGGTTCCGGCGGAACTTGTTCGGCATGCTCTGTAGCATCTGGGAGAACACGCTCGGCGAGATCGGCGAACCACCGATGTCCACCTGTGCGGCGCTGTCGGCCTGACGCAGGAAGCCATCGAACTTCGCCATCAGCGAATCTTTGATGTACTGCGTCGAAGACCCGCCTTCGTAGATGTCGGACTCGAGAGCAGCGCGGCCGACAGTGTCGCCCTCGATGTACAAGCCTTCGACGTCGTTCCCCATCTGGGTCGCCATCAGGCGGACCACGGTGTCCTCGGCGGCTTCCCCTTCGATGTTGTTCTCGAGGAAGTTGGTGGACAGCTCGAACGGGGTCATCAGCTCGGTCGGGGTCAGGGTAACCTGACTCGTGGTGACACCGCGACGGACGGATGGGTCCCGGGCTTCCTCGGCCGGGACGGTGACGCGAGAGTGAACGCCGATCTTGTCGACCTTCATGTTCTCGTTGCGGAACCTCTCGACTCGACCCATCTGCTTCAGGTTGGTCTCGTCGATCACGAAGTCGATGAATCGGTCCGCTTGCTTGTCGTTCAGCGCCCCACCAGTGCCGAGATCGGTCGTGGTGATGACCCCCTTCGACACCAGCATGGCGATCAGGGCTGTGTTCGTCATTGGTTGATCCTCCGGATCGGGTGTGCGGGGTCACCCGCGGAATGTGTTCGTGAAGAGGGTGTGGACCCGGACCGCTAGGACCGGGGGCTGACGCCGGCGCCGGCCCAGAAACGCGGAGAACCCGCCTTCGCGACCTCGGTGTCCGCGGTCGTGCTGTCGGTCTCATCGTCCCCACCGGCGGCGGGGGTCGACTCGATGGTGTCGAGACGCTGGCCGATGTCCTCAAGGGACTTAGCCATCGGAGCCAGGGCGTCCGTGATGGCCTTCGCCACTGCGGTCGTCTCGGTCTTCGGCGCGGCCTTCGTGGTGTCGGTGGTCGTGGTCGCGGGTGCGGCCTCTTCCATCTTCGTCATGCGGGCGTCGATGGCGTCGAGACGGGTCCCGGCATCATTAATCGACTTGTTCACGGGCTCGAGGCCGGCGGTAAGTCCCGCCTGAACGGCGTCGGTGATCGCTTTCGTGAGGTCGGCAGTTCCGGCCCCCGCTTCGGTCTTCTGGGTGTCGGCCATGACTTCCTCCTCCAATTCGGAGAGTAGAGAGGTGATCTGATCCTGTGCGGCCTTCAGCTCACCAATACGGCGGGCTGTCATTCGCTTCGCTTTCTGGACGGTGTCCAGTGCGACAGGAGTTCCGGCGGACTTCGAGATCGAGATCACGTCATCCTCTGCACCCCACAGAAGCGAGGACAAACCGCTGAACATCTCGCGGGCGTCCTTTTTCGTGAGGGTTCCGGCGGTCAGGGCGGTCTGAATCGACGCGACCTTTTCCACCAGGGCGTTCATCTTTTCGTTCGCCAGTGCGGTCAGCATGGGGAACAGGGCCTTCGCCACATCGCTATCAGCGGCGATCAGTTCGTTGTCGTCATCCACGGTGTTCTCTCCGGTGACAGGAGGCGCAACAGGCGCCGGGGTGGTCGCCGGGGCTTCCGGCGCGGCGGCGGGCGTTGCCTGCTTCACCATGACGAACTTCCGACGGATGGCGGGGGCGTCAACCATGGACACTTCCCCCACGTCCAGCTCGAGGAGTTCGCGGGGGGCGGTAGTGGCGGGGGCTTCAGGCATCGATCACAGTGTACCCTGAAAGGGGGGATGGCGTTGACAGTCTAGGCCGGGCCGGCGACGGTTGCAACGCCTCCAATACTGAACCCCGTTATAGCGCCGGACTTCACGGCCTGCCAGATCACGTCATCGATCACCTTGACAACCATGACCCAGGATCCGGACTTCACGAGGTGGCCGCCCATCACCATGTCCATCGGGGCCACGAACGATTCCACCAGGTCGACCCCGATGTCCCCGAAGATCGAGTGTTGAATACCCAGCTTTGTCCGGGTATTAAAGTCGGCTAGGAACTTGTGCGCGGCGCGCTGGATGGTGTCGGCCTTCTCGAAGTCCCCATGGGCGTCGACCTCGTCGGGTTCGAGAACCACACCCGTCACCAGGTGCTTTTCGTCTTCCACTTTGATCAGTGGAACGGTGACGGTGACGTCGTACAGGGCGGAAGGTTGCGTGGTCATGGTGCGATCCTACTCGATGTCGACGGTGGTACGACACCCGAAGTGATACGGAGGGAAGCCGAACCCCGCCTCCGCAGTCTTAACGGAATCCGAAGTGGACAGCGATACGCCCACCTGAATGTCGACCCCTTCGTCCCCCAGGACGTCGAGGAAGTCGTGGGGGTGCCACGGGTGAAGCTCTTTCACGGCGTCCGGTGATCCGGCCCCGAGGATCTTGTCCATGCGCGCGGCGGCGTTGTCGACGCTGAACAGCTTCCCATCCAGGTGTTCACAGATCGGTGTGGTCCGTTCGTCCATAACGGAGACCACTCTGTACCGGGTAATCCCGATGTCCTTCATCTCGAAGATGGACCCGGTGACACGGGCGGTGGTCGCGGCGTTGATCGCTACCCCGTCGAAGTACGCGTTCCCGTGCGCGGCGAACTGGCCCACCCCGAAGGATTTTTCCGCGGCACGTCGAAGGGCCTCCCCAGCTTCGACGCCGGACCGTCCGGCCAGGTCAATCCACCCGGCGTCACGGATGGCGTCGACGGTGGTGGCGTCGAAG
>Ga0136601_1000530_pt1 | contig 16110 bp, 23 predicted proteins | sample AntRauMFilla2699_FD_181020 | JGI IMG/M metagenome (GOLD analysis project Ga0136601, IMG submission 181020) | Saline lake microbial communities from Rauer Islands, Antarctica - Metagenome Filla 2 #699 | ecosystem: Environmental > Aquatic > Non-marine Saline and Alkaline > Saline | place... | reverse complement strand
AGATGGAAACCCTTCTCGTAGCCTGGTGGGATTTGGAATCCGGCTTGAAGCCGAGTAAGACCGTGAAAGCCTCCATTTTCAGGAAGTCTCTCTATGTCAGGCCAATCAAAATTCTTAGTATCGTAGAAGATGAGAATCCTGTCGGTCCCGAACTCCATTGGATAGAACGCTTGTCCGTGCTGTTTCCAGATGACTGCTGTAGGTTTCCCTACGGCGACTTGAATCTTCGTGTCCTTTCCAGGAACGTCAGGCTCAATGAAGCGATATGTTTGAATTAATGATTTGTTATCAGCATGCACGTTGGTAGACGTGTATACAAATGCGAATGTTGCGAAAAGAATCGCAACGACTACTTGGTGTTGTTTAATGAACATGGTTGTTGTTGTTGTTCAAAAAAAACAATACCTATTTTTTGAGCTTAAGTCAACAAAATACTTTTTATCATAACTCTGCTAAAATGCACTCATTACATACATAAATAATTATTTATATGACTACTGAAACCACTGAAGAAGAAAAGAATTGTACCTGTAACACAGATTGTAACTGTGAATGTGATTGTGAAAATAATAAATGTGATGATTCTTGTGCTTGTGAAACAAAAGACTCAGCCGAAGTAGAAGAAAAAAACTACATTACATTTGATACCTTCAAAAAAGTTGAGATGACGGTTGGGAAAATTGCATCTGTAGAGGTGGTTGAAGATGCAGACAAATTATTAAAACTTTCTGTAGATTTTGGCGACATGGGAACACGACAAATTATTTCAGGAATTAGAGAATATTTTGAAGATCCACAAAGTATCGTAGGAAAGCTAGTTCCATTTGCAACAAATCTTGAGCCGCGCACAATTAGAGGATTAGAATCGAATGGGATGATTGTTGCTGTTTCAGATAAAAATGGAAACGGATTTTCACTTTTGGAAGCAGGAGAGAATATTACGCCTGGAAGTTCACTTTCATAATTAGGTTTATTTTATAATGTATGAAAGACAGACTACTTCAGTGGTTTAAGATATACGGAAGTACAAAACAGGCAACGCGATGGTTGTCTGTTATCTCTTTTACTGAGAGTTCATTTTTTCCAATCCCTCCGGATCCATTTATGGTGGCAATGCTTTTTATCAAAAAAAATTCATGGTGGAAACTTGCCCTAAACGTAACAATTTCTTCTGTACTTGGTGGATTATTTGGATACTTTCTTGGCGCAGTATTTTTTGATTTTTTTGGTCAACCAATTATCGACACATACGGAAAACAAGCTGATTTTGAAAATATTATTGCATTATTTCAAACGCACGGATTCGTTACCGTTTTTACTGCTGCGTTTACTCCAATCCCGTACAAGATATTTACGTTGGCAAGTGGTTTCGCAAATGTGTCACTAGTAACATTTATACTTGCCTCATTCTTTGGAAGGGGAATTAGGTTTTTCTTGGTCGCTGGAATAATGCACGTGTTTGGTGAAAGGTTTGGAAAATTGCTTGTAAAGTACTTCAATATTTTTTGCCTAGTTGTCGTGTTGTTAGGGGTTGCTGTTATTTTTATGAAAATAACGACATAGCTTATCCGTATTGTGATAGTTTCTTTGTTATAATAAGAAGTATGAAATCGCTCTCTTCTAAATCTGCATCATTTCTTACTTCATTTCCTGTTCCTGACTATTTATCGTTCCGTCCTACTGGTATTGATATTTCACCAAAAGCTGTTCGAGTGCTGGCGCTAAAGCAGAAGAAGGAAGGCTTACTTCCAGATTTTTACGATGAAAAAATATTAGATGAGGCATGTCCTATTTTACAAAACGATGATGATATTAAAGCTTGTGTCGAGTTGCGTGTCGCATTACAAGAATTGCAAGAAAAACACAGTATTACATTTGCAACTATCTCTTTGCCTGAAGTTAAGACATATATATTTAAAACTACACTTCCTCAAGAGGCATTGGCGACAGTTGGAGATGCTTTAACTGTTAAGATTCAAGAAAATGTACCACTAGACACAAGTCAGATTGTTTACGACTATCTGTTTCCGGGAAGTATTCATTCAAACGGAGAGGCTGAAGTCATTGTGACCGTGTTTCCTAGAAATGTGATTGCTGCATACACTAAACTTTTAGAAGAGATTGGTATTATTCCAATCGCATTTGAATCTGAGAGTCAGTCAATAGCTCGATCGGTTATTGAACATGAAGACACCACTCCATATTTATTGATGAACCTTGGGTATTCACGAGTTAATCTAGCAATTATTGAGCACGGTATCGTTAGTTATACTTCGTCATTATCATATAGCCCAGAGGCTTTAATTGAAGATACTAATAGTGGTGAGGCTATAGAGTTAAAGCGAAAGATAAATCAATTGTTGGTTTATTGGTTTACTAATAAGCGTGATAGTAATAATGAAGAAAAAATTACTACCGCAATACTTACTGGCCCGTATGCGACAAATCAAAAAATTATGCAGTACTTAGAAGAAAGTGCTCATATTATTGTACAGCCAGCAAATATTTGGAAAAACTGTTTTTCATTAGACGACTATGTCCCAACTATTTCTCGTGATCATTCATTACATTATGCAACTGCGGTTGGATTAGCATTAATTACTCAATAAAAATATGCTCAAATTATTGTTGCCACACAAAGAAAAAATAATTACACGTATATATCGACTTCGTTTTCTGACATTATTTTTCTATGGAATTATAGTTATCGCACTTTACTATGCAATAACATTAGTTCCTGCCATTGTGGAGGTGCAAACAAATAGAAGCTTGTTGCAAAAACAGATTGAAGCAGTAAAAGATCCAGTATTAAATAAAGACAAAGTTGCTTTGCGAGGAAAAGTTGCAGATGTCGCACAAACACTTATGTTACTTGATAAATTAGAGGTGCAAGTATCGAGTATTGTGCGAGCGATTACCGCAAGTCAATTTTCAACAATTGCAATTTCATCAATAGAGTTTGAAAGCGAAGATGATGTTCCAGTTGTTTCTGTGCAAGTACGAGGTGTTTCTGCAGACAGAGAGAGTCTCGCATTATTTGTCGCAAGACTTGATGAAGAGGAGCAGTTCCAGTCGGTAGATTTACCATTCTCAAGTTTTACTCGTGGTACTGATGTTCCATTTGCAATCTCTATTACTGCCAATCAGGCTGAGGGTGTAGGTGGTATAACAGATATACAATAGAATTATTATGCCAATAGATATTGAAAAAAAAGTAAAAAAACAATTCACACTCGCACTTATTATTTTAGTTGCAGTTGCTGGAATTATTGGTTCGTTACACATTGTTCTTCTGAAGATGAATGAGAATACGCAATCACTTCGTAACGACTTGGCTGAAGCTCGTGGACAAGATGTTGCTACATTGCGGCGTGCAATTCGTGGATACGAAGAAAATGCAGATGTATTAAATGCCGCCCTCATCGAACAAGATAAATCAGTTTTGTTGATTGAAGATTTACAACGCCTTTCAACTCGAGCTAATTTGGAATCAACTATCCAATCTATTGAGTTGTTTGATATCACGAGAACCGATGAGCGTGTTGCCGCTGCTCCTGGAAAAATAACAGCTGAGCGTGCGTATGGTGAATTACATGTAAATATGGTTACAAAGGGTTCTTGGAGTAGTGCTATGTTATTTTTATCGTATCTTGAAAATATTCCACAACGTATTGTAATTAAAGATATGAGAATGTCATTAGCACAACGAGAAGAACAACAATTAGAATGGACTACCGTTTTTCAATTAGTAGTAACTACTTTGTAAAACTTGTTATGAATTTTCTTAAAAAAACAAAAAATAAGGTTTCAGTAAATAAAGATAAAATTATTGCACTGTCAGGAAGGTCAGTGAAGGTTGATTGGCTTATTATGCTTACTATACTAATTATTTTGTTAGTGGTTGTTATTGGCTGGTCGATATCTCAGTACTTTAAATTGAGCACCCTATCAGTGGAAAGTAGTACGCAAACAATTCCTGCAAGAGAGTTAATAAAAATGGATCAGCTTAACGACGTGGTCCAAAAATATACTACTAAGACATTACAATTTGAAGCGTTGGTTCCAGGGTTTCAATTTTACTCTGTACCATCTTCTGTTCAGATAGGAGATTCATTTCAGCAAGATGTGCAAAAGGTTGAAGGAATTGATTTAGTAGAATCATCTGCAACCACGAGCAATGCCACAAGCTCTTCTTCAAATTCTGAATCACAAAATATCGAGAGTGAACAAAACGAAGTCGAAACAGAAGCTCAGATTGGGGCATCAGCATCGTCATCTACTACCACATTAGATGTCGTAACAAACTAGTAACCCTTTTCTTAGTCTTCAGGGTTTGGTAGTCTAGGAAAACGCTTCCGTAGTTCAACGGATAGAACAGGGGACTTCTAAGCCTCTGATGAAGGTTCGATTCCTTCCGGAAGCACAAAATAACGTATTGCCTTCTTTTACAAACTAATGTATCTTTTACGTCACACCCACTATGGGCGATTAGCTCAGTTGGCTAGAGCAACCCGTTTACACCGGGTAGGTCAGAGGTTCGAGTCCTCTATCGCCCACAGCATGATCACATTCGGAATAGCAGGTCTTTTACTTGCAGCATATGGTTTGTGGATTAAGAATGAAAAAATTCAGGACATAATTTATATTATCGGAGGAATTTTTTTATTAACATACAGTATTTATATTGATGACCCTGTTTTTATTGTCTTACAGGTGGTGTTCATCTTTTCTGCATTGTTTGAGCTTATAAAGCTATCAAAAAAATAATCACTCATGCCGAAAATCATAGTTACTATTTTGGGAAACGTGCAGGGTGTGTTTTTTCGTACCTATGCAAAAGAGTGTGCAGACGTATTAGAAATTACCGGTTGGGTAAAAAATGAAGATGATGGAACCGTGAAGTTGGAAGCTCAGCATTTTAATGAAGACATCCTAAAAGATTTTATTGAGAAAATACAAGAGGGAAGTTCGCTTTCTGAAATTGAACGAGTTGAAGTTTCGTGGAGTGAAGCGGAAGAAGAGTGGGAGCACTTTAGGATTTTGGAGTAGTTTGGTATTGTTCTGTTATGGAAACGAAATCTGAAGCATTGGTATATAAAGCCGACGTTGAAACTGAACGTGGGAATTTTGGTGAATTTGAAAAAATTGACGACCCGATGCTTGGAGAATATGTTGAAGAGCACGATGCTATGCTTGCTCGAACCGAACTTGGAAGTGGAAATAATGGGATTGTCTATAAAATGTCAGACTCGTTGGGTGGGCCACAAAATCAATACTGTGCAAAAGCACTATGGCAAACTGTTGAGGCCAATATTAGAGGCGATAGAAAGGATTTATTGCCAGATTTTGCGAAGGATTTACGGAAAGTTCAAGACTATTTTGAACGAGTGAAATCTAAAAAGCGTGAATTTGTTGCACAAGGAAGGGAGCTCCCTGAACAGCTAAGTCCTACTGAAGAAGCAAAGTATACAAACCGAGCGGGAGCGTATTTAAATGCGGCTGGTTCTGATGTTGATGTTCCGATGGTTCATACTATTGTAAAAGTTGATAGAAAAGATAAAAAAATTGAAGATGTAGAATATCCGTATGCATGGGAAGAAAAAGTACATCTCTTAATTTTAGATTATATTCCTGGTGTAAGTATTGAAGAATTAATTTTAAGAAATGAGGATGAAGAAATTCGTCAAAATATTGACTTTGAGTCGTTCGAGTCGAAACTAGAGGAGGCAGTTGAAATATTGCATGAGCATGGGTTGTACCATAATGATATTTCAACAAGGAATATTATGATTTCTCCAGAAGGAGAGCCTGTACTCATTGATTTCGGAGGAGGATCTCAGTCCCCAAAGGGTCAACCTCATGGAGAAAAATTTGATTTAAATAAAGAGCATCTAAGAAAAACATTAAAATGGCTACGAAGATACTTAGAAAATCCAGATGATGTGTCTGAAGAATTAACAGATTTACTTGACGAATTGTAAAAATAATGTAAAAAATATGGAAACACACATAGAACAAAACATGAAACCAGACCCAGACAACGAAGTTGTAGTTTCTCAACTCGAACAAGAAAAGCAGTTAGCAGAAGAGTTCTTGAAGAACTTTGATGATGCTCAAGAAGATGGCTTTGTCCATTTCAAAGATTCAGTTTATTTTGTCGAAAGAGATTCTGACGCTCATAAAAAAATTCTTGAAGGATCTGCTGATGGTGGCCGGTATACGTACCCACTTGGACACCATGAAATTGAAGGGCGTACTTTCAACAAATATCAAATTACTCCGGAATTCTTTTCTACCGAGGCGTAATCTAATTGCGCCCATATTTTCTTTATGAATATTCCAATTCTTTTTGAGGATGAACATTTCCTTGCGATTAATAAGCCGTCAGGTTTAGTTGTTCATGGTGATGGAAAATCTAGTTTTTATACACTCGCAGATTGGATGCTTGAAAAGTATCCAGAATCAAAAGATGTTGGTGAGCCAATTGAACTACAAGACGGACAAACAATTCTTCGTCCTGGTATTGTGCACCGATTAGATAAAGATACGTCTGGAGTAATGTTGCTAGCAAAAACACAAGAAGCGTTTATGTTTCTGAAAGCGCAGTTTCAAAATCGAGAAGTAGAAAAAACGTATCACACATTTGTATATGGAAATCTAAAAGAAGATGTTTTAGCTATTGATGCTCCGATAGGGAGAAGTGCAAACAATATTCGTAAGTGGACATCTGGAAAAGATATGCGAAATAACAAGTCTGCTCGTGATGCAGAAACATATATAACAGTCCTTACTCGAGGAAAAGATTTAAAAACAGAAGAACCAGTAACATTGGTAGAAGCAAAACCAAAAACAGGTAGAACACATCAAATTCGTGTACATCTTAATTATGTTGGGCGACCAATTGTTGCAGATTCTCTGTATACAAAACGCAATACAATTCTTGGATTTACTCGACTCGCACTTCATGCAAAAGAAATTTCATTTATAAAAATGAATAATGAACGAGAAATTATTACTGCAGAATATCCCGAAGATTTTCTTTTTGCTTTACAACAGTTTGATAAATAGAGAGATAAGAGTATAGTGAATACAATCGTTCTTTGATTGATAAGTTACTACTGACTTGAAAAATAAGAACATAACTCCAACACCAAAAACAAGTATAAGAGATGCGTATATTCCGTCGATCTAACGTGATGATGTTGACTGGGTTTCCTGACCCTGCATACATTCGCAAATCAAAACAAGACCTTGTAACGCAAGGTCTCATTCAGCAGAGAGGAGCACGCACAGCGTGGATGTCTTAGTGGTGAATCAGGAAATTCACTGATATAGGAATGTTATGGGGCTGGTAACCCACTATGCCTGTAGTTAGCTTTTGAGATTCCGGTAATAGGATAGCACTCAAGAGACAATAAGGACTCGCTTCGTCGAACCACGTGGCGGGTCCTTCCTTTTTATTTTAAAAAACATCTTGTCACATCTAAAACCCTGTGCTAAAGTAGCCCGCACATATGACACACGTAATATCTCCAGTAAACATTGAGAAACGAAAGAACCTCGACCTTCGAGCGGGTGACACTGTTCGTGTTCATCAAAAGATTGAAGAGAAGGGAAAAACTCGAATTCAGGTTTTCGAAGGTCTTGTACTTTCACGAAAGCACGGTACTGAGGCAGGAGCTACATTTACTGTACGACGCTCTACAGGAGGATTTGGTGTAGAAAAAATCTACCCACTATACTCACCAATGATTGATAAGATTGAAATCTCTAAACGATCTAAAGTTCGACGAAATAAACTATATTACATTCGACGTAAAGCCATGAAGCAAATTTCAAAACGTATGAAGATGATGTTTGTATCAATCGATGATCAGGTTAAAGAAGATGAAAAACCTGTTGAACCAGATACTGAAGCAACAGTAGACTCAGAAGTTATCGAAAACACAACTGATGAAAATACACAAAATCCACCAACAGTAGATGCTGAAGATAAAGAAGAGAAGAGTGAAGAAGTAATTCCAGAAGATGCAACTGTTGAGGAAGTAAAAGAAGTTATCAACGAGAATACTCCTGAGGAAAAGAGTGAAGAGAAAAAAGAAGAGTCTGAAGAAGAAAAGAAAGACTAAGTTTAAATGAAAGAAAACCATATCGAAATGATGTGGTTTTTTTGTTATAATTTTGAGCATGACTTGGAAACCAAATTATAAATATCTATTTTTTATCACATTATTCTTCTTCGTTTTCACACCTGCATTACTGTTCGTGTCTATGGAGCCGTACTTTTATGATTCACAGAAACCACTTTCATCTGATCAAGCTTACAATGAAATGATCGAGTGCTCTAGAAACACCCTTCTGTTAGAAGAATATGCTGGTTGTATTACAGATGTTGCAGTGAAATATGATAATGAATACATTTGCTTCGAGGCATTTAATAAAGATCCAATAGAAAATAAAGAAGTGGTAAGAAGTTGCTTGCAGGAAGTAGTTTCTAGTTAGTTATTTATTTGTGCGCAAGTATTTTATAAATAAAATACTTGGGTGCCCAGGACGAGACTCGAACCCCTGTGTCATAAAGACCACGACCCTCAATCGTGTGTGTATACCAATTCCACCAACTGGGCAATAGGGGGTAGCGCATAATATATATTCTCTGCTATGATGTTTGGATTATGACATCAGCATTACTTATTTGGATTATTGTATTCGTTGCCTCAATGGCATTACTTATTAAAAGTTCTGATTGGCTACTCGATAGCTCAGAAAAAATTGGATTACGAGCAGGAATGTCTCCATTTCTTGTGGGAGTTACTATTGTTGCGTTTGGAACTTCATTTCCTGAGTTAATTTCTTCATTCTTTGCAATTTTTAATGATGCATCTGAGATTGTAGTTTCTAATGCAATCGGTTCAAACATTGCAAACATTCTGCTTGTGGTTGGTGTTGCTGCATTAGTTGGAAAAAAACTTACTGTCACAAAAAATCTTATTGATTTAGATTTGCCACTTATTGCGCTCTCAACAACATTATTTGTAATATTTGCGTGGAGCGGAACTATTAATATAGTTGAATCAATAATTCTTCTTTTTGGATATGCTATTTATCTTGTGTCAGCATTAATGCTGAAAGATGGGTCCGATATGGTAGAGCCAATTGAGCGTCCTGAAGTAACTAAGAAAGACATTATAATTTTATTAATTGGAGTTGCAGGGCTCGCACTTGGTGCAAAGTATCTTATCGATTCAATTACTAATCTGTCTGCGATTTTAAATATTGGGCAAGGTGTTATTGCACTTACCGCAGTTGCTATTGGTACATCACTTCCAGAGCTTTTGGTTTCAGTTAAAGCGGCACTTAAAGGAAAGGCAGAAATTGCACTTGGAAACGTGTTTGGATCAAACATCTTTAATATCTTTGTGGTTGTTGGGTTACCTGGGTTATTTAAAGAGCTTCCAATTACTGAGCCAACGTTACTTATTGCGATGCCATTTCTTATTGTTTCTTCATTGCTGTTTATCTTCTCAGGAATTTCAAAGAGAATTCATATTCAAGAAGGGGCAATGTATTTACTTATTTATATTGTATTTATTGGAAAACTATTTTCACTATTTTAATTCAGTAGTGAGTCTGAAAACGAGAGGGCACTAGACGTGAAGCTGTATTGTTAGTAGTATCTTGCTACACCGTTTTGTTTGCATTTTGCGAATGAAGCCAGATATGGTCCTTATGGTGTAATGGTTAGCACTAGGGTTTGTGGAACCCTCAGTTCGGGTTCGAATCCCGGTAAGGACCCCAACGATTTATTCAAACAGTATTTAGCTATACTGTTTTTTATTTTGTTACAATCAATATATGAAATGTGCATTTTGTGAAATACCTGAAATAAAAGAACGACAAATTGCTGAAAATGAATTTGCTTGTGCTTTTCCCACAAAGATGCCAATTACAATTGGACATACTTTAATTTCTCCACAAAGATGTGTTTCAAAATATGAAGACTTAACGAAAGAAGAAAAAGAAGCGGTAGATGATTTAAGGATGAAGATTTGTAATTCATTAAAGAAAACTTTTGAGGCAGAAGGTTTTAATTTTGCATGGAATGAGGGAGAAGATTGCGGTCAGTCAGTTCCACATTTCCATTTACATATAGTTCCAAGAAAAAAAGGTGATGCTGGTATTTATAACTATGAACCAAGAGGGTTTTTATATCGCCCTGGTGAGCGAGCAGTCAGTCAGGAAGAAGAACTTGTAGAAGTGGCTAAATTAATTCAAGATAATTTATAACCTCAGTTCTAACACCCCTCACTATACGACCCAAAAGCGTAGCTTTTGCGTAACATATTTTGTGATATGGTTTATCCATGGAAAAGTTACCTCATTCGCAAAACCAAGAATCACAAGAAAGTCTTGAGGACGTAATGCAACAAGAGATGAATCGTGTAGAAGGAATACTACATGTCTTAGATTATAAAATATTAGAAGGTTCGGCTTCTGCAGAAGAATTGGCTTGTTTAAATACTATTGTTACAAACAATAATTCTAAAATAGTTGGTGAAATCGGATTCCATACAGGATTTTCTTCGAGAGCATTCCTCACAAACACAGATGTAGAACAGATAGTTTCTTTTGACATTGGAGAATATGACTATGTAAGTGCAGCAAAGGAAATCATTGATGAAGATTTTCCAGGAAAACATGATTTGATAATTGGAGATTCAAAAGAAATTGTACCTAAGTATCTAGAGGCTAATCCAGAAACAAAATTCGATACAATTTTTATTGATGGAGGTCATGATTTTAATACCGCTTGGACGGACATTTTAAATATGAAAAAATTTGCCCACGAAGACACTGATGTGATTATGGATGATTTAGTTAATAATCCCACAAAGCCATGGGGGATTGGCGTAAGGAAGGCCTGGAAGAAAGCAATAGAGGAGGGGGTTATAGAGCAGCAAGAGCTTTGGGAAGATGGAGTTCTTGCAGAAGAAATTGGTTTTTGTACCGCAGATAGAGCTTGGGCAAGAGGCCGCTATATTTTTTAAAATAATTTATAATCCCAGTTCTAACATCTCTCACCACACGACCCCAAATTAAAAACACTCACTAATTTTGGTGGGTGTTTTTATTTTTATCAAAAGCATATGTAGACATACGTACTTTTTTATCTTAATCTACTTGTGATGAAAGAAGTTCCAACACAAAATCCAGAGCCTGGTTTTTACTATCACTTCAAACATGATGAGACAAAAGGAGTTACAGATCACGCATACGAAGTTTTTGGGCCGAGTTGGCATACAGAAACGGGTGAATGGTCGGTAATGTACCGGCCGTTATATGATCTCATTATTGATGATGTCCTGATAACAATATGTAATCGGCCACTTGCAATGTTTCTTGAAGAAACCAAAGATAAATCTGGAACGAGTATTCCTCGATTCGCTAAAATCACAAATGGTCGAACTATTCAGGCATTAAGAAAAGTCCGCTCACACCTTTATCCTTCTTTGTAGGTTGGGTAAAGTTTTTCTTTTATTTGTAAATATTCGGAAAGAAAAATAACTGCCTTAATGAGCAGTTTTTGTTGAATCAATTTTTTCAATATCTCTTCTGTGAGCAATATCTCTTCTTTTAACCAAATCCAACTGATAGGCTTCTCTTTCTTCGCTTGTCATGCCAAGCATGATTCTGAAATCAGAATTAAGGAAGGTGTGGAACTCATCTTTTCTAATCCAGAGACGATTCCAACGAAGCTTTACTTTTACATGCCAAAGTCGGCACCAAGGATTTCTCCATCTACGTTTGAACTTAGACAAACACGACTCAGGTTTTGCAGGGTAACTTTCTCGTTTCATAGCTTTTTCTTTTCTGTCTGTATAATACATCAGCAATGATAAAAAACCTTCGCACAAAAGAAGCGCTCGCAGTACTAGTAACCATTGCTGTTTTTATCACGATAAATTATTACTCAAATCTTTATGCAGATGAACTTATTACATTGTTTGCGGGAAGGGGAATAGAAGTGGTGTTTTTGTATGTTCTGATAATAATTATTTCTTTCATTATTCCTCCAATTAATTCAGTATTTTTATTTCCAGTAATGGTAGTTCTGTATGGACCAGTTATTGCAGTTGTTGCAAGTGTCATTGCGTGGACAGGAGGAGGTGTACTTACGTACTATATTTCTCGGAAATATGGAAAGCGTATCGTTACAAAATTTATTTCTGAAGAGAAAATTGAAATATTTTCTGGATACGAAAAAAGATTGTCGAGTAAGAATAAATTTTTAGGACTTGTTGGACTCCATGCATTACTGCCAGGAGATATTTTAGGATATGTGCTTGGGTTGTTTATCACGGTGCCATATTTTACCTACGGACTAACATTGTTTATCGGAAATATACCATTTACGTTAACAGCGTTACTTGCAGTAAATGTGAGTTTATTTTGGCAAAGTCTAATTAGTATTATTATTGTGCTTGGAACATTATTTGGGGTGAAGCTTTTTGGAGACAAATTCTTAACACAATAAATTGCATAGTATTTCTTCATAAAAAAATTATACCAATTTGTTATTTTTGCTGTATAAAAAATAACAAGTAAAATAAATACATATGAAAGCAATTATTTTGGCAGCAGGAAGAGGGAAGCGAATGGAGCATTTAACAGACAATACTCCTAAACCAATGCTTACTTTTGAAGGAAAAAATTTACTTGAGCATAAAATTGACGCATTACCAGAGCAATATACTGACGTAGTATTTGTTGTTTCATATCTAAGTGATGCTATTAAAGATTATTTTGGAACCGCATTCAAAGGAAAGAATATTCATTATGTCGAACAAGAGGTGTTGAATGGAACTGGTGGCGCGATTGCTGCAGCAAAAGAACATGTAACTGGTCCAACGCTAGTTATGATGGGTGACGACCTGTATGGCACTGAAGATATTTCTCGTATCTCAAAACACAGTTGTGCAATCGGACTTCAAGAAGCCCATGAAGAATTTAAAGGTGGAAGAATAGATATTATTGCTTCAGATGATGGTGAGCTTTGTTTGTATAACGTATGTGAATCTGGAGGGGGAGAGGGCGATATGTTGTGCACTGGTATGTATATGATTGATGAAGAATTTTTTAAGTATCCTTTGGTTGTACTTCCTAATGGAGAGTATGGCTTACCACAAACACTGAGTGTTATTGCTAATGAGCGCGATGTGCCGGTTGTTCATGTAAATGATTGGAAGCGTATAACTGCTCCGCAAGATTTAGCATAAGCGTTTATAATAAACATATTACAATTTTAAAATTAGTATTATTTATATATGGCAACATCAATACTTATCGCAAAAATTCTAGGAATTGTTATAACAACAAAAGCCCTTGGAGTTTTTATTAAGGGCGACGAAATGATTGCAATGATTCAAGAAATGAAGCGAAGTAAATTACTATTATATTTAGTAACAACATTAGAACTTGTTGCTGGTCTGGTTATCGTACTCACTCATTCTGTTTGGGTTGGTTGGCCAGCAGTAATAACGGTTATTGGTTGGCTTATGATTTTAGAAGGAATGTACTTTATGTTGTTTCCAATAGAGCCATGCTTACGATATATCAAAAAAATTAAGAAAAGTGCAGACATTAAAAAATATGCAGTCATTGCACTTATTGTGGGGCTTTACTTAATTTACAAAGGATTTAATTTATAAAAATATGGGAAAATTAATTATAGGAATCTTAGCCTTTCTTGGCATAATCGCGTTGTTTAATGGAAATTGGTAGTAATAAAAAAAGCTCACTTGTTGTGAGCTTTTTTTATTTATCCCTGACAAGCCTTTCGTCGTGGGTCTAATTTGTTGATTCGTCGAAGTCGTCCTTTTCGCCAGATAAGCTGGTCTCCAGGTTTTTCAACTTTAATTGATGATTTGTAACGCATAATTAGTGGTTTATATATTTGAAATGTCCTGTATTTTTATCACATCTAGGTTGTTTTGCAAGGAAAAGTTTTGTTTTTAGATAAGGAATTTTTAATTTTTAGAAATTCTTTATTTTTTTAAAAAAGCATCCTGTAAAACCACTATTTTAACAGCGCAAAAGAGAGGGTGTCTTGCGGAATGCTTTTGTCAATTATGTAATTCATTTTTTATGCACTTATTGGGGTTCCGGCAGTGTATAATCTGAAAAGCAGAAGCACTTTTCTAAAGTTTATAAAACTTTTATTTATAGTATCTATTATTAAATCAACAGAATTTACCTATGTCACCACTAGAAATCACCGTAACAAAGCGAGACGGAACAAAAGCAACGTACGATGCAAATCGAATTAATAAAGCAATTGAGCGCGCTTGTGAAGGGCTTCCAGATGCAACAGAGATGGTAATGCAGGTTGCATCAGAAACATCACTCACTCTATATGATGGAGTTACAGAAGATGAGCTTGATGAAGCTGTTATTAATGCAGCACTACAAAATATTAAAGAAGATACAAACTACGACATTCTGGCAAAACGAATACTTTTGAAAACTGCATATTCTCGAGTGTTGGGTGATTTCAATAAAGACGACAAAGAGGCTCCTCAGGTGTTGCATGAAAAGAAATTCGTTGAGCATATTAAAAAGTGGGTAGATCGAGGGTTGCTTGATATTCGAATGATTGAAAAATTTGATTTAGAAGATCTTGCGACAGCAATTGATGTTTCTCGTGACGAACTATTTAACTACGCAGGACTTTCGAGTTTACTGAACCGATACTCTTTAAAAGGAGAAGATCAAAAACCTGGAGAAACTCCTCAATACACATTTATGCGAATCGCGATGGGTCTTTCGTATAATGAAAAAGATCCAACTGCACAAGCAAAAATATTTTATGAACGATTTTCTAAATTAGAATATCTACCAGCAGGTTCAACTAACCTTAACTCTGGAACAAACAGTCCTGCACTTTCAAACTGTATTTTGCTTGAGATACAAGATGATATGGAGCATATCGCAAAATCAGTTTCAGATATTATGATGCTTTCAAAAGGGTCTGCAGGTATTGGTGCATCGGTAACAAAACTACGGGCAACAGGCTCACCACTTAAGGCTTCAAATACAACTTCATCTGGACCTATTCCATTTATGAAAGTTATTGATGTTGCGATTCGAGCAATTCAACGAGGAGGAAAGAAAAAAGGTGCGCTAGCATTTTATATGGAAAACTGGCATTACGACTTTCCAGAGTTCCTAGAAGCTCGACAGGGAAATGGAGATGAACATCAGCGATTCCGAACAGCTAACACTGCGGCATTTATTTCTGATGAATTTATGAAGCGAGTACGAAACGACGAACAGTGGTATATGTTCGATCCAAATGAAACAAAAGACCTAAATGAATTATATGGTGAGGCATTTTCAAAACGATACAGTGAGTACGTTAAAAAAGCAGAGGAGGGAAATATGCGAGTGTACAGAAAGGTTCCTGCGAAAGAACAGTTCGGGCAAATTACCGCATCACTTGTTTCTACATCACACCCTTGGATTACATTTAAAGATCCAATTAACCTTCGTGCAATAAACAACAATACGGGAACAATTCATATGTCGAACTTGTGTACAGAAATTTGTTTACCACAAGATAAGGACAATATTGCTGTATGTAACCTTGCGACAGTTAATCTCTCAAAACATTTAAAAGAGAGTGCTGCAGAAATGGATTGGCAAAAGCTTGAGAACACTGTGCGTGTTGCTGTTCGTCATCTTGATAATCTTATTGATATCAATAAACTTGCAGTTGCTGAAGCTTCAAATTCAGACTTACAAAACCGAGCAGTTGGGCTTGGTGTTATGGGATTCGCAGATGTTGTAGAGCGAATGGGTTGGTCGTATGAAAATAAAGATGCATACGATTTTGCCGATAGACTATTTGAATTTATTAGCTTTATGGCAATTGATGAAAGTGCTGAGCTGGCTAAGGAGCGGGGAAGTTACCCTAACTTTGAAGGTTCTGGTTGGTCGAAAGGGAAGGTGCCAATCGATACATTAGAGAAGCTTGAAAAAGAACGAGGTGTTGCACTTACTGTAGATAAGACATCAAAGCATGGAGGTCTTGATTGGGACGGATTACGAGGA
>Ga0136601_1000529_pt1 | contig 16112 bp, 22 predicted proteins | sample AntRauMFilla2699_FD_181020 | JGI IMG/M metagenome (GOLD analysis project Ga0136601, IMG submission 181020) | Saline lake microbial communities from Rauer Islands, Antarctica - Metagenome Filla 2 #699 | ecosystem: Environmental > Aquatic > Non-marine Saline and Alkaline > Saline | place... | reverse complement strand
TTAAAAGTAAACTTCGCAACGAAGCTGAAAAACTTTCCTTACTAACAGAACGCGATGAAAATAGAATTGAATTTTAAAAATGATATCTCCTTTAAGACTGTTTGAAATATATTCAGCCATTAATTTACACTTTAAACCAGGGAACTACGACTTCTTTAAATACTCTGGAAAAACTCGTGTAAACGAAAACACTCTGTTGAAATTTAAAGGCAGGTATGCCATTGATAGCATGTCAAGAAATCTCCACTCTGAAGACAAAGCAATTGAATACGTCTCTGCGTCGTATATCTTCGGAAACGTGAAATGGATTAAAGATATAAATCAAGATAACTTTAAAAAGTACATAGGGTATAAAGAATCCCTTAACTATCTGTTTCGTGAACAGTGTATAAAGTATAAAGACTGTTCGCATATTATAGAAATAGCAAAAGTCAATCGCGACCATTTAATATGGTTAACTGTTTTAGATATTGTAACAAACGGTTCTACGCTAAAGATCTTAGGGCAGACTTTACAGGATAACCCGATATGGGAAGAAGCAATACAGAAAATAGAAAAGATTAAACCATTTATTCGCTGTTATTTTTCTATAAATAAAACATTGCTGGTTGATATTATCAAAGAAATTAATCAGCAATAAAACTATACACTATGCAATTAATTGGATAAGCACAAAAGATAAAAAATTAAAAAGGGTAAAAAGAAACATGACTATTCCAAAATCATTCTCAGAACTGAGAAAACAATCAAAGAACCTAGATGCTCTAAAAGGCAAACTTAATAAAAAAGACTATTCAGACGATCGCTTCTGGCGAGCAGAGCAAGATAAAGCTGGTAACGCAAAAGCTGTTATTAGATTTCTTCCACCACCCAAAGGCGAAGACCTAGAGTTTGTAACTGTATACAAGATTGGCTTTAAAGATAAAGTCACAAATAGATGGTTCATCGAGAATTGCCCGTCTACTATTAATAAACCATGTCCAGTTCTTGAGCACAACAACGCTTTATGGGCAACCAAAGACGAAGCAAACATTGAACTTGCACGTATGCGTAAACGTAAAGTTAAATATATTTCAAACGTTCTTGTTGTGTCTGATCCAGCAAATCCAGGCAACGAAGGTAAAGTGTTCTTGTTTGAATATGGCGTTAAAATCTATGATAAGATTCAGCAAGTAATTGAAGACAAGTTCGGCGATGGTGCTATTAATCCATTCTGTTTCGACGAAGGCGCAAATTTCAAACTACGTATCTCTCGTGGCGAATATGGTGCTAGCTATGAAGCATCATCGTTTGATGATAAATCAGCCGTGGCAAAAACTGACGCAGAAATGGAAGAAATTTGGGGTCAAGAATATTCTCTCATGCAATTCTTGGCAGAAGATCAATTCAAATCATATGAAGATCTTGAAAAGAAGTTTCTATCTGTAATTGGCGAAGCAGCTGGTGATAAAACATATGAACATTCTGGTAACACAATCGAAGAAACTCGTGTTAAAGATAAAGTTGAAAATCATAAACACCAGGACAACTCGTCTGATGAAAATGAAGAAGAATCTATTGACGACATTATTGGTAGCATAGACGCAGAAGATGATGATCAAACGTCTGATATTGATATGCCTTCTACTGATGGCGACGATGAAGACGACGAGCTTGAAGCGTTGAAAAAACTACTTGGATAGATAATATACATAAAATTAAAATATGCGAAGGGGATCGAAGAAATTCGGTCCTTTTCTTTTACTTTGACGTAAATATGCCAAAATAAGCCATTGATATTAAACATGAATTTGGCTTAAAAATCATTTAAAATCGCATCTATTGATAATCCATCAGTAAACTTAAAATAACCGTTTACATCTATGTTTAAATGATATAAATTAAGATTATAGAAATTATCAAAGAAGGAATTGAAAAACAATGAAAGATTTTAACAATCAAGAACTGGCAATTGGAGATGTTGTTATATGTGCAGAGCCACACGGTCGTAATGCTGGAGCTTCTTTACAAAACGGCGTGGTTGTTGGCTTTACACCAAAGATGGTTAGAATTTCACCTAACAAAGATTCTACACGTAACAGATTAACTTCTCCAGAAAAAGTTTTAAAGCTCAATGGCGATAATAGAAAACCAAAGATTAAAATAGAAATCGTCACCGGCTATAATAATTGCGATCTTGGCTGTGGTGGTGATACGTATAACGTAAAGATGTACAAAGATGATAAACAAATATACAGTCATCAATCTGGTGGATGTTTTGGTAGTGTCTATGATACAATTGATGGCGCACTAGAAGAAGTTTTAAATGCGTTAGGATATAACACCGAAGTAATATCAACGTATGATAATGACTAGAACTTTATACCAAACGGTTGCCCTGGGTATTCTGGGTTTCTTGTTATAAGGTTACCAGATATAACGTTGGTGTTGTTTGTGGTGTTTGATATTGGTTGGTTGATAATACTGTTAGCGCCAGAACCATTGTTTTTACCACCAACGCTTTCTAATTCGTTATTCTTTGTCTGATTAAACACTACAGAGCTAGCTAGTTTGTTGGATGTAGTATTAATACTTGGTGATATTTCCCCAGACTCTTGTTTCTTTGTGAACACTACAGAATCAGGTCTATTGGAATTTAATGCAAACGTGTTAGCAGTGTCTGTCATCATCAATAGTAAAGATTCGTCTATTGTATTTTTAACGGACGACATGGTATTTGATACTGATTTAGAAATGTCTGCAAACGGAGATGTAAAAGCATCAGCTACTAGGCCGATATTTTCCTGATATGTTCCGGTTCTTTGATCTATAATTTCCATTTGACGTTTGGACCACGAAGACAACTTATCGGCTTGTCTTGTATTGAATTCACTTATAGACGATGTTATTTTTTCAAATGTTTTAAACGCTTCACCACCAGCCAACGGAGAAGTAGCTTTCATCAATTTTTTCAGGGGTTCTGCCATGGCCGAATTCAGCTTTGCAACGTCGGCCGAATCTTCTAGCTTCTTAAACTGCTTTCCAGTCACGAGACTAACAATGTTAATGGCGCCGTTTAACGACCCAACAATAAAACCCTCTACACCCTTTGCTATAATTTGTTCTATTTTCTTATCAGATTTAATAGCTTCTTGGACATTTTTTGCAGCTTTAAACGCTCCCTCTACACCCATATATAACAAGGCACCTCCAGCCACTCTTGCAGCAGCCCTTGCCGCCATTGCCCCAGCTTTTCTACCTGCGGTTTTTTTGATAACCTCTGTACCAGCTTTCTTGGCTGCTCTTTTTGCAAAAAGTTTTTTACCAGCCAGTATTCCGCCGGTTGCAAGAGCGCCCACGCTTGCAAGGCCGCCGCCAACCACACCAGCAGTAAGCAATGCGCCTAGTGCTGTAATGGCAATAAGTAATGGACGTAACAACATCATCATCGGTCCAAGCGTTCTTAGAAGGTTGGCAAAAAATCCTGTCTTCTTTGTAATATCAGGGGCTAAAGGATTCTTAATGATCTTTTCGCCGCGCAATTTAGCACGCTCTTTCTGGAGACGTAATCTATCAGTCTTTAGCGTTTCTTCTTCTATTTGAACTATTTTTCTTTGTTCATCTAGTTGTTCTTTATTAACACCCCACACGTCTGATGTTATTTTAACCAACACAGCCAAGTCTTCAGCCATCCTGCTTATATCACTACCAACACCTTTAATACTATCTTCGGATTTTTCAGAACTGGAACTAATTTTTTCTAGCTTATCGTTGCCTTGTTCTTGTTTAGCTTTAAGTTGTGATATCGCTTTAACAAAATTGCCTTTAAGATCGTTCATGATAGATTTGAAACCACCAAGTAAACTATCAACATCGTCTAATTCTTTACTCAACTCGTTCTTAACTAAATCAAAACCTTTAGAAGCAATACCAACAGGGTTGATAGTTTGTGCAATAGCAAGACCACCATCTTTTATTTTAGACGATAACGAACTTCCTATAGAACTTGGTGATATTTTTGGTAACATGTTATCTTTCGTCAATATTCTGTTCGTTTATTACAACAGTTTCTCTTCTATTGGTTTTATTGTTTGAATCTATTTTGATGTCTGTCCACGCGGCACCAAACACATATGATCCAATCGTACCACCACCGAGAGCAAAGGCCGATACTATTACAGTTTCTAAAACTCTAGAGTCTGTTTTAGGATAAAACAATAGAATATATATAACACAAGAAGCGCAGAATAATAAAGTAGTTATGATAATTCTTCTACGAATATACCAGCTAGGTCTTCCTTGGTCATCTTCTCTAGCCATAATATTATCGCCTACTCTTGTTGTTGTTTGTTCTTACTTTCTATATATTTATTAAGATATGTTATATAAGCGTCGCGTTCCCACGGTATCATATCCTCGAGATCTCTTATAGAGTAACCATAATTTAGTGTTAGTATTGAGTTTACCGCATAGTATGACGTTAAGCTTTCGCCATCCATGCTTATGCTAAAAAACTTCGCAATCCCTCCAGCCGGATTGTATGTTTAGATTTACAAGCAGAACATTCTACGTCGATGTCGTCATACAACTTCGGCACGTTTCTGAAAAAATCTGATATCTTGAAGTATTGTTCTGGTGATAACAAATCTAACCATTCTGAAAATTCTTCTTTTGTGAAATTATCAAAGATCTGTTCGCCTTGAAACATGTAGTCTACATAATCGTAAGTGGTTGAAAATAACTTATCGATGTTGCCTTCTTGCACAGCTTCTTGTAACGCTTCTGATACATCAATTGACGGGATCTTTAATACTATACCAGTGTTTGTTGTGTCTTCAATTATAATTTTGGGGTCATGACCTTCTGATATTTTAATGTTGTCTAGATTATATGTTATACTAACAACGTTTCCACATTCGTGTTTGTCTTCCCCAACATCAGCCAAACATTTAAACTCTAGGTCAACTTCGGGTCCTTTTGATATTTTTCTAATGTTCAAGAAGATGAATTCAATATCAGCCATCGCTAGTTTTTCAACGTTAACTTCGCCAAACGTGCACCCTTTAATAATATCCTTAATAGAATTTAGGATGACTTCAAAATCATCTTCTTGTAAAGCAATCAAAAGAATCTTTTCTTCTCTAACCAAAAACGGCCTGTATTTGATCTTTTTCTTTGTGCTTGGTATTTCTAAGAAGTATGTTGGGGCGTTGAGAAGTGGTAAATTGCTCATGTTTAACTTGTTAACCTATTTCTTGAAGCGTCTTTAATAGCTTCTATGTTCATTTTATATTCTGTCTTTGTAATTGAATGCTCAATACAAGATATAAGGTAGTATCCTGAATAATATTTATTGGGCTCTTCTACAGCATGCATTGCATTTTCGCTTGGTATTAAATCCTTAATATCAATCTCTATTAAATCACCAACCTTGTGTTTAGAGTTTGCTGGTATATTAAATACAGCCCTATAGTTTGAAAGTCTGCCAATTTGTGAAAGCCTATTTTGAAGATACTCCTCTTGACCGCTTAAAGCTTTTGAATCGTTTCTTCTATCTGTTGGGGAACACGTAAACGGATCGACTGTTGGGTATGGAGAATTAACAATAAAATGTCTAGACGCCAAATAAGATTCTGATAATGTTATATCATCATGAGCTATCATTGGGAAATCTTCGGTTTGATCGTTACGCTCTGTTGATTCTGTTGATTGAAAAGAGTCCAAATAGTTATAATCTAATTCGCGCATGTTCCCAGTTGCAATATCATACGAAACCAATTTAGAAGCATAAACACCACGCCTAATGTTTTGTAAGATGTCATAACAGTTTTGGACTTGTAGTTCTTCAATTCTTTGTGTAGTAATTTCTCTATTTTTTGTTATGTTCTGTACGGCGTTACCGTATTTAAATCTGGCCATGTTTGTTGAGTCTTTATTTTCCAAAAGAGTATCAATCGAACAGAACTGGAAACCTCTTTTGTTTTCAAAGAACAGAAAATTTGCGGCTTCTGAGTGTATGCCCGACGATCTGCCTCTTGACGATCTAATAGACCTATCGCATATCCAAGAAATAACCTCAAGGGGTCGGAGATATGGAAACGACACTACTGGTTCATCAAACAAAGTTTTTTCTATGAACAATTCAATAGAATCTTGTTTGTCTATTTTTTTATATCGTTTTTCAACGTCTGGGAGATATGTTGGTGTTACTGGTTTATATTCAAAAGCAAACTCCGTATCATATGGGAAACCTAGACCTTGTGGTGTTCCGTTTTGCTCTTGACCAATAAAGTATTCTGATGTCAATACAGAATCTACAACTTCAGACAAACGCTTGTTTTTAAACCCTTTAGATAGTTTTAAAGATTCTGATCGTCTAAGCTCTGGGGAAGCAAAGTGTAGCGTGTATTCTTTTGTATAGTCATTGACATCAACTATGTTTGTTATTTTGTTGATGTCAAACGTTCTATGTAGAAAGTTTAGATCATCGTTTTCAGTTTCATTATAATTACTTGAGTATACTTTTATGGTTATTTGTTCGTTCCCGACAATCGGCATTCTGTTTAGAAGGTTAACAGAATCATATATACGTATTTGACCAGTAAGAACGGGTGAAAATATATCTTCATATATTTTTATGTATGTAATATACTGTGCAAGATCTATTTTAAGATCGTGGTTTGGCAGCCAAAGAGTTACATCATCAAAAACTGGTGTAGTTGCTCCAAGAACTGAACTAGTGTCTAATGCCATTTATATTTAATTCTTTGTTTTTAATTCGGTTTTATATTCGCTTAGAAGTTGATCTAGATAATTATATCGTAGTATCTTTATTTTGCGCTTATCTTCGTTTAACTTAGCTTCGTGAGATAGATTAGAAACTGCAACTGAAAATGGTTCTCCAGCATTTACAACAACTCCTTCACCATAATCAGAGTCTTCGGTTGTTTCGTAATGATGAACGGCATGTTCGTTGTGTTCACCATACTTTTCTGACACCAACGAATATAGATAATTATCTTCCATCGGCCAGTCAGCGTATGGGTCTACTATATCATTAACAATCATAATTACCCAAAACAACTCTGGGTTGCCATAATATTTGTTTGCAATATCTTCCGGTCTCTCGCCGCCTTTGATGTTTATATGTTGAAACGCCACAAGAGACTCTTTAATGTTCTTAAACACGCTAAGTCTAATTGTGATGTCTGTTATATCAACACCATTGTATTTAATTTTTGGAAACTGTGAAAAGTAGGCCGTCATGTTTTTATATTAGATCCCTGGTTTTGTTCTACGAAGAAGTTCTGTTTCCATAAACTGAAGAGATAAGTTTATTTGTATAGAATGCCCGGATTCAAACAGTTGTATTGACTGTGGCGTATAGTTTGTGTTGATAGCTGTGCAAACACAACCAGACATAACAGGAAATCCCTTTGTTCCCTTAAATGTTATCATGAATTCTGATGGAAAACCAAAAAACGAAGAAAGCGCATCGTCTACCGTCTCGTAAAACCCTTCAATCTCTGGTGCGCCAGGGCCTTGGATTTCTTGAAGAGTTTCAGAATTATCTGATCTTTTTTCAGATTCTTTAAACGTGGCACCATATGTTTTAGGCAGAGATGCTTTAATAAAAGTTTTTATAATTTTTTCAAGATCTTGTGCTTCTTTAAGGGATTGTGGAGCAAACGAGTAATCGAATCTAAACGTTCTGGGTGATAGACCATTAAACAACGCTTGTTTTTTGGGGTTTGGCGTCTTCTGTGCAAACACCTTAGATACACTACCAAGTAGTATTGCGCCAATATTACCTTGTGTTTTAGAACTCTTAAACGCATCTAGAATACTATCATTTTGCATAGCTTCTTCAATGGCTTTAATCATACGTGTATCAGCCATTTCCCAATCAAGGTTGTAGTTGTTTTCAACGCCTTCTGGCATTGGAAGTGCTATTACATCAAGAATATCTCTTTTTGGTGATATGTTGGTTAGTTGTCTATTTTTGTCTACTACAAAGTTTCGCTCTCTAAATTCTATGATTTGGAACTCTGTGTATGGATAATTGGCGTTTACATCGCCTAAATCTGATGGGAACATTAATGTTGTCATATATGTATTTATTATAAATATTAACATGGCGTACAGCGGAAAATTCAAACCAAAAAACCCATCTAAATATCGTGGCGACTACACAAAAATAATATATAGATCACTTAAAGAGCGACAAGTAATGGCCTTCTTAGATCAGTGTAAAGATTGTTTAGAATGGGGTTCAGAGGTTACTGTAGTACAATATCTATATGACGTAGATCAGAAACCACACAGATATTTTGTTGACTTTGACACTAAGTTTAAAACTAAGTCTGGCAAGATAGTTGAACATATCATAGAATATAAGCCAGCTTCACAGTGTATACCACCAAAACCATCTAAGACCAATAACTGGAAAGCAAAGAAGCGATATCTTAATGAGTCTCTAACTTATGTTAAAAACCAAAACAAATGGGATGCCGCAACTTTGTATGCTGAAAAGCTTGGTAAAAAATTCATTGTCATTAGCGAACACGACATCAAAGATATGATTGTATTTAAAACCATTGTTGATGATGATGATGCTGTTATTATTAAAACTTAGACAAAGAGTCTTTCCATACCTTAGAGTTGGTGGAACCTTGGAAGTCTGCAATTGGTAACATACACGCTGACCGCCATTCTCCTGCTGGTATATGTGACATGCGTGAACGAAGTTGCGAACTTAGATATGCTTTATAACCCGCCTTAAGAAATTTCAAATCTTTAGAAGCATTAAGTAGATCGTACGATAGTTGTATACGTGTAGTGTTGTTATATCGCTTATTGTTTGTTATATCCATTAGTTTGTCCATTAGAACGGCTCTTAGACGAGGCGGGATATAGTGCAGATTTATTCCACACCAATCACCTTTAGTAGTAGGGCCTATCATGAATATTAATGGGAGCGCGTCAAAATATGGCAGCGTGTCTTTGTGTTTAGCATCATAGGCGTACACAAACATGTGACCTATCATATCTCTTGCTTTGGACGGTGTACGTTTGTGTTGATCTTTTAGAACCGATTCTCTTGCGGCTGATCTAGAAACGTTTAGAGCTTTCTTTCTAAACCAGTCAATAGACTCCCTTGAATGATCAAGAATGCCTTGAGCAGTTGCCGCTTGTTCAAGCTGTTGTAGTATCGATTCGTCTTTGTTCATAACCATTCTATATTTATTCTTATTTAATAAACATGTAATTTGATGTCTAGATTAGGTTTTAAGTTATTATAGTAAAATAAATCATAAAAATGCATATTTTTTAAATTATTTTTAGAACATTTTTCTTTTTCAATTGTTTGTATTATAACAACAACAATTGAAAGGAGTTGATAAATGTGTAAAAGGTATAGATTAGAAAGGGAACTAGCATCAGGAAGTATTTGTATTATAGATACAATCTCACAACAGATCGTAGATATAACAAATTCGAAAATGATTGCTATTTCTATGTTAAACAACTACAACAACTTAAACTTCTAATAGAAAGATAAAATTATGAAAAATAAAACACAAGCGTCGGCTATATTAACTATGTCTGAAGATGTAAAAAAATCACATGAAAGAACTAAAAGACATATGCGTAAACTATCTGCTGATTTGAATAAGTTACGTAAAATGTTAGAAGACTAATATATAAATTGGTTGCACGGTATTGATTAGTAATATATTGTGCAACCAATTTTTTTTTTTGTATTACTTCTTTTGTCTCCAACCCATTTCAACAAAATACGCTTCAAGTGCTGTGCCAGCCACGGTAGTCAGACTCATTAAAACGACACAAAACAGCACGAGCGGGCTCACCAACCATAATAGGAACAAACAAGCTTACTACTAGAGCTCCAAGCAACACAATGGTAAAACACCATAATACATTTATAACAATCATTTCTATTCTACTCCTTCAAAACTTAAAGCTTTACGTAAACATTTAATCTGATGTTTGGAATCATCCAACGCATTGTGATATGTTCCACCACGTGGTTCAGATCTAGCATCAAAATTACAAACATCATATACAGTCCTAGTATCCCTAACATTCCAAAATTTCCATGGAATAGGAATATCCATACGTACAAACAACTCATTCATAATTGGTTCATCAAAATTTATACCCTGACACCATAGCTTTTCACCCTTAACGTCTTTAAACCACGTATGAAACTCTTTAACAGAATCATATACAGATTTTCTATTATCTTTTAGTTGTTCTTTGGATTCTTTTGATTGTTTAGACCACCATTTTATTGTATCTGGGTCTGTAGTAAATCCAAGCTTCATACTGTCGTATGGACATATATTAACGTAGAAATCGTTTGATTCATATTCATCATAAGGATCAAACGTGCTTGCGCCGATTGATAATACTATACAGCCCGGCTTCTTACCAAGTGTCTCAATGTCTGCCATTATATCTGTCATTTGTTTTTCTTTTTGTTGTGGTTTTTATCTTTTCTACACCCGGTTAACAAGTTAATGTTTGTTTTAACACACTAACTTGTTTTCTAAGTTTACCAATTTCAAACTCTTTATATCCTATTGTGGTTTTAATTCGCGAATTTTATTTTCATAATTCTGTATAATAACATTAAGTTGTTTAATATATTCAGTATTTGGCATAGAACACTCTAACTCTTTCTAGAAGAGGTTTAATATAATCACGTAAATCTACTATGAATTCGTCGCCAGGACTTTGTTTATTATCATCCATGGCCATTAGAATAACGCCTTGTGTAATTGGAACTTTAAACATATCAGCATACATCAAACCATACGCGCACATTTGAATAAAGTAGTCTTGTATCATCCAGTAGTCTTTACGTTTTCTAGATGTCTTAAAGTCTATGATAGATCTTGTTGATTTATATGATGCTATTAAGTCTGTCTTACCTGCTACCTTTAAAGTATTAGAATACATGGCAGCCTCAATACCTAGAACATCATTAACATGCTCCAAATAAGGATAAACTTGTTTGAACAAATAATAGTCTCGTGTAAGTTTTTTAGGTTCTTTAAAATTGTTGTAATCCTTTATGAAATTCTCGCACAGATCATGCAAAGCTGTCCCGCGTTTACCAGCTTCTTTAAAGATTCTATCAGCTTCTTCATGACCAACAGAATCTCGCCAACGTTGAATACCAGCCATGTCTTCATCTGTTTTAGATTGGCCGAGAACAGTTGTTATAGATGGATATTTATTACCACTAGGATTCTGATATGTTCTACCAGTTTCTAGAGTTTCACAAAGGAGATCTGGGAATGTGTTATCATCAAATAGTATTCTATAATCAACTATCCTTGGAAATAATATTTTATTTTGTCTCATTAACGCTTCCATTATATATGCTTATAGCACATGTTGTGTTATCGTCGTCATCACATGAATCAATATAATCCAAGTCAATATATCTATCGCAATGTTCACATCTTACTATACTCATTTAAATTACACAATCTCTTTAAATTCGAAAAACTCAGCTTCTGTTTGGTCTTTGAATCCTGTTGCAATGCCTTCGTGATTTGTATAATAACCCATGATATATTCCTCAAGTTTATTGTTTATTAATTTCAATTAGATATAATACAACATCTACAAGACTATGTCAACTGTTTTCTTAGTGGAAACACAATTCTTTTCATCCCTTGTTCAGCTGGGTCTGTCTTTCTACCTGGTGATATTTCACAGTGACCAACAACATCTACACAATTATACTTCTTAAACAATGCTGGAACTATTTCGCTGCATGTTTTAATCTGTTTTTCTGTGATTGTATGAAACGGAACGCCAGCCGAATCAATATAAACTTCTTCAGCTGGAACCTTTGTGCCTGCCCACGAATAGTAAACTTCGTTCTTTTTTGTTAGTTGACCCCAAGCAATTAATTCAATACCAATTGCCCATTTGTTTAATCCATTTATTCTCATCAAATCTCTACGAATATATTCTGATCTTCCAGCATGCCATGCAATTTTTCTAAAATCATATAGCTGGGACACGCCGCCTTCTCTATCAATTGTTAGGTGCCACGACGCTTGTGTGTTGGGATTTTTGAAACTATTTAAGGCTGAAGTTTTGGACCCACCCGCTGTGTAATGTATAACAACATAGTCGCATATATTTCTACCCTGAGAATATTTCTTAAGGTCGTGGTCTATTTGTTCAACATAATTGCACGAACTCTGTAGTAGGTTGTCTTCACCGACTGAATATGACATATATTAGTATCCTCTGTCTTGTCTATCAAAATTCTCTTTATTTTTAATACAATACATGACAAATAACATCTCAGCGTCAATGTCTAAGCCAAGGTATAAATTAATAACAAAATGGAAAATGTCAATAGCTTCAAATGAACGTTCGGCTACGTCGTTACTTGTTAAGTTTTCATTTGTTTTCTCTGATCTAATATCATCGTATTTAGATTTCCATTTCTTCCAGTTTGCAGATCGAATAGATGAATCTCTAGACATACCAACAACTGCTTCAAACAATTCACGAAACTCATCATCAATAGCGGATTTTTGATCTTTTAGAAAATCTGTTAGTTCTCCTTTTGTTTGTATAGCTTTTGGTGGTTTACAACGTTCAGGAAACTTAGAACCAAGAGCTTCTTGTAGAGAGTTTTGCATCTTAAACATTTCGTCAAGTGGATTAACACCCTTATCTAACATTGTTTTATATAGAGTTTTAAATTTAGAAACATCATCTTCTTTTAGAAGATCTGCACATTCATTAAATTCTGACATATTTTTATTTCTTTCTATTTTGTAAATAATTCTTCCATGGGAGAAGCTAATTCATCGACCGCTATTATATCGCTTTTAAACGTAACAGGTAAATGTTTTTTGTTTTCATTATTCTGGAAAATAACATTTGAATTTGACGTTTGAAGTTCTCTGTTAATAAACATACAAGCAAACATGACCATGTCGGCTGCAGTACAAGCAGGAACGTTCTGAGCTATCATGTTTGTATTCTTCAGACCACCTTGTAGTTCAAAGTCTTCAGGAAAGCCCATCAGACAAAGCGCTTCACGAACATTCAACGATCTATCATGACTTGGGTGAATTGTATCATTCATGTTTCTACCAATCAGCGCATTCATAGTATCGTCAAAAACATGAACAGATCCATCCCAAACACCAAGACCCATAGCTTTCTTTTTAATTACATGACTGGCTAGTTTAATACCAAGTTCGTTATTTGTTTCGTTAAAATAAGCTAACGCCTTTTCAATATCATCGCGTTTCATAACATATTGTAACGTTGTCTTTAATCCTGATTCTATCATTGCCGATCTAACATCAAGATTAAGTTTATCTTTCATGTATATATAATATGGTTCAGATGTTACTTTCGTGTTTATGATAAGATCTTGTTGTGTTAGATCGCTAGGTATATTTTCTAGAAACGTCTTAAAGTTTTCTCTAGGTTTACGAACCCATGGCAGTTCTGGAGCTCTATCAGATTTCCACGCAAAAAAGAACGTTCGTTGTCTGTTTTGTGGTATACCATGGTGTTTTGTACTTGTTTTATAATAACCAGACGAATAACCATATTGATTAGCTGTCTCAGATAATCTTTTCGCCATTTCAGCCCCTTTATTAGAAGCAAGTGCTGGCGCATTTTCTAACATGAAAACATCACATTTGATTGTTCCCAACGATTCGCGTAGAGCATAATCCATCCACTTTGTAGATTCCGCGGTCGCGCCTTTAACAGAATTGCATTTACCACAATTTAAAGATGACAAAGCCGAACATGGAGGTGTTGCTACAATAATATTAACATGTTTTAGAGCATTACCTGATATAACAACACCTTCTTCATTTAGAACAACCTTATCCATTTTCCTTCCAAGAACTTCTTCCTGATAGTGTATGTATTGATTATCATGCGGAAAACCGTAACCAATTATTTGCTCGGGTGGTTTATTTAGCTCAGCTTCAGCGCCTAACGGAAATCCTCCAATAAGAGGAATCAATGCAGACCATGTTATATCTTTAGTACTTTTCATATTATTTAAATAACCCATCTAATAAGTTTGTTTCTAGTTTCTTATAATCACCTTTATTAACTCGTACATAATCGCTATTAATAGAAGACATTACAATATCATTTAGTTTAGTCCCATCATACATATCATCTGTTAGAAATTCTTTTTGTAGTAGTGCCAAAATCTTTTCACGTAGTTCATCACTATCATTTAAGAATTTAATTTTTTTACCAAGATCTTCAGGCTTCTTACATATTAGAAACTCTGGTATTCTTTTTAATACTTCGGGAACTTCGCTGGCGTAGTCAGGATGAAAGAATGGTATAACGCCTGCTTGAATCATTTCAATATATTTTGATGTAGCCCAACCTTTTAATATTGGTATTATAAACGTATACTTCACACTTGTCAATAGTCTTTGTGCATGTTCAATTTGTATTGTACCTTTAAAATTATTGTAAGGTAAAGATAAAGGATGTTCCCATTTGCCATAGATATTGGCATGTTCAATATTATCTAGGATCCATTCTTTAACTTGTTGGAATCTTGAAGGGTGTCCTTCGTTTAGAATCATTACAAAATTAGTATTTTTATCAATATTAATTGGGAATTTTCTATCATAAAGAAAGATCTTTTCCATTTCAGCGTACTTAGTATTTATAGTGTGGTTCTCTCGTGTCTGGTCTTCGTATGATCGTATTGTCTTCTTCTCATATGTTCCTGTAAACTGAGACAGAGTCTTAACTGGGTTTTCAATTATATCCCGGCTTTGAGCTAAAGTATATCTAGGATCGTTAACTATTTCAATGAATGGAACCTTCTCAGAATTTATCCATTCAATAATTGGTGTAGAATATCCTAAGGTCATCTCAATTACTGAAGCAGTTAGCGATCTGTCCTTAATTTGTTCAATTCTATTTGGAATAGTAACAGTACCGATCTGACCAATCATGAAAATAGAATAGTCAATAGTTATATTCATAGAAGCAAGCTTATTCTTTAGATAATCACGGTTTTCGTTTTTATACCCAGTTAGAACATCAACTACATTATCATATGGAAATAACGTAATGCGATCATCATATGATAGTTTCCTAAAATCTGACTTACCAATTAAATAGAAAGTTTTATCTGGATTATTGTTAGCAAGAATTCTTAACATAGATCCTGGCTCGTTATCGCCGCCAATAGGAGAGAACGCTGTCTTAAACTTAATAGATTTACCAATTTTTGCGAAGGCTATATGTTTCATGTTATTTTATCAAATCCAATTCTAAATGGTAAAAATTTATCTTTAAGGTATTCCAATACTTTAGCGTATTTACTATCTGAGAATACTTCCCAACTATCATCAATAATTAAATCATTGAAACTTACATCATATGACTTTTCAATGTCAGAAATAGTACAATCTGGGTGAATAAGTGGTATACAATTATTCTTTATAGATTCTATGATTCTAAACACTGAAATAGATTTCTTATCATACGGAGGTATTACTAACGTGTATTTCGAATGTTTAATATATCTAAGATACGTATCTCTGTCAACAAAATTGGATGTCTTTTCTAGTTTATTATGAGCAAATATATTAGTCTTCTTAAATTTACTAAAAATATTATCATATGAATCCTGAGCTTCTGCTCTGTTTTTAGTTATAATAGTGTATCCAAACGTAAAATCATATATCTTCTGTGATAGATCTGTTTCGCCTTCAAAAAACATATGATCTTCAGTGTCATAAAAATATTGTAACATATCAACGCGTTTCATCTTATAATCTTCAATATCATAGTTATGAATCTTCTGATATTTTTCTGGAACATAATCAGAATGAAAATCACCAATAGAAGCTTCTTGTGTATCGTAGACAATTTCGTATAAAGGTATGCCCAATTCTTTAGATGCTTTAATACAACCTAAGAGGTGAGTTAAATGTATACCAACAGACACAAAGTTGATCTGGAATCTATCATTGTTTGTTGGGAATAATATAGTTCTTTTTGTTCCACGAAATATATTAGAAGCGCTAGATAGAATACCGCCGTAGATAAAGATAGCGTCATAT
>Ga0136601_1000528_pt1 | contig 16164 bp, 32 predicted proteins | sample AntRauMFilla2699_FD_181020 | JGI IMG/M metagenome (GOLD analysis project Ga0136601, IMG submission 181020) | Saline lake microbial communities from Rauer Islands, Antarctica - Metagenome Filla 2 #699 | ecosystem: Environmental > Aquatic > Non-marine Saline and Alkaline > Saline | place... | reverse complement strand
TAAACCATTGTTTCCTGTTGGACCTGTGGCTCCAGTCGAACTAGCAGCTCCATCTGTACCTGCGACTCCTGTAGGTCCAATACCACCTGTAGGTCCTAAATCACCATCCGATCCTTGAGGGCCTTGCACACCTTGTTGACCCGTGGGTCCTTGAGTACCTTGGATACCTTGAGTACCTTGAGTACCTGTTGGACCAATATCTCCTGTTGGACCGATTGGACCTTGATTTCCTTGAGTACCTTGTAAACCATTGTTTCCTGTTGGACCTGTGGCTCCAGTCGAACTAGCAGCTCCATCTGTACCTGCGACTCCTGTAGGTCCAATACCACCTGTAGGTCCTAAATCACCATCCGATCCTTGAGGGCCTTGAACACCTTGTTGACCTGTAGGTCCTTGAGTACCTTGAGTACCTTGAGTACCCTGAATACCTGTGGGACCAATATCTCCTGTTGGGCCTGTTGGGCCTTCATCACCTTGTGAACCTTGATTTCCTTGTGTGCCAGTATCTCCCTGAATACCTTGAATACCTTGAATACCTTGTGCTCCAGTATCACCTAAACCAGTAGGACCTAAATCTCCAGTATCTCCCTGAATACCTTGAATACCTTGTGGTCCTGTGTCTCCAGTAGGACCATCAGATCCTGTTAAACCATCGGCACCATCAGAACCACTAGGTCCTGTATCTCCTGTATCTCCAGGTGCACCTTGAGGACCTAAAGTTCCTTGAATTCCTTGATCACCTTCTGGTCCGGTATCTCCTTGAATACCTTGAATACCTTGATTTCCAGTGGGTCCTGGATTTCCTTGAATACCTTGTGGTCCTGTAACACCCTGCAGACCTGTTGCACCGAATCCTGTTGGACCTGTGATTGAAGCTCCAGTAGGTCCTAAATCTCCAGTAGGCCCAGTGCTTCCAACTCCTGTAGGCCCGATAGGACCTGTGATTGAAGCTCCAGTAGGTCCTAAATTTCCAGTGGGTCCTGTAACACCTTGTAGACCTGTTGCGCCTAGGCCAGTAGGACCTTGAATACCTTGATCACCAGTATCACCTTGAATACCCTGAATACCTTGAATACCTTGTTGACCAGTAGGACCTGTTGTACCTATACTTCCTGTAGGTCCAGTTTCTCCTTGACTACCTGTTGAACCGATTCCTGTATCTCCTTGAATACCTTGAATACCTTGAATACCCTGAATACCTTGGGGTCCTGTAGGTCCACCAGCTGGACCAGTGCTTCCAATTATTCCTGTAGGTCCAGTGAATCCTTGAATACCTTGTAATCCAGTACTTCCTGTAGGCCCGGTGTCTCCTTCTGCACCTTGAGGACCAGTATCTCCACCACCAGTAGGTCCAGTAGGTCCACCTGCAGGTCCAGTAGGTCCAATTCCAGTCGGCCCGGTATAACCTGTAGGTCCAGTATCTCCATCAATTCCTTGAGGTCCAGTATCTCCATCAATACCAGTCTCACCTTGGACTCCTGTAGGTCCACCCGCTGGTCCTGTGACTCCTTGAATACCTGTAGGCCCGGTATCACCTAAACCTGTAGGCCCGGTATTTCCTGTAGGCCCAGTAACTCCAGTCGCTCCAGTTGGCGCTCCTAAAGGTCCGGTAGGTCCTTCTTCTCCTGTAGGTCCTGTAAATCCAGTAGGTCCATCATCTCCATCACAACCTTTAGGTCCTGTTGGACCTGTAAGTCCTGATGGGCTTCCAGGTGGTCCTGTAGGTCCTGTTGATCCATCATTTCCATCATTTCCATCATTTCCATCTTGTCCATCACTTGGTCCACCTGTACCTCCAATTTGTGAGTTACTAGGCACATCTGCAAAATTTGCTGCAGGTATAGTAACAATTTTGGTGATAAAATGGGAAGGCATATATACAACCTCACGATTCTGAAAATCTGAGATATTGATTATTGTTCCATCATCAGAATATCTAAACGCTCTGTCTAAATCAACAAATCTTTCTTCTTCAAGCTCTTGTTCTTCAATATCTGTATCCTGTGGAGTATCGGAAGATTCCTCCTGATCTTTAAAATATTCAATAATTTCGTCAACTTCTTCTTGTGTAATTTTTACGCCTACATACATATCAATAGTATGTGTAGCAAGATTTATTTGGTTGGGTTCAGTACGATTAGGAAGATTCGAAAATGAATTAATTTTATCAAATGATAAAATGTAAATTTTAACATCAGTATCAACACGGTCCTCAAGCGGATAATATCTATATCCTTCGATAATTGATCCGTTAAGATTACCCGAGAAAATTTGACCTAATTGAAAAACGTTATTCATTAATTTAGAAATTTCTTATATTCTATATATCTAACTTAAAACTTTTATCCTAAAACTTTATATAATATCTATAAACATAAAGACTATGGCTTATAACGAGAAAATCAATTGGGTTTTTGAACAACATGCAAAAACTAACCATTTAAAGAAGCGAATTTGAATGTACTAAAGATTTCAGAAAAATTTAGTATGGAATATATCATGCAATATCCAATATCAGCAATTTCAATCATTATATTTTTGGTGTTGTTAATTATCAAATTTAAAAAACCCAAAGTTAGATGAAAGATTATATTGAAGGTTACAAATTAAAAGAACATGAGTATCTTTTAAAGATTAGAAAAAATGATGGTAGATGGAAAACTGATGATACTGGTTTTCTGACAAAATTTAACAAAGATGGATCATTTCCTGTTAACTTTAAAAATTGGCCAGGATATCAATATGATAACAACAACCAACGCAAACCAGATCTGCCTATCTATATTATTGAGGAAAATTTTAGATCAGGGTGGAAATTATTTTCATGGAGATTCGGTAAAAGCCGGAACTGGGCAGTACTTTTACATCCTGAGGGATTTACTTTAGAAATACACATGGAAGAGTTTTTAAGTCTCACAAAGAAAATTACAATTATTAACGGCGAACTTCAAGGAAAGTTCAAATGGCAAAAAAACATATTAGTAAATGAATAAACTTGATACAAATTACATTACATTATTAGAAAAAATTTTAGATAAAGGAGTTACTAAAGGAGACCGCACAGGCACAGGTACTACTGCAATATTTGGGTATATGATCGAACATGATATGCGAGATGGCTTTCCTTTGCTTACTACCAAGAAAATGGCTTGGAAGCAAATAGTAACTGAACTGTTGTGGTTCCTTCGAGGTGAAACTAATATTCAGTCTTTAGTGAACGATGGAAATAATATTTGGGTGGGTGATGCTTATAAGAAATATGTTATCGATAATTCACTAAATGCAGATGGCCATTTAAACAGGGTTGAGTTTGTTACAAAAATAATGGCTGATGATAAATTTGCAGCTGAGTGGGGTGATTTAGGCCCTATCTACGGTAAACAATGGCGGAATTGGGAAACATTTGAATGTGAGAGTAAAGACCACGATGAATACTATCCATCACTTTATGGAATAGACCAAATCCAAAACCTGATCAATGATCTAAAAACAAATCCAGATTCCCGTAGGATGATGGTTAATGCCTGGAATGTGGGCGAAGTAGATAATATGGTATTACCACCATGTCATTATGGATTCCAGGTTTGGACTCGTGAGCTGACACCAGATGAACGCATAAAAATTTATTTGAATAAATATGCGTCTGATATTGATAAACCTGCCGGGTTTATTGAAGCTAAGTTAAAAACAAGAAATATACCAACACGTACAATCTCATTAGCATGGAACCAGAGGTCAGTAGATACTTTCTTAGGACTACCCTTTAATATCGCATCTTATGGTCTACTTTTAGAAATTATTGCCAAAGAAGTCAATATGATACCTGAAAAAATCACAGGTATGTTAGGAGATACACATTTATATTCCGATCATATAGAACAAGCAAAAACTCAGATTTCTAGAGAACTTGAAGCAACTAAACTTCCTACATTGTCATTCAATAAAGAAGATATTTCTATCAATGATGATTTACAGTTTGAAGATTTTAACTTAAATAATTACGTACCTTTAGATAAAATCAAAGCACCACTAAGTAACTAACTATGAAATTTATAATTGACACAGAGAAAAAACAATCTTTTTACAAGAGGATGTTACATTACAACAACTTTCTGACCTTTTAGGAAAAATGTTTCCTGATGGTGATTGGAAAGAATATACATTATTACAAACTGAAGATATTAATTGGAAAAAGTTTATCCCGACACAATCACCACAGCCTATGATTCATCCAGGTCAGCCTTATTGGGGTGGCACAAATGATTTTGTTTATGGTGGAGCAGGTAGCACTTCAGCGGAATGGAATGTTAGTTGTGGTCTATTAACGAACGATATAAATGATACAATAGAACTTTCTGATAAGTTTGATTTTAGTACAAATGGTACTTATTTTATCGACGCGAAATTAAAATAAAATTTTATGATAAATGAAGAAGGCGAAGAAGGCCTTATGGGATCTTATGGTCCAAACGAGAGCGGGTATATCCATAATTTAGTGAAGACTACATCGGATTTGCTGGATATTGAATAAAAAATATGAAAACAACAAAAACTATTTGCTTACTCAAACCTACATCATACGATAAACCATCCGGAGTTGACTTAGAATCACCTAAAGTGGAGAAATTTGAAAGCCGATTCGAATTTTTTGATAATGACCAGAATGAATTTCATTTATGTAAAATCAAAGATAAACAATACATTGCTTGGAGACCTGCAAAATCAGATCAATATTCATTTTCGCCAATTATGAGTAGGAATAAATATACTCGAACTGATTCTGCTGCAAATAAACCATTTTTTAAAGCGATCAAGAATTTCGTCAAATTAACTTTCAAAAAGTATGATTGATCAAAATAGTCTTTTACCTTTTAAGAAAATTTATATGGACAAACCAGTTCAAGAATACGTTATGACTCCCGATTTTTTGGGAATGTCAATCCAGGGCACTCCAGGTAATCGACCATATCTTACCCAAATGCAGGTCCAAGATATACATTTATCAAAAAATAAAAGATTTACGTATGTTACATCTAATGATAATCTTTCGGATCCAGATTATTTTCAGCAATTGCAGCTAAAAATGTCAACTCAGTTTGCTAATGATATCAACGAAGAATTCATGGATATTGTTCGACATAACTCAATTAATGTTATACCTAGTATAGACAGTAGATTTAAAAGGTGGTTATATCGAGTGTTTAAATATCAGTCTAAATTTTTTATTGATCATCGGGATTTTAAAAATAACAATTTAGAAGAATTAATTCAATTTCAAATATATGACATTAATCGTAAATTGTTTATTTCTGGAAAGAATCACCAGTATTTTTGCGTTTTACCCATAGAAATCTGCGATTTACTTTTTTACTCAAACAATTATCAAGAAAATGATTTTGACAGATCAGTAGATATTAGACCAATGGGTAAATTGGTTATGAATAACTATATTGTACATATTTATACAAATCTAAAAAATAGAAATGAAATTGTCACAGGTGTAGCAGATGAGTATGCTGTTGAACCACATATTAGTTTTATCCATTGTGTTCAATCTGAAAGTTTTAGTGAAGATGACGGTATGACTCGTGTGAATACGAATTTAAAATACACCTTCCATAAAAAGGATGACGCAACATTGTCATTTAGTAGACCTAACCTGAAACATTTTAGAAATTTACTTTTTACTACAAATAAGAGAGATTTCTTAGATCATATTAAATCAAAAATCAAATCAATATTTCAAAAATGAAAAAGAAAATAGAAATGTATATCTTACCACGTCAGGTAGGAAAATCTACAAGAATAATTGAACAATTTATAATGGCAGAAATGCGTCGGCATTATAATAAGTCAGAAGATCTTAATTTTATCGTTTGTATGTCATCATCAAGCCGTATTCAACTAATCCAAAAAATTGAGAGATTAAAATATCCTGGAAGTATTGATTCATCGTGGAGATTACAAATACTCACACCCAATATTCCTAAAGGGATTGATCGTACAAAAGTTAATCGAGTTTTCATCGATGAATATGAACATTACTTGTATGATCAAAAGAAAGAAATTTTTAAATTCTTGTATGACGAACATGAAAATATAATAGCCGATGTTACTATTTATTCTTCATTAAAAGAAATGTTATTTTTACGAGAAAATGATGAACGCGGCCAAATGTATTCACAATATCCTAACGATCTAACTTATCATCCAGATACTATACATTTGCCTATTGACATAAATTTTTATAATCCAAATTTTTCAAATAACGAAAAAATCAAAACTATAGGTTTAGAAGCTTTCAAAAAGGAATATAAACCTACAGAATCAATACTATGAAAAGAAGAGGACCTTTAACTAAAAAGACTACTCCTGAAGAAAAACGACAACTTCGGGCAAATAGAGAATATCCAGTAGATGTTTATTATGCTAGTGAAATAGTAGGTAAAATGAACAAGCGAGGTGAAGTCATTTTCAATGATTTTAAATATACATCATCTATTCTCAAAGGTATGGAAGAATCTAAACTTGGTATTTTTGATACTGATCGAAGCGGAAATTTTACAGTCAAACATGTCGAAATTAGAAAAACAGAAGAATGAACAACATATCATATTTGGAATTACCAGAAGATAAAGCGACTCCTGAATTCTGGGGTAAAGCTATCAAAAAAGGATTAACAATAGGAAGTGGTTATTTTTTAACTAAGGATCATAGGAATTTTGTGAATTATTATGAAGCAATGGCACAGACTCTAACCAAAAAGGAATCTGTTTTCAGTCGAGCAACTAGTTCAAAAATTCAAATGATGGGTAAGTCAAAATATAAAGATGTTATGGCTGAAAATTTCTGTCATAATTTCGACAAAATAGGTACCTTAGTAGAGAATTTAGAAATTAATCAACAGAAATTAATTGACGAAAATCTACCAACAGAACCTGCGTTTTTCATTATTGAGGATTGTGCGGGTATACCTATGTCACAATTAGACTATTTGATTAATATGTTCCCTAAAACTACAGAATTTATTGTGTATACATCTAAAAAACTTTTTACAGATATAGAAGTTTTAGAAAAATCATCCAAATGAAAATAGTAAAAGCCGTAAATGAAGTTCACAGACCTAATTTTGAAAAAATAGTTTTTCTAGCAGGTTCTATAGAAAATGGTAAAGCTGAGGATTGGCAAGAAGCTGTAACCAACTCATTAAAGTATTACCGTATAAAGGACCATGTGTTATTGGTAAATCCTAGAAGAGAAAAATGGAATCCTGATTGGTTAGGAAGTAAAGAACATAAACCAGAATTGGATCGGCAGATCAACTGGGAACTAGATTATTTGATTAATTCTACACATGTTCTATTTAATTTTTGTAAATACACCATATCACCAATATCTTTGTTAGAACTTGGTATGATTTCAATGAAATATTCCCAAAGATCAATATTACCTAGGAAATTATTTGTTAATGTGGAAGAAGGTTATCAAAGAATAGATAATGTTCAATTAACAATGCAGTTTTTAGAAAAAACCTATGGTCTAAATATTTTTACTTATGAAAATGACATTCATCAAGCAACATGGGATTTATCTAGGGAATTGTTATGAAAAAAGTAATACTTAAAGATGGAACATATGCAGTGTCTTTAAAAGAATGGTTTTGGTCAGAATAACCTAATCTGAAAATTTTTAAAGATCAATCTTGTGATGAAAGATTATATGAAACCTTTGTAGATATTGAGCTAAACGGCCAACTTAAAACACAAAAATATCATTTTGGTCCTTTGTCTATTGACAGTAATTTTCATAGGGTATTAATGACTGTTAGAAAAAAAGATATTAAATATGCTAAATTTTATAAATGTGGTAAATGTCGGTTGATATCAGATAAAGATAAAAATGATTTAATCCAGAAAGGAATGCTTCATCTTGTTATTCGTAACATACAATTATTTGAAACTTTTGACTATAATATGAATATAAAATAAAATTATATATTTGTTGTTATGTTTTAGTTAATAATTTGTTTTACAATATAAAAAGAAAAATATGAAAAATGAAGATTTAATAAATTACACGAAAGAAGAACTCGATGAAATGTTCGTAAATCTAATAAATGAGATGGAACGAAAAGGTAATGAATATATGGAATACTATAATAATTCAAGGGATAAAGACTTTGATATTGATAAATATACTTACGCTGCTGGATTGCTTACACAAGTAAATCGAGTTCGTGCAATGGTATCATTAAAAAATTCAAAACAAATTATTAATTAAACATAATTATCATATATAACCAATCATATTTAATCTTTTAATAACTAATAAAACTTAATGCAGGTATATTTCGAAAATGATAATTTACAAGAAGGTCCATTAGACTCGTTAACAGATAGTATCAATCTAAATTCTATAGATTATTATGATCTTGATGTTGATAAAATCAAAACAATTGAAGATGTTGTATTGATTTTACGGTCCCTCAATTTCCAAATACAAATTGATAAGGGTGTAACAGAACATCAATTCAAAGACATTATGCATTTACTTAAAAAAGTTAACTAATGACACCAGATTTTAATTTTAAACCACTTTTAATACTCATTGCAATAATCTCTGTCTTCGTTGTTGGACTTACCACTTGGGCTATTTTTGGTTTAGGTTCAAACGTTATTGAATCTACAGAAATTATAAAACCAAGATTAGAAATAGATTCAGAAAACGGAGTAGTAGACACACTTTATATTTACCAAAAAAATGAATAAAACTTTTCCAGAAATTTTACAACAAACTATTCTAGCTATAGAAGAAATGATTGAAGCTGAAAATCAACATTTCGATTATCTAGTTAGAAATGATGCACCTGAGGATTTCATAAAAATAGCGAAAGAATATCGGGATCATTATAAAACAAGACTACAAGAATATCGAGAATATTATGAAAAATTAGTATGATGAAAAGAATTATTTTATTTTTCAAAAGAGTTTTCATATACACAGAATATGATAAAGATTTGTATGTTTTTTATAAAAAGAATAGAAATGAAAACGTATAAAATAGAATCAAGTGAAGAATTGAACATTAAAAGAATGTATCTACCACTTGAAATTAATCAAATTTACCCTAATTGTCAAGAAAAGATTCTCATTGATTTTAGTCAAGATTATTTAAGCTAAGATTGAACTTGAAATAGATGAAAAACTTACACCACAATGAATTACCAACATGAAACTAGAAAAATCAACACCCCCAAATTAAATGACTTGTATAACAGGATTAGTAAATAAAGAAAAGGGTTATGTAGTCATGGGTGCAGACTCACTTGCATCTTCAACCAATTCTACGATACATAGAAAAGACAAAAAGATATTTAGACTTGGTGATTTTGTTGTTGGTTGTACCACTTCATACCGAATGACGCAAATTATCCAATTCTCCTTTGTGCCACCTCAAATAAAAGATAAAGATTTATTTGAGTACATGTGCACAGATTTTGTTAATAAACTAATCGAATGTTTTGAAGAGAATCTTTATTCTCGTAAATATGATGGTCAAATCGATGGTGGTACATTTATAATTGCGTATAAAGATAGACTTTTTAAGATCTATGATGACTTCCAAGTAGCCGAATCACAGCTTGGTTATCATTCATGTGGTTCAGGTGAAGAATATGCATTAGGTTCGCTATACACATCAAAGGAACTCAAGACTAAAGATCGAGTAATCGAAGCAATTAAAGCTGCATCCTATTTTTCGCCCACAGTCGGTGGAGAAATTCATATTATTACCACTTAAGTAAAACTTTTTCATATTTTATGAATATAACTAAAAAGATCTATTATGAGTTGGAGTGATCCATGTTCAGATTGTGGTAACGTTCGAGCTTCTTGTGAATGTGGAATGCCTTCAGATAAAATCAGGATTATTAAGATGTCTATAAGTAAAATCATTAAAGAATCTTTTGAGGGTAAAATGATTCGTGTGGTTAAATACCAGCATCCCACAAATAAAGGGGAATATCTTTATGTATCTGATCCTTCGTATTTAAGGGCTGACATTGAATATGAATTTTGTCATAAAATTATTCATGAAGTAGATGTTAAAGTTTATGATCAAGAATCTACATCATATACATTTTATTTTAGTGATGGTCATATCTGGATTGGCAGTGAAATAGAAGAATTTGAAATTGTGAAATAATGGAAAAAATAAAAGTAATGTCAACAGTTTTAGAACATATTGAAAAAATACAAGATGTTCTAACGGATGAACTATTAGATGAAAAAGTTGAACAATGGCATCAGAACGATTCACAACTTCCTTTATACGAGTATTTGGGTATGACAATAGCTGAATATAACCAGTTTCTTACAGGAAAGGAAAAACGAGTCTTAGAACCAATTGATATAATTAAGTCAATCACAATTGTTGAAAGTGAGTTGATTAAGTTAAAAAAATATCTATGAAATTAGAACCTAGTCATCTTATACCTTACCTGCCTTATGGACTGAATATGTATAATCCTCGTGATGGAAGAGGTGCATACAACGTTCACCTCAAACATAAGATAAGAAATATGAATAAAATTGAAATATCCGATTATCTTGATACTTCATTTGATCTTGAGATTAGCTTGGAAACAGAAGATTATTCTCAAAATATAGATTTATATGATGGTTATAAAATAGTACAAAAATTACACGAATGGCATTTTGACACCCAAAGTCTAATCAAAAAGGAATTGGCAATTAACATCAACACAGTAGAATTATGAGCGAAGAACGCAAAACAGTTTTTTATTTCATTATCATTGTTATGGTCATATTAGCAGTAATTTCAATTACACGATGAAAAACTTTGGAATGGAATGGAAAGAAATACAATCTAACAAGGTTAAAGTTTTCCGATTAGAAGATGAACCTGAATTTAAATTAAGCGTATGATACCGTACACATTGAATACACCTGAGGTGCGAATTTTCTTAGAGTCGAAAGGCTTTCGACCTTTGCGTTTCTTTCAAGGTAAAAAATTTATACGTCCAATTATCTCTAACTGGGCGAACAAGGATCATCAATGGAAAGAACATGAATATTGTACATTCAAAGAATCAGAAATTGTACACATGGATTACCTTACTCAGGAACTTTCATTTACTGAATTCTCTGAAAAAGTTGAAAAAATATATGTATGATCACACCTGAAAAATATTTAGAAGATCAAAAATTATATATGATAGATCCACTAACAGGTTATCAAGTGACGTATTCACAATTGGTAAGAATGTTAGAAGAATATTATGAAGCTAAATCTATGCAAATTTTTAATAGTCAAATAAAATGAAAAAACGATACGTAATCCAAAACACACCAATAAAATTTCCGTTTGTGAGTACTGTTCTATATTCATTTTTGCTTTATTATTTTGAAGTCAATCCTATATTGTGGGGCGTTTTCATTACACTCTATTCAATTTATTGGATAATATGTATTATGGCTAAAATAAATGAAGTCAGTGTTGATTTAACTGATGATTTATCAAAACAAACCATGAATGAAACTCCGTAAAAAATATCCTAAGAAAATTTCGATAAGTATGCGGGAGGCACCTATGGCACATAGCATACTTATGTTAAGTTTACAAAACCAAACCTTTTAGATATGTTTAAAACAACGAAAGAAACCCCATTTTGGAAAACACACACAATACATATTCCACCACCTCCACCAAAAGAGGTTTTGAAAATAAGGCAGATGTTAAGTCAGGCGGAGGTCTGGATTAATTCAGGTGAAAAAGAACTTGCTGAAAAGCATTGGGCTTTAATTTCTTCTGAGTGTCTTAAATATAGCGAGAGTTCTTTATAGCGCCCCACTTCAAGTCCGAAATACACATTAGTAGTTTTAAGTATTGTCCGAGTGGCATTTATTTGTCGCCCACATGATCGATACGTAACTTGGCTTCAGCATAATGCTACCGTAGGCGTAGAGATTTATGATTGTACTTTGTCACAAATTGTTGACAACCTAAAAGATTACAAAAGAGCAACTATTATATTACTCAACGCAAATGACGAATCTTAGCCCTAAGAAGACTCAACTTTTGCATATATTTCCATATCAAACACATTAACCCGTATAAGGGTATAAGAAAAACAAAAGAATAACATACATACACAATGGATCATATAACAATCATACTACTTATCATCATCGGTATTATAGGCTTAGGTCTGCTAGTACTATGGATAACGCAAGACAAACAAGATAGGAGTAACTCACAGGAAGTGGAGTCAGCACCTAGCCTACTCCTACCAGTGAAAAAACAGCACAAGACTTTGCAGAAAACGTGAAGGGTGAAATTAAAGATATTCGTAATCATCCAGAAGCTAAGTCTAACTTTAAATTAAAGTAGTGTATGATAAACAAGATGCTAAGGACTGGGGCGGTAAAGATGAATACTAAATGAATAGGATGTTAGATAAGACTCAAAGTAGAGGTACAAATTGAGTAAAAAAGCAAAGTAAGTATACTTGGAGTACTTAGGTCAAATTAAGGAAAAAGCCTAGATAGACTATTATATAGACAAAGGATAAGAAATGCTGCAAATACTCGGGGTCCTAGAGGAAGTTTAATGTTGTTAAACACGAGTCGCGCCAGCTTAGTAAATTTTAAAATATTTTGAATCAAAATAGACTGTTAATAACTATTGCCTCTAAGGATCTTCTATTACCTAGCTTAACATCTAAGACATTATTAGTAATCTTATGGGTATATCTATATCAGCTATTTTAGATGACCTCTAAGGCATACAAGAATAAATACCTAGTTTGAGCTTGAATGAGGTCTTTTCAAAGTAGACTATTCTGTTGACTTTCTTAACTTGGACTTATGATATGCTTTAGCAAATGCTTTCAATTCCTCCTCGGAAAAGATATCCATTACCTTCTGCATATAAAGTCGCAACAAAAACTAAGCACAACACAAAATATAGTGCAATAGCTCGTGCCTCACTACGACACCATATTCAACACGTTAGGCACAATAAAAATTATTCCCATTCTCTTTCAAAAACACAGAAAAACTTTGTATTTGATTTAACATCTTCTATTCTACCTGCCTCATTCCAATTTATCTTATACCAACCCTCTTTTAACAACTGTTTTTCTGTTCGCTCGTATAATTCCTTATTAGCCCAATCATAATTAATTGTAGTCCTTGTTTTAGCCATAATTTTAAAAGTGCCTAACAATGTATGTAGCAAATAGCTGTTAAGCTTATTTTAGTACTATCTGCTTAATTATTAATTTACTGTTTATCTACTTAATTCTGTGAGGGCTACTTGCTATATACTAAACGTTTCTTTTTAATCCAATCTCTTATTTCATCAATGTTCATTTGAGTAACATCGTAAGCCTTTTCGTTAAAGTTCTCTTGAGCAAAACAGCTCATTGCAATTAGTTTTAGTTGAAGTTCTTCTAATAAAGCACAGCAGCTAACAACGGCTAAATCTCCATTGCCTTGTGCGTTTTCCGTCTTGGTTTCTTTACTCATAGTTTCGTGTTGTTTGAATCTTCGTACTCCGTATTTAAAGGCAACAGAGTTTAGCCAAACCGTTGGGTCGTCATTTGCCAAATATCACATCGAGTATTCTACACTCTTTGCAATTACAATCTTCTTCGTGCCCTAATGTTTTGACGGGCAACGAACGCCCAACATCGGGTATAGAGCAGTTTTTCACTTGTAATTCTCTAAAAAACGCCAGATAATGTTGGTGCAATTCGTTTGCGGTAAATTTATAGTGCATTTCTCTCCACCCTTTACAATCATGTTTTCGGGCGTAAGCTAAAAGACCTCTAATCATTTTATCTTCTTCAATCATTAATATCGTTGTTTAATCCGTAAAAAACCGACTCCATACCCGCGCTCGTTAGCAAACATTTGGGCTACTGCTTAATTTCATCTTTCAGTTGCTCAAATCTTTCTGTTGTTACTATTATTTTTCTTGGTGTATTTTCAATTGCTCTCTCAAGTGATTGGAATAGTTCTTTTTTGCTTTTACATAAATGCTCTATTGCTTCATAAGGCGTTAATCCTCTCGCCATAGATTCAAAGATGCTTCTAAACTCTGCATCAAATTGAAACTCTTCAAAGAACTCTTCTGTAAACTGTGCTTTTAATTCAAATTGGTTCATAATAAAAACGATTTGCTAACACCACCATAAAGCGATTAAGGTAAGTGCTAATATTAAACATTGTGCTACGCTTTACGGTGCATAGCCAAACCGTTGTGCGTAATACTACCCAAGAAACCACTCACCTAAAGGAGCAAATACATAAATAGTAAGTAAACAGCATATCAATACAATTACCGCAATTAATGGGTACATTTCTAAAGGGAATTTTTGTCTACTAAAAAACAATATTAAATGCATTGAACCACATACAAACATTGCTATAAATTCGATAAATAAGATAAATTTTAATACATTCATAATCGTAATACGCACAACACTATTAAGTGTCTTCTCTGGTTTTGCCGCACCGTTACCGTCGTCGTCGTCTGCTCCAATACATAGCAGAGATTGAAGGCCGTACCGCCGAGCGTATGTAATACCTGATCCTTGAGCTTGTGCTTCATTTTGCTTTGCAAAAACTATTTGCGTTAGGCTGTCAAACATTTGTCCAGTGGTGTGAAGGAGAACCGTTTTAACGTAGTGTACACCATCAATTGTCACGGTTGGCTGTAATACGCTTATCCCGTTCTTGTGAAGAGCAGGAAGGCAAGCCTCTCGAATACTGTTGAGGTCTGCGTACTTTGATTTAAAGAAAGGATTTTGAGCCCCCTTCTTTGCGTTGCCCATTTCCTTCTGGGCAGCTAAGATTGCTTGTGCTATTTCTATCATTTGTTTGGTTTTTGTTGCTGCAATGTACAATTAATATTTTAGATAACTGCTAACACCAAAAGAAGTGCCATTAAGGAACGGCACTTCTTTTGGTGTTAGCATTAATACTAATCTTCATCTTCAGTAAAGTCTGACAAATCACAGTTCCAATTTTGGATAATTCCCTTTTCATCAATATCCATTATGATATAATCTCCATAACCACTTCCTTTTGGACACATAATAGATGGTACGTAACCGTCTATCTCTTTTACAATATCTCCATTAATATCAATTAATTGATAAAGACCATTGTCACATATTTTATAATGTATTTCGGCTTTAGTTCCTTGCTCCCAATTTACAATCTTACCTGTTTCAATTTCAATTATTGGCTTCCATCTACCCCCATCTCTACAAGGTATCAATAAACCATTTTCGTCTTCAGTATCATTTACGGTTGCGTCCCCCCAATATCTAACACCTGCACTTACTTGTAAATAATCAATGTCAAATTCTTTTGTTACTTTTAATTCTACTTTCATAATATTAGTTTTTATAATTTATATTTCTAGTTTAATAATCCGTACTAATGCTAACACTAAATATATGGCATAGAAAAAACGCCTTGGTATCATATCTATATTTTTAAGTTTTTTCATATCATATTTAAGTTGTTCAAGTTCTCTACTTGTTTCAGGTACATTGCTCCAATCGGTTGCCCATTCGTCAACTCTTTTCAAAGTAGACTAGAGTACTTTGGAGATATAAATTATCTTGTGAAATCGAGGTAGTCCTGTGTCGGCATTCTGAAAGTCGCTGAGTCTGTTATTCCTAGCAGCATCTTTGCCCTGATTGATCTTACAATCAGTATCCTTTAAGTTGTCATAGTAATCATCCGCCACTTCAATTCGAGCTTCTTTGTCTATGATAATTCTACAGCCATCTACTTCTAAGTATTCTAAGTTCATTTTCTTTTATTTTTCATTAACACTAAGCCTAACAATGTATAAAAACAAAAGCTATTTTAGACTGTTTAGGCTTCTGCTTGTTTAGTATAAATATAATCATTTTTATCGACAACTCAAAAGAAAAAGGTTAATAAAATAATAATTTAAAAGTTCGTTTTTCAAAAGGCACAAACCATATACCAATCCGTTGTAGTTAATTGTGCTTATCACACACTTGGCAATATATTGGGTTTTTGTAGTAATCATAATCTACAATACCATCTTCACAATTCGGGTTATCGCACAACTCCACTTCGCTATCCTTACATTTA
>Ga0136601_1000527_pt1 | contig 16175 bp, 15 predicted proteins | sample AntRauMFilla2699_FD_181020 | JGI IMG/M metagenome (GOLD analysis project Ga0136601, IMG submission 181020) | Saline lake microbial communities from Rauer Islands, Antarctica - Metagenome Filla 2 #699 | ecosystem: Environmental > Aquatic > Non-marine Saline and Alkaline > Saline | place... | reverse complement strand
AGAAAAAGTCATTGATGACAGTCCCAGCTCAGCGGCACGGATATTCATAGCGGCTACAAAGCTGGGTAAGGGCTGACGGCTGTCTAGGAGTGCCCCAACTGCTGTCGCAATCGAGTGTGCGGCATCGTTGGATGATGACATCATGGCAAAGTCGCGTAACGATTGCTGAGTGAGTAACTGACCAGGAATGAGACCGCTGGTGCTCTCTAGTGCGCTAGCGGTTTGGGGAATGCGAACCCAGGTATCTTCGGTTACTAGCTCATGTGCAACTAATGTGGTCATAAGTTTTGTAATAGACGCAATAGGGCGTACGGCATCAGGGTTCTTGCTATAGAGTACTCGTTGGGTATTAACATCTAGGACAAAGGCGCTTTCGGCAGTAATTGCAATATTTTGCAGTGGTCCAATTACATCAGGCAGTCCGTCTGGTGCCTCATTGATGGCTGCTGTCTGTTGTGAAATAGGGTTGGATGACGGGGCGGATCGATTGACTTGTTGCGTGACAATGCCGATTCCAAATACCAGTATCAAAAACCCACCTAAAATGAGAATTTGCGGAAACACCGGAAATCGTGATCGCTTAGGCAAGGAAGAGTCCGTTTCTGGAGAAGGTATGAAGGTGTAGTCGTTGGACATAAATTATGCGGGAGAATCTTCTGTACTAAATACTTCAATCGCATCAGTAATGCGATTGAATTCGGTTAGTTCGGATTTTTTGGTGACCCCTAGTTGTGCCAGCAAGGCAGGTGTAGCGATAAATTGAAATCCCTGTCCACCACTTGTTGTTGCTTGGCGTTCAATGAGACCACGAGTCAGTAGATTGCGGATAATAAATGACGAATTAACACCGCGAATACGATCAATTTCAGCTCGGGTGACGGGCGCTTGATAGAGTATAATGGCCAGCGTTTCAGCTCCTGCTTTACCGATATCAGCTGTTAGTTCAGTTTTGCGCCAGCTTTCGACATATGGTGCTAGTTCTGCACTGGTGACAAGTTGTATCTCAGTATCTGTCTCCAGTAGTCGCAGTGCCCCGCTCTCGAGGCGTTTTTGGAGGTCAGTAATCGCTTGTGCAATCTCTGCTTCAGATTGAGAAAATTGCTTAGCAATAGCTGCTTTCTTCACCGGAGTAGATTTGTAGAATAATAACCCTTCAATGAGAATATCAAGCGGCATATACTGGCAGTATAGCACATATCAAAGTCTGATTAATATTATGCTTCCACGGTATTTGTGCACAAATTGTGTGTGAGTATATATGATTCGCTCCCAGTCCCAAATAGTGCGCTGCGCAATACATTACCAGTGCTTTTTCATATCTATACAACGTCGCTGGATTTAGTAATAGCGAGGTATGCCACTCTGTTCCCTCTCAATCTCAATATCTGCAAATCGATTGGTTTGCGTGATTAGGATATTGCCCTGCTTAAAAATTTCTAATATAGCCAAGAAGCTTACAATGACTGTACGGGACTCTGGGTTTTGTGCTCGTAAGGCAGCAAACGATGTTTTGCTGTGCTGGTCAATTCGTTTACGTAGAGAAGCAATCATCTCCTCAAGACTGATAGTAGAACGAACATGTACCTTTGGCCGCACTACCTTCTTGGGTAAGGCGTGAATAACTTCTATCATTGCGGCATGTAATGCAGCTGCAGTGCACCACTGGTCGGGTAAAAATAACGCCTCCTTGGGTGGTGCGTACTCTGGTTCATGTAGTGGAGTGCGGCCGAATTGGCTTTGTAAGATCTGTCCCGCATCCCGAAATATTTGGTAATGACGTAGTTTGTCTTCCAAGTCATCAATTAACGACTCTTCTTCTTGAGTTAGTTCTAAAACTGGAAGTAGCGATTTGCTTTTAATCAGTAATAGAGTGGCGGCCAATTGGATAAACTGGGCGGTGTGTGGGAGTGATTTGGCCTGCATGTCGCTGACGGTAGCAATGTATTCATCAGTAACGGCAGCTAGGCTGATGTCGTTAATCAGTAGCTTGCGCTTTTCGACCAGCTCAATTAGCAGTTCGAGCGGACCTTCAAATACATCGGTCTTGACTGCAAAATTAAATTTTGGCGGAGCTGTATCCATGTTCTATTATAGTAGCATGAGCTTAGGTACATTGGAGAGGAGCTAGCGATCAATTTAGATGACAAACTGCCCATTGGTGTAGATGACTTTAGTTTTGCCATTGGGCAGTGTAGCAGTAACTGTGCGATCAGTGGTTGATATTACATCAGAGTGCACAACTGAATTATTAAAACCAAGCTGGTCCCACTTTTCGTCATCCCACTTGGGATTGCTGGTGCCAGCATAACATTCACGATACGCCGAGCCGAGAGCAATGTGCGTATTACCATATGTACCACCGATATTTTCATCGTAGAGGATTTCGGCCATAAATTTTGTGATACGAGAGAGGCGGCAGTCAGTTAATGAAAATTCACCAATTTTGTTACCGCCGGGAGTTTTGAGCATACTTTTGAGTAAATCATGGTTGTCAGTGGCGTGTGATTTGGTTACCACACCGTCTTTAAACCAAAGTTCAATCCCTTCAATTTTTTTGCCGTAGCGGTAATGTGGCTGATTAAGTCGTATCCAGCCATTGACTGATTGCCAGTGCGGCGTCGTAAATACTTCAAATGAAGGAATGTTGCATCCTCCCCCTGCCAGCCATTTCCGGTCACTTCCAATACCGATGGTGAGATCGACGTCCTTCCCTACCATATGTACTGAAGAAATGCCTAACTTGGTTAGTTTTGCGGCTGTGCCGGTGACCGTTGCATTGATTTTTTTCCAGGCGGCAACTGGGTCTTTATCGTCGAGATAGCAGGCTTGGATAATTTGTTCCCAGTAAGCTTTGAGTGACATGTCGGCTTCCTTGGCCATGGCTGGAGTAGCGTATAGGGCAATGGTCCAGAATAGTTGGTCGGACTCAATTTTGCGCCGTCGATAAGATATGGCTGGCTTTTGTGCCTGAGACCGCTCCATAATTTTCTTAGAATCAATCAGCTTCAGTGCATGGGGGTTACTATCTGCCAGAATATGAATCGATCCGTCAATTTGGTCGACCAACCCTTTTGTTTGTTCTTCAGCAACAAATTGCCGTTGGCTTTTGGAAGCGTGTGTAAAGAAGTCGTGCTGTAAATTATAGGTGTCATCAGACGATGGTAGGTACACCCCGATTGGGTTATGGCCTTGCTTGAGAATAGCTCGCTGGAGGTAGAAATAGAGTGGCTTGGCTGCTTCGGGCACATAAAAAGCTATCGTACTGCCCTTGGCAAGTTTTTTTCCTGATTTGCTTTGCATACCAAAGCGAACAATTAACTCAGCGTATTTTTCAAGAATTTCTGGCGTCGGTTGGTATAATGTAGTCATAGTGAACAGTATATCAGAGAAAGCATCGGTCCCTACCCCTATCTAGTGTGTCGATTTTGTGACATTCGAAATTACAGCTCAGCTTCGTCGGTCTGCTCTTGGCTGGTAAAAGTGTCGATGCGGTTGATGTCTCGCGGGAAGAGCGCGGCTTCTTTAACGTTCCCTACCCCGCAAAACTTAGCGGTGAGACGTTCGAGACCCATTCCCCAGCCACCGTGTGGCGGGATGCCATACTGGAAAGCCTGCAGATAGAAAGCGAATTTGGTTGGGTCTAGCCCCTTGGCTTCCATGCGTGCAATTAATTCTTTATGGTTGTGGACGCGCTGGCCACCGGTGGTGATTTCTACGCCACGGAATAGAAGGTCAAAACTCTTAGTGAATCCAAGGTCGGCTTCGTCCTCGTAGGTATAGAACGGTCGCTTCGTGACGGGGTAATGGGTAATAAAAATGAAATCACTACCCAGTTCTTTAGCTGCGTATTCACAGAGCCAGCGTTCGTCTTCCGGTTCGAGATCAGGCTCGTTGGTTTTGTCGACACCAGTATGTTTTAAGATAAGTGCCTGCGCTTCACGTAATTTCATAAAAGGAAAAAGGCCATCTGTAGTGGCGTGCTGTGGTAATGCAATACCAAGGGTGGCCAGCTGCTGCTGGCAGTGTGTTTCCAGGTGGGTAACGAGATGCTGCATGAAAGCCGTTAAGACCCGCATGACGTCTTGGTGGTTGGAAATAAAACCTAGTTCAGCATCGAGTGATGTGTACTCACTTAAGTGACGTGTGGTGGCACTTTTTTCGGCTCGGAAGGTGGCGGCAAGGGTGAATACTCGTTCGAATACTCCAATCATAATCTGTTTATAGAGCTGCGGACTGGAGGCCAGATTGGCCGTCACGCCCTTGAAGTACGGTACTTGAAATACTGCTGCCCCACCCTCTGCGTCACCGCCGACAATTTTGGGCGCTTGGAATTCAGTAAATCCTTCGCCACGCAAAAACTCTCCGTAGGCTTGTACGATGTGACTTTGAATGGCAAATATGGCACGATCACGGTCTGACTTAAGCGTAAGGGGACGATTATCTAGTCGAGTCTCTAGTTGTAGTTCAGAGTCGAGATCAAACGGCAGGCTATTGGCTTCATTGAGTATAGTGATGTCAGTAATTTCTAATTCAATGTCACCGTTTTGAACTTTGTCATTGCGCATTTTTTCTGGACGTTCATGGACAACGCCGACAATGGTCACACTCGATTCAATTTTTACAGCCTTGGCTATTTCGAGAAGCTCTGGCTTACCGAAGACTACTCCTTGCACGATGCTGCTGCGGTCGCGGATATCAAAAAAAGCTACCTTACCTTGGTTGCGGGCGACGTGTATCCAGCCGTTAATGGTGACAGTCTTTTCGATGTGGTTTGACAGATCTGTAATTAAGGTGCGTGACATAAAGTGTATGAATTAAATTGCGTATAAACTGAACCAGTAAAATAAAATACCCCTACACAAATATAGTTTACTCGGTAAGCTATATTTGTGTAGGGGCGAGGCAGGTTTGCTCGCGGTACCACCCTACTTGTGACTTGATTAGGCAATTACGGTTGCTATTCCGGAGGGTTCTACTGAGTGATTGGCTGGCGGTTTCAAATAATAAGACATTCGAAACCGTTAGTAGACCACGGTTCTTCCCTCACCTCGGCAGTGTCAGCTGCTTCACTGGTATCTTCTATCCTACTTTGTTTATCTAAAAGTTCAAGCGTGTAGCGTGTATGGTAACGACCAAAGAGCTTGATTATAGTGGTTGTAATACCAATCGCTACGAGACTAGATAGTAATCCCGATTTTTTGTCGCACCTTTTCCATCGTACGAATAGAAACAGCCATTGCTTTTTCGGCTCCTTGTGAAAGTACGGCGTGTATCTCTGCGTCCGTTATTGCAGCGTAGCGAGCCTGCATTGGTGCAAGGTATTCGATGAGGTCTTGAGCTAATTGCTGCTTAATTTCCCCGTAGCGACCACTGCTATTTTTGTAGATTGGCGTTAATTCTGATTCAGTTTTAATGAGTCTGTGGATAGCGTAGACATGATGCGGGAAATCACCGTTTGAATCTGTGACAATTCTCATGACCGCTTTTTTGATATCGGCTGCTGGTGCAAATAATGGAATGGTATTACCATAGCTCTTACTCATCTTTTGTCCATCTAGGCCAGGCACAATACCGACCTGCGGTAGTATGTATTCTTTTGGTTCACGTAGTGTGTCGCCGTAGGCGTTGTTAAATTTAGTGATTGCTTCTCTAGTATATTCGAGGTGCTGCCTCTGGTCCTCGCCAACTGGAACAATCTCGGTGTCATACAGCGCAATATCAGCCGCCATAAGCATAGGATAGGTAAATAATCCGGCGTTTGCATCGAGTCCTTTGGCTACCTTGTCCTTATAGGAATGGGCTTGCATCAAAAACGGTACTGTAACGAGGCAATTAAAAATCCAGCCTAACTCCATATGATGTAAGTTGTCTGATTGCCGAAAGAGAACGACTTTTTTGGGGTCAACTCCGGCCGCTAAGTACGTACGAACGAGGTTATAAATATTGGCGCGCAAGGCCTCGCCGTCTTTCAGAGAAGTGAGGGCGTGGTAGTCAGCAACCATCAGGTAACTTTCGTACTCAGGGTGCGTGTCAAGAAAGTTAACAAATGGCTGAAGCGCGCCAAAGAAATTACCAAGATGCAAATCACCAGATGGCTGAAGGCCTGTCAGAAGTCGTTGGGTATTCATAATTTATGAGTATAGCAAAGATACGACTGTAAATATAGCTTTGTTAATAATTTTTATTAACGCTGCATTGGAAGCTCTAAGATGAAAGTTGAGCCTTGATTATCACCTTCTGAATATGCGGTAACTTCTCCTTCCATGGCTCGAGCGAGCGAGCGAGCGACAAATAGACCGAGGCCCGTTCCATGAATATTGACGCTATTGGCATTATCTGCACGATTGAATTTTTCAAATAAAGCCACCAGCGTATCTGAAGACATACCAATACCAGTGTCTTTAATCTCCACATAGAGCTTCTTTTTGGATGGGTTGTCGTGCACTAATACGGATATAGTTCCTTTTGGTGTGTACTTCATGGCGTTATTAATCAAATTGTGAATGATTTGATCAGTTTTTCCAACGTCAGCATGGACTACCCCGTCCCCTTTTAAGTCAGACTTGAAGAGTAGCAATAGACCACTCTTGATTGCTTCTGGACGTAGGTCTTCCGCAATGTGCTGTGCTCGATCACGGAGATTAAAGTCTGAAAGTTCAAATTTCATGTTACCTGATTCAATACGAGAGATACTTAAGTAATCTTCAACTGAAGAAATCATGACGGTAGTCGAATCAGCGATATGCTCGACGATCGGCTGCATTTTTGGCGGTAGTTTTCCGTAGCTGCCATCAAGTAACATTGAAGCATAACCACGCATGGCAGTCAGTGGGCTGCGGAGCTGGTGTGAGGCAATGGATACAAATTCTGACTTAGCCCGATCAAGTTCTCGTAGGCGTTTATTAGCCTTAGACAGATCGTCCGCTAGTTTTTCAATCTCTTCTCGTTGTTTTACTTCACGTCGTACGCTTTTGACTAGTAAATAACCAAGGAGGGTAAAAATTAGCAGTGTGACCAAGGCAATAATTCTAGAACTCTCAATTGTTCGAACAAAAAGCAAAGAGACCAGCAAAATAAACTGCCCGATCATGAGTGCTTCTGATCCAAGTATTCGACTGTTAAATGAGCGGTAGTTAACGAGAATATAGAGAATGAAAGCAAGGAAAATTGGCATTCCCAGCAGCCCATATTGACCAATAATCCAAGAGTTTTCACCCCAGTATTCTTGCATGACAGTTCCTATAATATTGCCTGCTGAAAATGAAAATAGAAATAGTATTAGTCCTGACATCAGATATATAACTGCCCTTTTTAGTCGCACGATACTGGCTGCGCTGTAGTATTTTTTAGCTAGTATAAATAACCAAATAACACTTATTATTTCAACAAAATAAACGTAATATAATAGTGCTCCTTCTATAGCTAATCGATCGCAATTTGAGTAGTCATACGCTGCTAAGTTAAGGCTGGTTGGCCCGAGTAGCATAATGGGCATATACAAAATAATCATTGCAGCAATAGTTTTCTTGCTGGGATGCTGATTTGTAGCAAAACTAATAAGTAAGTATAAGCAGGCTAGATATATCAAAGGTTCAATATACGTCAATAGAGACCACAAGAACATTATTTGTCCAGCATCGTTGATAGCCCATAATGACAAATCTATAAGTGCAAAAAGGGTAAATAAACTAGTAATTACCATCAATACTTTTGCTGGCAGACTTTGTCTCGAGGTGAATAAAATGATTAAAAAAATACACACACAAGCAAACGCGGGTAGCAAATGTGTGTAATAAACTAGAGGAGCTACTTCGTCGGAAAAAAGCATTAGTGTCGGAGGATCCCATTGGCACTCTAAAACATCAGCTTTGAATATATCAATAGCGTTCATAAATTATTGTGCTTATTATAGTGTGTTCCTCTGGTAATATGATTTCAAAACGTTCTAACACTATGTACTGGTAGTACATAGCTGCTATAGAAATCATCAGTATTAAAAAAGCTAATACTACGAATGAACGAAAAATGATATCGTTACGTAACATGTTTGTATTATACACTTCCATTTAGGGCTAACCGTCTATTGTCTACAGCTTCGTATGATTTACTAGTATGTGGTATGCGAGTTGTCCAGCATTGTATTCTGTTTGTCCGCTATGCTTTACGGGTGCGACTTCAACAATATCTGCCCCGATTACATCTTTCTGCTTTAATAATTCTAGTAACAAACCTTCTCCAAAGGTCCAAGAAAGCCCTCCAGGAACCGGGGTTCCAGTCGCTGGCATGACACATGGATCAAAACCATCTACATCAATGGTGATGTATACTTTTTCAGTTTGTATTGCATCAATTATTTCTTGATGGCTTGGAGTCGGTTTGTCATATCGACCCCACTCAAAAAAATGGATACTATTCTGCTTGGTAAAAGCAAATTCTTCCTGGCTAAAGGTTCGGATTCCGACTGGTAAAATGTTAAATCCTAGGTCGTATGCATGGCGCATAACAGTTGAATGTGCGTATCTACTCGGATCTTTCTCATTGTACTCAGAATCATCCTCTCGTAAATCAAAGTGGGCGTCAATTTGTACGATGGTAATCGGTTCTGTCGGATACTTAGCTTTAAGAGCTTTAAGAGCAGGGATTGTAACGTTATGTTCCCCGCCAATAAGTAGTACAAAGCGGCTTTCTTTCTCTAGGATAGATTGCACATGCTTTACCATTTCTTCTGGATTTAAATCATTTATGTCTACATCTAACATTCGTGATCCGAAGCTATGTTTATAAACTGGTTCGGTTTCTGAATACCTATCAAATAGCTCAACTTGAGTATCTAAAATATCAAAAACAGCTGCCGGGCCATTTTTTGTTCCAGTGCCAAAAGAAATGGTGTGTTCGTACGGCACACCAATAACAATAGCGTCTGCAGTGTTATAGTCTGCATCAATGATGGATTTGATCATGGTTATTTTTGTAGTAACTTTGTGTAGTTTCTACGTCGACGTCTTTTCCATGCTCCGGAATGATAGGCATCAGCAACTAATAGCGGGGTCACAACTGATGCTTCTGAGAACACCATTTGTTCATATGTAAGCCCAACCTTTCCCCAAGAATGAGCTTCTTTAAGAGTTGACCCCGACAGAGCGCCGTCACGTTCATCGGCGACAGTGATTTGGAGGGTGTATTTATGCATTGGAGCATCAAAGCCAAGTATTTCAGCACATACTATAATGTCGTTGGTAAAATTTTTGGGTACTCCGCCTCCAATGTATACAACGCCAGTATTTCCGGAATCCATTTTGATTTTGGTTAAATCGTGAAAATCCTTAACAGAATCAATGCTTAAATAAGCATCAGGATGCGCTGCTTGGTGGGCCACTAAACCAAAACCTGCGCTGCAGTCGGAAAAAGCAGGTACGAATATTGGTACATTGTTTTCATAAGCGAGTTCTATTAGCGATCCTGATTTCTTTACTCTTTTGGGGTTCTCTTTCATCCACTTGCCCATTTCCCAGATAAATTCTTGCGAGGAGTAAGGGCGTGCTTCGAGCTGATCCGCGATTTCTTTAATGGTTAAATCACAGTTTTGCAGCTCTTCTTCGTCTATATACGTGTCGTATATACGATCTATATATAATTTGCGTAGCACCGCATCGTCTGCCTTGGGGTCACCTTGATAATGTTTAAATCCTAGCGCCTCAAAAAAATCCATGTCAATAACAGAAGCGCCGGTAGCTACAATCGCATCGACCATGTTATATCTCACCATGTCGGCATAAATGTTAAGGCAGCCGGCTGCGCTAGTGCTTCCGGCAAGAGAGAGGATTACAGCACTATCTTTGTCTTTTAGCATAAGCTTGTAAATATCACTTGCTCTAGCTAAGTCGCGAGCAGAAAATGACATTTTTGAAAAAGCTTTGATCAGGTTCCTTGTATCATGTTTGGTTACGTCAAAGTGTGTTACCGGAGTTTTCAGTAACTGTTTTTTGGCCTGTGCGTCTTTTTGGGTTGACATAATGAGATAAAGTTACGTGAGTTATTGAATGTTCTCAGTGGGAAAGTTTAACCCTCTTTTTTGTACATACACATCTGAATGTGTAAATTGAAACATATCTGAAAACAAAGATACTAATTTGTCTGTATCCATTTCATTTTGACACGTGTATACATCAATTGTTATGAAGCCTCGTTTAGGAAATGTATGAAAACTAATATGACTTTCTGCTATCATAACAAAACCACTTAACCCACCTGGATCTTTGCGGTTCTTGGGACCTACTTCAACTACAGTTGGTTCGCAAATAGTATGCATACCCATCGATGCGGGAATTTCACGTAGCATGGCAGTAAGCTTTTCTGTATTTTGGAGCATTTCAAAATCAGCTCCATAACCGTCTAACATTAAGTGCACACCAAATTGTTCTGTATCTGTAGACATAAGTAAATGATTTTTTGTAACTTTTAAACAATTGCATTGTTTGATTGCGGTGTCAATGGTTTTTTTCCAGTTTTGTTAAATTGTATATCAAAACGCCGCCGGCACATGCATGCCGACGGCTGAGTTATGTTACTAAAACAATGCAGCCACCCAAGGCTATTAATCCAATGGTTAGCCAAAATATCTGTTCTAGTGTAGGTGGAGCTGAAGATATTTTCTTTGCTTTTATCGGCAATCCACAGACCTTATAGTGCCTGACTCCATCTCGGTCCATTCGCACCTTGAGTCGACGTAGTATCCACATCAGTCCAAAAACAAGCACAACATGTGCACCAATAATTAGGTTGACGAGGGTTGGGTCAAGTTCAGAAAGTGCAAAGAACTCGAGAAAAAAAACCATTATTCCTGCGATTTCTGCGAGCATAATGGGGACGACAAATAGTTTCAGTCGTCGCCAATTACTGCGAAATTTAATTTGGCTGGTTCGAGAAACGAACATATGCACTATTCCCGTACCAAAACCCAGAATATATAGTGGTAACAGTGCCAGGGTGACCTCTAGGTCATCATGAAAGGTTCTTAATACTCCCGATAGCACTAGCGTGTACCCTACAGTAAACACTTGAATGAGCAGCACGGCCCGCAGATAGCGGGAGTTCAGCAGTTTGGACCAACTGGTATTATTTCCTTGACTTGCTTTCTCAAATTGCATGAGAGCAATGACTGAAAGTAACAGCAGTAGGCCAAACTTCCAAGATATCACAGCGTTCCCCAGGCCAGCCAGGAGAGGTATTTGTATTCCCGCTGTTTGTAGTAAGGCTAACGTTGCAAATATCCAGAGTGGTGAGCTAGCCAGCCACATAGCAATACCTGCCTCATTAACAGCATGACCATCTTCAGGGATAAAGGTTTGAAAATAGTAATACAATACCTGCATGGTCAATCCTCCGGCTATCACCATAAGTAGTCCGTATGGCCAAAATAACGAGATGGTTATAGACCATAAGCCTGTGAAGCTGGTGTCTGGGCTGGTGTTGACAACAAAAACCCAAGCTAGAGCGGTCGCAAATAAGCCCAATGCTACACCGCCAACCGATGATATAAACCAGGCTTGGTTCGGTTGGTTGCGGTAACAATCTCCGATCATTAGTCGATCGAAGACAACCATTAGCGCTAGGAAAGCTGAGCTTAGCCAGGCAAAAATACTTATATTCATAGCTTCATTCCCATGTCTTATTGATTGAGCTTCAAGGTAGAAGACCTTTCTACCAAGATTAAATCAGATATAGTATAAAAAAGCAAGTTTAAGCCCAGGTGCAATTGTTTGCGGCCTGGGCTCTTAGTTGATTTTGGCAGGTAGATTCACTTCTTCTTCCTGCCTTGCGTGGATGGCTGCTCAGAATCTTTTTCTGATTTAGCTTGCTCGTCCAGTTTCATTAGCTTTCTTCGTTGTTCCGCCAGGATGGCGGGGTCAATCGAGTGTCCCATAGGGTCTGCTCCTCTTTCTAGGGTTATCACACTATATAATATTTTCTGTAATAAGTAAATAGTAGCTATTGACCGTGCACTAAAAAATAAAGAGGATGACAATTGGGGCGATCAGCCACCAGAAGAAGTATTCGGCTGAGCCGAATATGGCGGTGACTGGACCGCCTGGCGACACTAAGTCAGTGACAGGCAGAGCATGAAAACTGTACGCCAATATCAGAATTGTGCCAGCGAGCGCTAAGGCTAGCTTACTCCCTGTTCCTTCGAACATTTTTTCGCTGTATTCGCGAGGTAAGATACGTGAAAATAGCCAGGTTGATACGCTCGTAAATATGGCAAAAATGACAATTGAAAAAATAGCTTGGTCGCGAGTAGATGTGATCCCGTCTAGAAGGATATCAAAATAAGGAAATTGCAGTGTTAGCAACAGAGCTAGGTATAAGCCTAGTATGACATTGGTGGTGGTTTGTCTGCCTTTAACAAACGCCAAGGCAGTAAAGCAGCCAAAGACTGTCAGGGCGTAAATTGATTCTTGGAGAATAATGAATAAGCTATCGACACTCATCTCTATAGTATAGCCTTGATTATTTCGATTGTGCGATTGTGTTAGTGGACAGCGCAGTTTATTGGTAGTTTGTTTGTTCGGTGGCGTAGCGAGCGGCTGTTTGAATATGGGCGAACCGATCGTTCATGAGCTTGGTGCCGCCAAACCACCGAGTCACACATACGACGCCATTGACTACCGATTGTTGTTGCATGATACGGAGTATTATCTGTCCTGCTCCTGCTTCCCCATCGTCTCGCTTGGTTTCGTAGATGGTGCCGTGTTGGCTAATTCGAGCGGCGTATGAATAGTGGGTAGCTCGCTGGCATTGTTTGTGGCTTTTGAGAGTGTTCATAAATTGCACAATGTCCTTCCGGCTCGTAACTCGACCCATACTGACAGAATAGCGACTACCTCGGTCAATAATGACTTGGTGATAGTGAGAAAATATTTCACTGGGCTGCCGATTGTTATTAAAATCGAATTGAGTGTTTTGCTGCGGCATATCATTCAGTATGTGTACCGTACAACGTAACTCCTATGAAGTCTTGGCTTCATAGGGGTTACGTACGCTGTGGTAGGTTGATGATTTAAATACCTTCTTTCTGCAATTCGGTAATAATCTGCTTGGCTTTCTTCGATAGATGTTTTGGAGTTTCAATGGTGATGCGGACCATAAAATCTCCGCGACTAGCACCTGAACCAAGGGGTACGCCCTTATTTTTGATGCGTAGAAGTTCGCCGTGAGAGATACCGGCAGGGATATTGACATCAATCGCTCCGTCTAAAGTATCTACTTGGTATTGTGCACCCAATAAAGCGTCAGTGAGCTTAATCGGTAGAGTCGTTGAGAGCGTGCTCCCGTCGCGCTTGATGGTTGTGTGAGATTCAACATGAACTTTGATGTAGAGATCACCTGGTTGTCCGTGTGGCATGGCTTCTCCGCGACCGGTCATACGTATAACTTCACCGTTTTGGATCCCGGCAGGGATTTTGACTGTTATTTCTTCTTCAGCTTTCGTAATACCAGCTCCAGCACAGTGCGGACAACGTTCTTTAGGAACCTTACCAGTACCGGTGCAGACGCTACATTCGCGCACTGTGGTGAAGCTGCCCATAATGCTCTGTCTGGTCTCGTGTAGTCGACCGCTGCCACCGCAGGTAGTGCAGCTGATCATTTCAGTATCATTTTTGGCACCAGTTCCCGTGCAGTGTGAACAGGTAACATTTTTGGTGAGAAGAATTTTTCTCGTAACACCAAACACCGCATCGCTGAATTGTAGGTTGATATCGATTGATATATCTCGACCGCGAGCTGTCTGTCGCCCTCCGCCACCACCAAAGCCAAAGTTTTGGAAGATGTCATTGATGTCGAATTCAAATCCTTGGCCTCCAGCAGCCTGCTGGAAATCAGCCCAAGAAAATCCACCACCCGGATTTCCACCGCCATTATTGAAGGCGTGTCCGTAGGAGTCGTATTCGGCTTTTTTCTTTTCATCACCCAAGACCGCGTAGGCTTCGGTAATTTCTTTGTACTTAGCCTCATCGCCGGTTTTTTTGTCCGGGTGGTACTTGGCAGCTAATTTACGGAACGCCTTTTTTACTTCGTCTCGTGACGCACCCTTCTCTAGGCCAAGGATTTTGTAGTAGTCGTTCATAATAATGTGTTAAGGCTAGCCAGGGCCAATTACTGGTTATTTTGTATCGTCAGATTTCTTGTCTGATTCGGTATCAGCTACATCGGCTTCGTGGACGGTTTCTTCTTCCTGAGTTGTATCGGTAGTTGCTGCTTCCGCTGTGTCAGTGGCTGTTGACTGATTCATGGCTTCACCAATCTTCTGCATTGCCGTACTAAGTTCGGCGGTCGCCGCTTCTATAGCTGCCTGATCGTCTTTACCACTAGCTTCTTTGGTAGCAGTTATCTTAGTTTGCACTTCGTCTTTGATTTCATCTGAAATTTTGTCCGCATGATCTTTGAGCGATTTTTCGGCGGTGTAGACTATTTGCTCTGCGGTATTTCGAGCATCAATTAGCTCGCGCTTCTTTGTGTCTTCAGTAGCGTGTTCTTCAGCCTCTTTGGTCATACGGTCGATATCGTCTTCTGATAGTCCTGAATTAGCTTCAATACGAATAGATTGTTCCTTGCCGGTCGATTTATCTTTGGCGGTTACATTCAGTACTCCGTTGCTGTCGACGTCAAATGTTACTTCAACTTGAGGTACACCCCGCGGTGCTGGTGGGATGCCGTCTAGGACAAAGCGACCAAGTGACTTGTTGTCGCTAGCCATAGGGCGCTCACCTTGTGAGATGTGGATCTCGGTTGAAGTTTGGTTGTCAGCAGCAGTAGAGAATACTTGAGATTTCTTGGTCGGAATGTGGGTATTTTTTTCGATAAGCTTGGTCGCTACTCCGCCCATAGTTTCAATGCTGAGAGAAAGTGGGATGACATCAACTAGTGTGATGTCCTGTACATCACCTTGAAAAATACCAGCCTGAATAGCGGCGCCAAGAGCCACGACTTCATCCGGGTTAATGGTTTTGTTAGGTTCTTTACCAAATAGCTCCTTAACAGCATTTTGGACGGCTGGCATACGGGTCTGGCCACCGACGAGTATGATTTCATCAATCTCTTCCTTTTTAAGTCCCGAAGCTTCGAGGGCTCGTTTAGTGATTTCGATGGAGCGATCGACATACTCGTAGGCAATTTCTTCTAGTTTTGAACGTGACAGCTTGATGAGTAAGTGCTTTGGTCCATCGCTGTCAGAAGAGATAAATGGAATGTTTACTTCTGTTTCACTAGTATTAGATAGTTCAAGCTTGGCTTTTTCGGCAGCCTCATCTAGTCGCTGTAAAGCCAGTTTATCTTTACCTAAGTCAATTCCTTCTTCTTTTTTAAAGGTGTCAATTAAGAAGCGAACAATTCCTTGGTCGATATCTCGTCCACCCATGTGGGCGTCACCGTCAGTTGACTGCACTTCAACAACATCATCTCCTACCTCCAGTACCGTAACATCAAATGTTCCGCCACCGAAGTCATAGACTACGATTTTCTCGTCCTTCTTTTTGTTAAAACCGTAGGCTAAAGCAGCTGCTGTCGGTTCATTAATGATTCGTTTTACATCTAGCCCAGCTATTTTACCGGCATCTTGGGTGGCTTTTCGCTGTGAGTCGTTGAAATAGGCCGGGACGGTGATTACCGCTTCAGTGATAGTTTCGCCAGTCTTAGCTTCCGCGTCCGCCTTTAATTTCGAAAGTATCATGGCTGATACTTCTTCAGGGCGGTATTCTTTGTCGCCCATTTTGACAACAGCTCCCCCACCGCTCCCTTTTACAACCTCATACGGTACCACTTCGCGGTCTTTTTGGACGGCCGCATCACCGTAATCGTGACCCATAAAACGCTTGATGCCATAAATAGTGTTGGTTGGGTTGGTAACGGCCTGGCGCTTGGCAATTTGGCCCACTAATCGCTCACCCGTCTTGGAGATCGCAACAATTGACGGAGTAGTACGATTACCTTCGTTGTTCTCAATAATAGTCGGTTCACCAGCTTCAATAATTGCAATTGCTGAGTTAGTAGTTCCTAAATCAATACCTAAAATTTTTGCCATAGTTGATATATTATAATGCTAATTATGCGTCTTTAGAAAACTCTCCTACCACTACTCGGGCTGGACGAATTAGATCATTACTTCCCTCTTGCGTGCG
>Ga0136601_1000526_pt1 | contig 16195 bp, 11 predicted proteins | sample AntRauMFilla2699_FD_181020 | JGI IMG/M metagenome (GOLD analysis project Ga0136601, IMG submission 181020) | Saline lake microbial communities from Rauer Islands, Antarctica - Metagenome Filla 2 #699 | ecosystem: Environmental > Aquatic > Non-marine Saline and Alkaline > Saline | place... | reverse complement strand
ATGAAAAATATCTGAGATTGAAGGAAATTCATATAAAATATCATCTTTAATACGACTTCCAATCGCTGGTGTTAAAGGATGAGTATGAAATAAATATTCATAATCATAAGCATCAATTAAATTTTCTGGAAAAAATAATTCAGGATCATTTTTATCAAGTGTAAATTGAGCATTAACAATAACTTTTTCTAAACCATCATTATTAAAATCCAATGAACCAGAATGTTCGCTAAAAATTTTTTTATCTTCAAAATTATATTTTTTAGTTCCAGATCCATGATAAAATAAAGCATCTAAAATTTTAATTTGATTTTTTTCAAGTTTAATATATTTTAAATTATTTTGTTTAAATTCAATACCATTTAATTTTATTATTTTATTTTCTTGATCTTGATCTTGATTATTTTTTGATTTTGATAATGTAAATCTAAAAATAAAATCAATAAACTCTTCATTCGGTTTATAATTATAATCATAAATATATGGATATAATAAACTATCCCATTGAACTTTATTAAATGTAAATATTATCAAATCATTATTTTTTTTAATTTTATTTTTATTAATTAAATATTCTTCGACAATCTTTAATTTAGATAAAAATAAATCTTGATTATACCATTTTTTATTATTTTTATTATTTTTAGATACTTTGATTTTTTTTAATACCATAATTAATATATTTAATAAATATAATTAATTATATTTAATAAATAATTTAAGTTAAAATTTTACGAATTGCTAAAAATTCATTATATGTTTTAGTATTATTATTATTAGGATGATGAATAGAAATAAACCATTTATTTGAATTAATAAACATCATTAATTTAATAATAAATGGGACTTTGTCAGGTTCAATAAAGAAATGAGAATTAGAAGAATAAAAATATAAATCATCAATTTCATCTTTAGAAAATTGATCAGTATCATTTAAAATTTGTTTTTTTAAATTTTTAATATTAGACGAATTTTTAATTAATTTTTTATTAATATGATCTAAAATATAACCATAATAAAACATATTAATATCTGTATTATAAATACCAATAATATCATATTCTGCTTTCATAATAATTTTATTATTTAATTTAATTTCAATAATATCAATATTATTTAATGTGATAAAATCATATTTATAATTATTTTTTGAAAAATTTAATATTTTTTTAATATTTTTTTTAGAATCATTATAATAATCAATAACTTTTTTAATATATTTGGTATTTTTATTACCTCCTTTTAATTCATCTTTAATAAAATTTTCTAAAAATAATTTATCATTTATGAGTTTCATAAGTAAATTATATATAATATAAAGAATTATTTTTTATTTAAAGTAAAATTTATTATTAAAAATATTATGAATAATATATTTAATAATTTAGTTTCTGACAATTCATCAAATATAACGGATTCTATTGAAAATATTATAACAACAAATATAAATAATAAAAATAATTCTAAAATCAATATTGATAATATAATAAATACTGATGCTTTAGAATCACCACAAAATAATAAATTAAATTTAAAATGGACAACAGTTCATAAACCTAAAATAAAACACAAAAAACCAATTATACCAAATGTTATAAAATATCGTGTTTTATGTTCTAAATATATGAAAGATAATACGTGTCCATATAGAAATAATTGTTCTTTTGCACATTCATTAGAAGAACAAGTAATAGATAAAAATAAAAAATTTATATTTGATATAATTGATAAAAAAATAATAGTTCAAAAATATAATCCTCGTGATAATCCTGAAATTTGGGAAATATTATTAAAAATGACAAATTTATGTCAAAATTGTCAAAATAAAACATGTTTGGGTGGTTATAATTGTAAAGATGGGATAAATACAACACGTTATTTAATATGTAAAGATGATTTAAAATTTGGCGAATGTCAAAATTTAAATTGTAATAAAGTTCATATGAGCAAATATAATTTTATACCAGGAGTTACAAAAGAAATTATAAAAAAAAATTATAATATTTGGAATAATAAACCAGAAACAGTTATAAAAGATAATAAAAATACATATAATTTATCTAAATTATTAACAGAACAAGAAACAGAATCCGAGTTAAATTTATCAACAGAAATATTAGGAATACCTTTACAACATTATTTAAAAGTATTATCAAATGAAACAGATACGAGTATAAATGATTCTATTTTTGATTGTTTATAAAAATTGAAAAAACAATAAAATAAACTTAAACTAATTAATTTAAGTTTATTTAATATGCTTGAACAATGGACTACAAAATATGCACCTAAAAAAGTAAGTGATATAGTATCAAATCATTATACTATAAAACAATTATCAACTTGGTTAAAAAATTATAAAAAAACAAAAAATGAAATTTTAGATGAACGTATTAAAACAAATAAAATTAAAAAAAAATCAGAAATATCAAATTTTTCAAATTTAATATTAATTGGAAAACACGGTGTTGGTAAAACTTCATGTTTAAAAGTATTATTGGATAAATATAATTATGATATACGAACATTAAATTTTAATGAAATAAATTTAATAAAAAAGGATTCAAAAAAGATAGTAAAAAAGAAAACAAAAGTTTCATTAGATAATTCAACAAAAAAATTAAAAAAAGAAAATAAAAAAATTAAAAAGAATAATGAAATAAGTACTATAATTAAAAAAATATTAAACAAAGATAATATTTTAAATTCAATTCATAATAAAAAAAATAATAATGTAATAATTTTAATAGATGAATTAGAATCAATAACTTCGACAAGTGAAAAATCAATAATAACAGAATTACAAAAATATAATGAACAAAATTGGTTTTTTCCAATAATATTTATTTCAAATTCAAAACATAATAAATTTTTAACAGATTTAAAAAAACAAAGTAAAATAATTTATTTTAATACTCCAAATGAGGATGAAATGTTAGAATTAATGAATAAAATTATAAAGAATGAGAATTTAAATATTAAAAATCAAAATGTAAAAGATAATATTATTGAGAATTGTCAAGGTGATATGAGAAGATTAATAATAACATTACAAGATATAAAATATTCATATGAAAAATTAGAAATAACAGAAGAAATAATTAAAAATTATTATCAAAATGTTAAAAAGAAAGATATTGATTTTAACTTATTTAATGCCACAGAAGAATTATTATATAATTTCAATTCAATTGATGATAGTTTAAGATTATTTGAATTAGAGAAAACATTATTACCATTAATGATACATCAAAATTATCCGAATTATATTAATAAAAATATTTCTTCAAAAAATAAATATGCAGTTATAGAAGAAATAACAGAAAATTTATGTGATGGAGATATAGCTGAAAATTTTATATATAGCGAACAAAATTGGGATCTTCAAGAAATTTATGGTTTATTATCATGTGTTTCAAATTCATACGCACTAAATGTTAAAAATCCTCGCACTATAAATTGTGTATTTCCTTCAGATTTAAATAAATCTTCAATTATGAAGATCAATGCCAAAAATATAGAATTTGCTGATAAATACTTTAATAATCTTAATATTTATGATTATATAAATATGAATAAAATATTAAGAAAATATATAGATAAAGGTGAAATTAAAAAATCAAAATATTTATTGAATAATTATAAGTTAGAAATAGAACATATAGAAAAATTATTAAAAATTGATAAAATTAAAAACTCTAAAAATAATTTAACTTTAAAACAAAAAAGAGAATTTATAGAGATTTTAAAATAAAAATAAAAAATATATAGATTATTATTTTTTTAATTTAAAAAATTTTAAATTAAAAAAAATATATAGATTTTATTATTTAATTTAAAATTTTTAATAAAAAAAAATATATTTTCAATATATATACATCTTATTATGTCTCGCGATACAGATACTACAACACGTCTTAACAAAGAAATGATCAAAAAAAATGTGAATGAATTATTCAAACACAACAAAACCGATGTCGAAGCTCTTGCTATGATTCGTTCCAAACATGGAGACGAAGCTGTTGTCGATGCTATTTTTGATTCATTCAAAGATCTAAAAGAATCTCTTGAAAAGAAGGCAAACCGTTTTAAAGAACTTATTTTAACCCGTTATAGTAAATATAACCTATCTAAAAAAGATCTTATTAAAAAAGCTCTAAAATACAAAAAGAACCATCCTGAAAGTGATATCAATGATTCCACATTTAATTATTTCATGAATCTTGTTCTAAACACAAACACTTCTAACAACTTCTCACTTCCTAACACACAAATGTCCCAAACTATGGGTCATGGTATGCAAGTGACCGCTTCTAAACTTCGTGTCCCAGCCGATGAAATGGATGTCCTACAAGATATTCTTAAAATCGCAGGTGAATCTCGTGTGATGCATTCAAATGTTGTTCTCCAAACTATGGCTTATGAAGATTGTGCTGCAGAAGCACTATGTGGTCGTTACGACGCTAAAAAAGACGATCCTTATTCTTTTGTTCATCCTATCGTCGCAGCACTTTTCTTACCAAAAGTAAAAGTTCTTGAAGAAACAATGCTTCTATCAAACATTGGTGAAATGATCAAACGAAAACACGAAGGAAAACAAATTCAAACTAAACCAAACTTTGATTTATATTGGAATATTGTAACTGATCCTAATGGAATTGTATGTGATACAGAAAGTTCTATTAAAGATCTTCGCAACCGTGCAAATCTCCAAACTAAACTTTATGATGCTGTCCTAAATCTCCGTAATGGTAGATATTACAACCAACGTATGGGTGAATTTTTAAATGCTCTCAATATGTGCCAAAACAATATTTATGATGCTGCTGATCTTACTTTTGTTCGTGATGAAGGAACTATGATTCGTCGTCTTCTTGGAGCTTTCTCACTACGACCAACTACTGTCACAACAACTCCTCTTTTCGGAACTGTGACTTCTAACCCTCAAATTGATCCTCGTTCTCTTTCTAACATCACTCATGTGCCAATGATTACAATGAGACTCCCTGTTAATGCACCAAAAGATACAACTGTCAATCTTAAAGATACTATTAGCCAAGCACAATGGTACGTCGAAAACCGTGCTCTTGTCCCTAAAACACAAAACATTGTTATGTCTCGTGAAGTTCTCTTTTTCTATGTTGGACGCCGTTATCAAACTATCAACTACAGCCGTATGAGCCATCCTTACAACTTCTCAAACCTTCCATTGACTGTTTCTGGAACTGAAACACTTAATGACACACATGTCCAATTCGATGAAACTATTACTCTTGGAGATGAAAAATTCTGTCTCCGTTCTGTTGTGTTCGTCGAAAGTGCCAAAAACATGAAAAATATCGTAACTGGATGCACAGCGGGTATTGTTCTACCCGCTGATCTTGAACGTGGTATTCTACAAAACGAATATGTTGTATATGATCCATACATCTCAACAACACTTTATGATAATGGTACAAGTTATGATCGTGTTAACCCTGTTCATTATGTTAACCGTATTGAACCTCTTCATGCACCAAATGTTGGTGTAGCTGATTCTTTCTACGAAAGAGCTTCAAAACGCGGAACTGTTTTTATGTATGTTCGTAAAACAGATTAAATTATAAATTTTTAAATTTTATTTTTATTAAAATAAAATTTAATTTAATAAATACCAAATGTAGTAGTTGAAGAAGGTAATGTTTTACGTCCTGCATTATTTACATTCATTGGTCTTAACATTGGTTTTATAGGTTGATTAATATCATCTAAATAACCATAATATTGTTTTATTTCTGTAATCATTCCTGGAATAATGTGATCAATAACTTTATTATTTAATCTTTTAACTTGTCTAACATTTTCATTAGGTAAAAATCTACCAAATTCTAAATAAATGGCTCTCATCACAATTAATAAATCACGTTCTTCTTGATCTATATCTAATTTATATTTTCCATTTGTTTTTTTAAATACTGCCTTTTTAATTGCTCGCTGGATTCGTTTTATATTTTTATCTGAAAAATAGATTTTACTTAATTCACTATTTGTTTGAATTCCTTTTAATGCTACTTTATTTTGTTTTCTAAAATTTTTACTATGATCGTGTGTAAATAAAAACGGTGTTCTTAAAATATCATGTATTGTACTATTATTTTTTGTCATTGGTGGTATTCCTTGTCCATTATCATAATACGCGTCATATTCTTTATTAAAAAATGGAGGTATATCGTCAAAATCTGCAAAAGTATTAGACATATTTCTATATATTATATTTATATTTTTTATATTTTAATTAATTCTATTTTAATTAATTTTAATTTTAAAATTAATTAATTTTTAATATTTTTATTTTTGATTGATTTTATAAATTTCTATAATATCATCTTCATTCAAAGACCCATTTTCTTGTTTAAATTTTTGTGTTATTTTTTCAATATTTGAGTATTTAAATAAATTTCCTTTTGAAACACGTTTCTCAATTATATCATGATCGTCAATATTTTCTTTTGTTAATATTTTTTGATCATTCCACATAACAAATTTATATGTATCATAATTTGTTTCATGTACTATTATATCACCATCTTTAAAATTTTTTGCATCCGTTTTTCTTATAAATTCTATTTCGGATGTTGTTAAATATGTTCCTATTCTATTATTCAGATATTTTCTAAAATATTTTGATAAATAATATCCAATATTTATATTTTCTTCTTTTATAGCTTCTTGATACATTTTTGTTAATAAAATACGAATTGGTTCTGGCATACGTGTTCCACCCATTGTAATAAAAGTTTTACCCCATATATTTGGAGATATTGATTTTATAAATGAATTAAAAGCATTTTTCTTTTGATCAGAAGATTCTAAAAATTCTGCATTTATTTTATATTTTTTACAATCTTTAGATTCACTCGATTTTTTAATATCTTTATAATTTGTATCTATTAAAACAATATATCCATAATTTGGTACATAATATTCTTTATTATCAATAATATATTTCCAATAATTTGTTACATCTGATGTTAATTTAATATCTTTTATATATACAAAATGTTCTAATTTATAATCTTCAAATGATATATTATTTAGTTGTAATACATATAATGCACTTATCATTTGAAATAATATATTATACCATACATTTTCATTATGATAACCTGTTGATATCATCCGTTTTATATTCCCTGTTCTTTCGTATAATTTAGAAGCCCAGCTAAATATTGTATTATTTGGTGATTCTGTTAATGATACAATCACTTTTCCTGATGTTCTATCTGGATTTTTTACAACTGCTTGTTTTTCTTCTGGTATAGAACTTGGTAAATCCATTGGTTTGGATATTGATAATGATTCTAATTTTTTTGTTAATAATTTTATTCTATCACTTTCTTTTATTTTATCTTTTCCTAATTCTTCTTCTTTTATATATGATGGTTCTATTGATTCTTGTTTCCCTGTTCGTAATTCACGTAATTTTTTAAAATCAATATTACTATCTTGTGATATATAATAAGCGTGCATTAATACAAAATTAGGTGATACTTTTGGTTTTATAATATGTTCTTTAATAAAATTATAATAATTTATTTCACGCCATGAATTATGAGAATTTTGTTTATTTGTTGTTTTATTTATTTCATATTCGCTATTTGTTAAATTATATATTCTTATATTCATTCCAACTGAATTTCTCGCACATTCGACACTATTTGTTCTTGAATCAAATCTTATTGGATAACAAGAACGATGAATTAAAAAATTAGATGGTAAGTCCTTATAAGGATTGTTAGAAAACATATCATTAGAATATGGATTTAATTCTAAAAATTTAATATATGATAATATACTGTTTTTAGATTCAGGATTTAAACTTATATGTTCGCCATCGGAATCTTGTAATAATACACTTCTTATAAAACTATTTATTGTTAATCTTTCACCTAATGAAGCCATTGTCGCATTTAATTCTTTTTTTGGTAATATATCTTCATATACATGATTTATATGACTATGATTATCCATTGGTCCTGTTGATTGAATATTATAATTTTTAACTATAACTGGCACTTGTTGTTGATTTTGCCATTGTGGAGGATAAAATGGATTATTTGTCATTGTTGGTAAATAACTATTTATATCAAATTTGGGTTTTGATGATTTAGGTTTTTGTTCTGGGTAAATTTGTAAATCTATTAATGGTTCAGTTCCTTTTTGGGGGGGCAGAGATTGGAACTTATTCTTATTTTCGTCTATTTGACTTCTATGATTGGTTTTTTGATCTTCGGGTATTGATGGATCGTTTTGAGAATAAGAATATTTTGGTATTGATTTTACTCTACCCCCATTTAAAAAAAAGACTTTTTATCAGTTTTTGTTCCACCTGTTTGATACGCTGGTATAGTTTGACCATCGGTTAATGTATTCTCAGAATATTGAGTTCCAAAATTATTATAATCCATTTGACCCATTATTTGACCAATTTGATTCATTTGAGGCATTTGTTGCATTCCATTCATTCCATTCATTTGAGGCATTTGTTGCATTCCATTCATTCCATTCATTTGAGACATTTGTGGCATTCCATTCATTTGAGGCATTTGTGACATTCCATTCATTTGAGGCATTTGTGGCATTTGTTGCATATCATTCATTTGATTTGAAGGATCCGCTAACATTCCTTGTAAATGTTCTGGCACAGGTCCTGAATAGTTTTCTGGTAATTTAGTTAAAATTGGATTTGATTGAGAACTTTGTTTTTGATAACTTTTAGATTTTTTAGAACTTTTATGACGTTTACCACCCATAAGAGTCTGTTCATTATTATCAGTATCTAATGATGTTGTAGAATAAATATTAAAGTTTTCTGTTGTATTATCAGTTGAGTTTCTTACAATATTATTTATTTTTGTTTTCATTAGTTCAATATCTTCGGTATCATTATTAAGAATTTCTTTTTCTTCTTGAGAATCATTATCAGTTTCTTCTTGAGCATTGTCATCAGTTTCTTCTTGAGAATCATCATCTGTTTCTTCTTGAGCATTGTCAATAGTTTCTTCTTGAGAATCATCATCTGTTTTTTCTTGAGATTCATCTTGAGATTCATCATCAGTTTCTTCTTGAGATTCAACTTCTGGTGAAGTTTCAGAAGTTGAATCAGTTGAAGTAGCACTTTCTGTAACACTTTCAGTATGTTCATTTGTTTTACTTTCAGTAACAGCACTTGTTAAATCAGTTTGAACACCACCAAATTGTGGCATAGGCATTTGAGACATTTGAGACATTTGAGTACCATTTGACATTTGAGACATAGCTGGTATTTTATTAAACATTGACTGGTTCATTTGTTGTTGATTCATTTGTTGTTGATTCATTTGTTGTTGATTCATTTGTGACGGGTTCATTTGTGCTTGAGAACGTTGTTCATTAAAAAGATTCATAAATGGGTTATGAGTTTGTTGTTGTCCAATAACTTGCATTGATGATTCACTAAATCGTGAATGAGAATCATTAATAAAAGAATCCGCGCGTATATCAGAATTAACTTGAGAATCAGAATGAGTTACAGAATCAGTATCGGAATCAGATTGAGAAGTAACATTAAGAGTACGTTCTCCTTTTAGCGTATCAAGTGTTTTTGGTATTTTAGATTTTTTAGATTTAATAAATTTAGCTTTACCTTTTATTAAATCAGCTGTTTGTGATTTTTCTATACTATGTGATAAAGAATTTTCTATATTATAATTAGAATTTTCTGTTGATGAAGCTGAAATATTCATTTTATCTATTATAAAATGTGTAAAGAAAATATTTTTTTGTAATATAAACAATGGTGTTAAAATATTATTTACATTTTTATTATAATATGCCTCATCTAAACCTATAAAGTTTTCATATCTATATTCTTTTGGTATAATTTCAAAAATAAATTTTTGAACAAAGGCTGGTATTTGTTTATTTTGATCATTATAAAAATTTAATAAAGAATGTAAAAAATAATGAACATCATAATATAAATTTTCATCTAAATTTTTAGAGATATTATTTTCGAATAAATCTTTAATTGAACTATAATAGAAATTAGAAATACGAACATCAAAAAATGTTTCTGGAATTTTATAATCAGTTGAACCGATAGAATAATTTTTAAATTTATTTGATGCTACTTTTTTTTTATAAATTAAAATATTTTCTAAATTTAATTGATTATGTCTAAATGTAGGATATAATTGTTGTATTTTATAAAGTGTATAAAATATTTGAAATATTAAAATAGAAAAATCTTTTTTAGATAATTCATTTTCTAATAAAAAAGTATGTAATGATTGACTACTAAAAAAATGTTCTGCAATAGAAACTAAAAATACATCATTTTGATCATTTTTATAATAATTTTTAATTTCATTAGATAAATTTTTATATTCAATATCAAAATTCATAATAGGTAATTCAATAAATTTTACTTGTTTATTTAATACAAGCTCACTTAATGTTAATTTAACAAGTAAATCAATAATTTCAGGACGTTTTAAACTATTATGATTAGAATTTTTTTTATCATAAGGTCGAATAGAAATAGTAGCAGGATGAGAATTAGTATTAGTTTTTTTAAATTTAGCTAAATTATCATTTTTATTAATAAATTTTATATTTGTTAAAATATTTTGTTTATTTGATAAAGTCAAATCAAAATTTTTAACATCAACTATTGATAATTCATTTTTAACATTTTCTATTAATTCAACACAATTTACAGTTTCAGTATTTGAATTATATAAATATTTATATAAACTATTTATACAAAAATCAATATCATTATAATTAATATCCATTATATTAATTAATTTATAAAATAAATAATTATTTTATTTTATAAATTTTCTTTTTATTTTTTCTTTTTTTTATAAGTTCCATTTCGAAATTCTTCAAAATATACATCATTTTGTAATACTTCAATTGGTATTTTATATTCATAATTTACTAAAATGCGTCCTCGTTCATGAACATATTTTCCATTTCTAAATTTTCTTGGTATTATTCTTGCTACAAATTCACGAGCTTCTTCAGGTATATGTTCGCTAATTAAAAATTGGTGAAAAAAGCCTTTTCTAATAAATGTATTAAAAAAATAATGCATATCATAATATCTATTTTGTTTTGGTTTAATATTAATAGCATCCGTCCATTTAGTATTTACTTTTTTATTTTCAACAATACCAGGAATACAAGCAAAATCAAAATCCCATAATTTTAATTGATATCCAATATTAGGGACATAATATTCGTGTTGATTAATAGTATATTTAAAACGAGATCCTTTATTACGTTTTGTTTCATGAACTAAAATATTATTCGCTTTTAAATCATTATGTCTAAATGCTGGATATTTATCTTGAATATGAGCTAAAACAGAAATAATTTGAAAAAAAAATACTTTCCAATCTAATGAACTTAAATTAGATCTATTATTTTCAACACTAAAAGTATAATCTTCACGAACAAATTCAAGAAAATCTTTTTTATTTGCCCATTCACAAATTAATATTGATACATGTTTATGATATGTATCATTTTTATATTTTTCTACAAATTCTAAATATTTTGAATATTTCTTTTTTATTTTGGGATTTGTTTCTTTTTCGATTGAATCATCTAATAAAGTTACAAATGGTTCAATTGATGTATAAAATGATGCTATTGGTAATATTATATGTGGTGTATGATGATTTGTAACAAAATAACTTAATAAACGAATCATCATTAATTCCGCATTTTCAGGACGCGTAATATTAGTTATAGATCCATACTTTTTTTTCTTTGGATATGCTACTACTTTTATACCATAAGTTATTTCTTCATTATCATCAGTTTTTATTATACCTTTAAAAGCATGTCCGGTTGAACCACTCTTTTTATAATCTAATTTACCACCAATTTGATTTATTATTTTATAAAAATTTAATACTTTCTTATTTAATACTTGACGTGTGTTTTTACTTTGATCTTCATCTATATCAAAATATTTATCTGGTTTTTCATAATATTCTGTATCGTGCATATCATAATCTACCATAGTTTCTAATTGAGTGCCATCCATTAACTCTTTTATTATATTTATTCTATATGGAATAGAATCTATTTTATTATTTTTTTTTATAGAAGATAAATTATAATTTTTTATCATTAATAATACTTCTAAATAAAAAATATTTTAAAAATAAATTCTATTATTTTTTAAAATAAATTTTATTATTTAATAAAATTTATCTTAAATCATTATTTTTTATTTTATCTTTAAACAATGCGTTTAATATGGTATTCAATTAGTAAATTCATCATATATTAAATTTCTTATACTTTCTTTTTTTGATAATTTTATATTTTTTATTGATTCTCTTATTCTTTTATCATCTACGAATGGTAATTTTGCCTCACATTTCCAAAGTAAATCTTTATTCATATAATCTAATTCATATTCAATTGGGTATAAATCTTTTATTGGCGATTTTTTATCTAAAACTAATTGTTGATATTTTTTAGGCAATTGTTCAACATAAGGTGGTGGCATTACAGCTAATAATTGTTCGCATGGTTTTAAAGGAATATTTTGATCAAATACTAATTTATTTATATCAAAATGGGTATTTTTTAGATAATAAAATATATCAGATATAAATGGAGCTTGAACATAATCGTATTGCCAACACCAATCTTGACATCCTTTAAAATAATATTCAGTTGTCCATTTTAAACCTTCTAAATATTTTAAACAAATATTATTAATTAATTCTTTTTTATTTGAATTAAAATAATGTTGATAATATCTTTCTTTCCATTCAGATTGTAATCCTACACCAAATTTTATTTCATCTTTTATATTTATATTTTTTAAATTTTCATATTCCCATACATCACAAATATATTTATCATCGCTTTTACAGGTTTTTTTATTATTGTTATATTTATATTTTGGTAAAATTTTTTTAAAATAATAATCCTCTCGTAAACTTATATATTTTATAAATTCAAACAAAAATTTTGTATTTATTTCTTTATTTTCATCGAATAAATATTTCTTTTGATAATTTATAGTTGAACTATAACTATTTAATAATAAATCTAATCCACCCTTTATTATATCAATTGATGGCAAATGAGGTAAAAAATCATTTCCTAAAAAATAACATACAAATATAAAATCATTTACTAAATTTCTTTTAGTTAATATAAAATTTTTAATATTTATTTTATCTTTTAATGTTTCATATAATCCTATCTCCATTTGATCAATTGATACATAACTTAATTCTTGTTCTATTTTAATATCCTTAAAATTTGAACTCTCTCTTAATAAATAGATATTTGATTTATTACTTGCCAATGCTAAAAATATTAAATCAGCATCTAATCCATATATTACAATATTATCATTATTATCATTTGTTTTAATATCATTTAATATTTTATGTTCCCCTTCACCATTTGTATGATAAGACGAATATGTAGCTTTAATTTTTAATGTTGAGATATATTTTAATAATCGTAAATGTAATTTTTCCATAAATTCTGTTCCAGGTGTTATTACACTATTTGACCATCGTTTTTTTATTGGTTTATTATTTTTCTCTTTTATTTTATCACGATCATTTAATTCATCATTTGATTTATAACGACGTTTTCTTTGTTGAGACATTTTAGCCATTGGTGCTACACCATCAACAGCGATATATACATGTTTTGTTTTTGTATATTCAATTAAATAATTAATATATTTTAATATTCGATTTATCATTTTTGTTTCAAGTCTGGACACACTCGACCATTCTTCTAAAGTATCTAATGTTTGAAAACATTGGGGATGAAATAAACAATTTGCATCTATATATAATGTATCAATGTCTTTTGTTATCTTATCTGTGATTATAGTATTTTTTTTATAATTTCTTAATAACCAAGAAAAAAACCCAGGAACTCCCATAATTTTTAATATAGTAAATTAAATATTTTTTATTTAAATTTTATTTATTCATTTTTTTTTATCTTAATTTAATATTATATATAAATTATGTCTAGTAAAACTGTTAAATTAACTAACCTTAATTCTATTTCTGACTTCTCAGCTCTTAAATTAGGTCCAAGCACTAGTACAGAAGTTGTACAAAATAAACTTAATAAACTTATGGGAGGTAAAAAAAAAGCTTCTAAAAAAGCTTCTAAAAAAGCTTCTAAAAAATCATCTAAAAAATATTCTAAGAAAACAATGAAAGCTTCTAAAAAACCATCCAAAAAAGATTCTAAGAAATCATCTAAAAAAGATTCTAAGAAAACAATGAAACGTTCTAAAAAATCTTCTAAGAAAGCCTCTAAAAAAGTAACTAAGAAAGCATCAAAGAAATCTTCTAAAAAAGCATCAAAGAAATCTTCTAAAAAAGCATCAAAGAAATCTTCTAAGAAAACAATGAAACGTTCCAAAAAAGGATCTAAAAAAACTTCTAAAAAAGCAACTAAGAAATCATCCAAAAAAGCTTCTAAGAAATCATCTAAAAAAGGATCTAAAAAAGTAGCAAAAAAATCTTCTAAGAAAACTAAACGTTCCAAAAAATCTTCAAAGAAAGCATCTAAAAAAGAACCAAAAAAATCTTCAAAAAAATCTTCAAAAAAATCTTCAAAAAAATCTTCTAAGAAAGCATCTAAAAAAGCATCTAAAAAAGCATCTAAAAAAGCATCTAAAAAAGCACCAAAAAAAACATCTAAAAAAACATCTAAAAAATCATCCAAAAAATCTTCTAAAAAATCAAAGAAAACAGTTGGTGGTAAAAAAAGCAAACATTCGAAAAACCACGGACTTAAAAAAGCAACTCGTGCACTACCTCCTGGAATGGTAGCATTTGCTGAACTTAAAAATTTAGTTGGTGAATTTGTTGGTAATACTGGTAAAGAAGCTATGATTTTAGCTGCTTCATATAAAAACGAAGTAAAAGAGAAAAACCAAGATCTTGATACAATAAAACTTGTTGAATTAGCAAAAGAATTATATAAAAAAGAAAGTGATCAAAAACGTAAAGAACGTCTTGAAAAAGCAAAAAAAGAAAGTGCTAAACGTGCTGTTCTTAAAAAACAAGCTAAAAAAGAAAAAAAAGAAAAGAAAGCTGAAAAAGAACTAAAAAAACAAAAAAAAGTTGTTGAAGAACCAACAAGTGATACAATGAGCTTTTAAATTTTATAAATAATTTAATATTTTATTATAATAAAATATTAAAATATACATACAATTCAAATATGGAAACTTATTTGTATATATATCATAAAAAAAATTGATTTATAAAGAGTATGTAAAATAAGTATATATATTTGAAATTAATTAATTAAAATGGCTGATAAAAAAAAACTTAACCCTTCAATGATCGCATTCTCTGAATTTAAAACTTATGTTGGTACAAAATTTCTAAAAAATTGTGGGGCGGATGCTATGATTCTTGCTTCATCTTATAAAAAAGATGTTGAAAAACATGATACTCTTCCCCACGAAGTAGTTTATAAAAAAGCTCGAAAACTTTTTGATAATGAATCCAACGATGAACGTCAAGAAAGATTTGATCAAGCTAAAGCATTATCTAAACAAAGACAAGCTCTTAAAAAAGAAAAAAAACTTGAACGTGCAGTAAATAAAAAAATTAAGGAACAAAAAGAACAAGAACGATTAGAGAAAAAAGAAGCTTATGAAGAACTTAAAAAGAAAAAGAAATCTAAAAAATCTAAAAAATCGAAAGAATCTGACGATGAATCTGACGATGAATCTGAAAGTGAGGATGAAAAACCAAAAGCTAAACCAAAAGGAAAACCAAAAGGTAAACCAAAAGGAAAGCCAAAAGTAGAAGATGTAAGTGATTCAGAAAACGAAGATGATAAAAAGAAGACTTCTAAAAAAAAGAAAGCTTCTAATAAAAAGAAAGTAGTAGAAGTTGTCAGTGATCATTCAGATAGTGAACATTCAGATAGTGATCATTCAGATAGTGATCATTCAGATGAGGAAAAAGTTGTTAAAAAACAATCTAAAAAACAATCTAAAAAACAATCTAAAAAAAATTCTACTAAAAAACCTAAAAAGAATTCTAAACCCAGTAGTGATAAAGAGAGTGATCAAGAAAGTGATCAAGAAAGTGGTCAAGAAAGTGATTAAACATAAAAATAATTAAATTAATTTATAATA
>Ga0136601_1000523_pt1 | contig 16200 bp, 17 predicted proteins | sample AntRauMFilla2699_FD_181020 | JGI IMG/M metagenome (GOLD analysis project Ga0136601, IMG submission 181020) | Saline lake microbial communities from Rauer Islands, Antarctica - Metagenome Filla 2 #699 | ecosystem: Environmental > Aquatic > Non-marine Saline and Alkaline > Saline | place... | reverse complement strand
TACCTAATAGGGGTGCGCTATAGGCTATCTACCGAACGGGGCGGCGGGAGGTTCGCCTAACTTTGGGGTGGGTTTAGTGAGGTTTCGGCGAACAGCTACGAACCCCCATGTCCCCCGAACCGCGTGTTGATCTCTGCTTGGTAGCCAAGTCTCATGTCCGTTCCTGCGGTCTTGAGTGCGTTGAGGATGGGGACCAGCGCGAGCCCGTGCCGTAGGTCATCCCCGTCATCGGTCTGATTGTTGGAGCGAGTGAGGCGTCGAGAGGCACCTTTGGCCCATGCCAGGAGCGCATCGCTCATGGGCGGCCCCCGAGCCGTTCCCACATCTCGTCCGGGCCGATGATCTCGACGCCGTAGCCACGAGCCTTCTTGGCCTTGCCAGAGGTACTTGTGGGGTCCTTGGCGACGAGAAGCGACAAGGTCTTGCCGACTCCGGACTTCACCGTTCCCCCGGACTCTTCGATGGCCGCAACCATGCTGGGATCACGGAAGCCGGTCATGCAGATGGCCTTGCCCTTCATGGGCCCGTCGGAGGGTGGTTTGATGACCACACCCGCTGCGAGAAGGTTGTCGATGACCTCAGAGCGCAACAGGATGCCGCCGACGAAGGACTTGGCCTTGGTGTCGCCCATGCGGTCGAGTGCGGCGATGTCCTGTTGCGTGGCGGAGCGCATAGCTGCCAAGGTGTCGAATCCCGCGTCAACGATCTGCTTGCAGATGGAGCGAGCACACAAGGGGATGCCGAGGGAGCCGACGAAGACATGCAGTGGCAGCTCCATGCCTTTCGACCGCAGCTCGTTCATCACCGTGTGGGCGGTCGAACCAATCTTGCGGCCGTCCAGCTCAACCAAGGCCAGCTCGTTGGGGTCGAGGTTGTATAGATCGGCGGGCTCACTGATCTTGTCCTGCTCGACCAACGCGTCGATGATGGTGCTGCCCCAGCCCTTGAGACCAATCTTCTCGACCCAGCGGGACACGAGGCCAGCCACCTGTGAGGGACAGGTCGCAGAGTTTGTGCACATCAGGTACTCACCCTGCATCGACAGCGGGAGCCCGCAGTCTGGGCATTGGGTGGGTGGTTCAAGATATAGGATAGCACTCATGGAAGTCCCCGTCGTTGTTCAGGTGAGCACGGCCGGAAATCAGGGTCGTCAGGCCGGACCCATGGCCCGCCCTCTCCGACCCAAGGTCGGAGTCCGACCTGCATCTCCATGCCGCGAAGTTGTTTCCCATCGACGATCCGGGCATTCCACCCCTTCTCGATGGAGTAGGCATTCAAAGCTGCGAACTTGGCTTTGTTGACGGGGTAGGCCCACCACCGAAGCGGCTTCACCTCCCACAGCTCTGTGATCGAACCTTCCAGAACCACCTTGAAATCGGGGAGGTAACGTCGCACCCGCCCGTCAAAACTGTACGGCAGGGTGAAAGGCTCGACCTCGTAGTCGAGGACACAGGGGTGCAGATCAAGCACACGAACGGCACGGGCTTCCCAAGTGGACCGTGTCCACACCTCGCGATCGAGCTTTTCGGCATAGATCCAGGACCCATGACCAGTCCCTGTGTTTGTGCCCTCAAATGAGCGAAGCACCCCTTCTGCAATCCTCGCCCGGATCTCTGGCGTCCGTTCGTATTTGCCCGCAACACCCACGCCCTTCCCCTTGCGGTTGCGCGACATCCGAGCCCGGCTGGCCTCCGAATGGGCCTTTCCCGACCGGGGATTCCTCTCGGACATCAGCCGGCTATGCGTGACCCGCATCTCAACGCACTTCAGCGAGCCCAAGCCGAACTGCTGTTTGAACAACGCGGCGGTCTCGAACCCGTGCTTTCGGAGGTGTTGCGTGGTGATGGCCCGCATCGATCGCCCGCACACAGGGCAGGTGATTTTTGTGATGTCAGTCGTCATTGACGGAGACACCCTCTGAGATATTGGCCTCTACCATTGGTATAACATCGTTACGGCGGCTCACCAATACCTTGCAGCCCACATAGAGCCGCAGCTTTCGGACCCGAGCGACATTGTGCAAACTAGCTTGTCGGATGTTCGCGCCCGCCAACCTGACCTCATCGAAGTTGGCGACTGGTGTGATCCGACCAGACTTCCCCACCTGCCATGTGATGCCTCGGAGAGTGGTGGTCTTCTTCTCGTGCGGGAACTTGTAGGCGATGGTCCCTCGTGGCCGGTGGTTCCGCTCGCCCAGCTGCTCAGCGGCTTCGAGATCATTCACCTCGAACACCAGACCGTCGATCTCGTAGTCGAGCCCAGACCGCCGACCTTGGACGAAGGCATCGTAGACCGCGACGGCCTCCTCGATTGTGTCCACAGTGCCCCAGTTCGGAACCTCGAACCCGTAGGCGGCCAGGGCCTTGAACTCGATCTCCTTGTGGGTGATCGGCACGGACCCACCCTCGCGGATCATCTGGTAGTGGAGCACCGTGAGGTGAGCACATCCACTCGGGTCACTCTGGCGCTTGGCGATGCCAGAGGCGGCGTTGCGAGGGTTGCTGTAGCTGGGAAAGTGCGTCTGCCAGTCGGTCTTGCGGAGGACGACTTCGCCACGCATGTGGCCCACGAAGCCCTTCACGGTTTCGACGCGACCCTTCATCATCCACACGTTCCGGCTGATGTCCTCACCGATGTCCCCATCGCCTCGTGTGAGAGCCCGCTCCTGCTGACCACCCACGTACTTCACCGACAAACTGATCCCATCGCACTTGTCGGACCAAGCCACACGAGCGCGGGCACCCTTGGGGAGAGGTTCCACACAGTCCTTCCACCACGCCCGGAACTCCGCGTGCGGGTCAGTGTTGGGGCTCCCATCGTCCTCGACCGGCTGAGCCTTGTTCAGAGAGGTCATCGGAGCTTCGTGGCGCACCTTCTGCCACGCACTCGACTGCGGAACCGGCTGGCCAATCTTCTTCAGCAGCTCGTGGTCTGGGAGAAGCTTTCTCAGCTCGTCTTCCATCGCATCGTATTCCGCGTCGCTGATGTCCAGAGGTGCCAGCTCTGACCCGTCGTCCGAAGAGCCTTGAGGCGTGTTGTAGTAGGTCGCCCGCGCACGAGTCATCCGCTCTACGAGCTGTGAGGTGTGGCTCTTGGCGGTCTGGTCGGACTCGTCTTCCATCGCGCTGAAGAGGTCGTCAAAGGGGTCAGACATGCGGAGGTCTCCATATGGGCTTGGCGGGGGTGTGTGGCACCGTTGTCAGCTACTACGCGTCAAGCCTCGAAAGCCAACCCCTCAGAACCCTCTCCATTTGGCGTGGGGGCTGATCAGCCCCAGCCGCTGCCGCTGAAACAGCAGCTCGACCTCGTTCTCAAGCGCCTTGGAGAACGGATCAATGCTCAAGAGTCGGTTGAACGTTCCGTCGGTCTTGATGTGGTCCAAGGTCGTCTGCGTGATGCCGCGCCGTCTGAGCCTCTTCTCTAGCGGGTGCATCAGGTAGTCATGCCCACACTCGTGGCAGAACTTGGCAGCCTCTGGAATGCGCGCATGGCCATTGGGACACGCCGTCGCGTTGTTCGTCGGCGGTGGCGTGGGCTTCCGTTTCAGCTTGACCTTCAGGTCCTCGACGATCTGATCGTAGGCATCCTGCACGTCTTTGAAAGCTTGCTCGGACTCATCACCGCAACGGTCGGGGTGCGTCAAACGACACTGCGAGCGGTAAGCCTTCTTCACGGGACCACTCTTCCAAGTGTCGAGGAAGTCGTCGACCTCATCCTGCGTCTTGCCCTTGATCTTGGGCTTATCCACCCCTCGGGTCTCGAAGCATCGCGTCATCGTGAAGCGGCGTTGGGTTGGTCGTGCCATGGAGACCCTCTACACCAAAACGGCCCGCTCAGAACCCAAACAGCTCATCAAGCTGTTCTGCGGCCTCGGACTTCACGGCGGCTGCCTCGGACACGACCTCGGCACGAGACCAGCCAGACAAAGCGGCGTCCCAGTGTCGAACTCGTTGGTCAGCGATGGTGACGAACTCCGCTTCCTTCTCGATGCCGACGTAGCTGACCCCTGCTTCCAGACAGGCGAGAGCCATTGATCCGGAGCCCATGAAGGGATCCACAACCGTTTGATGCTCAGAGACCCCTGCCAGCAGACGTTTCAGCAGCTCTTTGGGTTTCACAGTGGGGTGGGTGTTTTGCCCCACAACACCTGTGTGCCGCTCCTTCTTGCCAGCCTTCGGGACGTAGTGGATTCGCCCTGGCTGCTCGACTACGAGCAGCGCGTCACGGATCTCGAACCCGTGGTCTTCGAGGGCGCAAGCACCTGTGTGCCCGGTGGGCTGCTCTGGGGGAGCCACGAGCATGATGTGAGCACCCGGCTTCAGCACCCGCCAGACTTCCTCCATCCAGGGAGTGGGATCACCTTGGGTGATCATCCCGTGAAGCTGTTCCTCCCCGTACTCGGACCACTGCACCTGGGAGAGGTCCATCGCCACCAAAGTCTCGCCATCGTCGTCGCCGCCGAGCTGAACCTTGGTGGGAGTGATCATCGTGTGGAGGTAGTTGATCAGGTCTTGGGGCAGTTCGCGCATCCCAGACTCCCTGTGAAATTGTGAGTAGAAGCGTGAGGCCCCGCCCTTGTCGACATGACCCCTCGCGGAACTTTCCCTGCCATCCCAAGAGCCGTACACCACCCCGTCACCCAGGCCCACACCCTTACTGGCCCTCCAGTTGGACCCAGAAACCCCGCTCTGTGCATCTAGGGCGCGCACAGGGCAGTCAGCAGCACACTCCCAGGCAGCCACGGTCTCCATCCCGGCTCGGTCGGTGTAGGTCGCACGACGCTGATTCGCGTCATGCCAGCCGTCACCATAGACCGCCTCACCAGTCGCCTTGCCCCACACTCCCGTGCCGTGGTGACTGCCCTTGATCTGCTTGGTACCCACACAACGGCACCCAGGAGCGTGAGTCAGCAGCAGCAGCAGGTTGGTGGGAAACCGGCCAAGCTTCTGACCCTCCGTCTGGGAGGTCTCCAGAGGCCCGTACTCGCCATACACGGGCCGGTTCTCTTTCTTCGAGGCTTCGGCACTTCGACTATGCGTCTGGATGGTCTCGCCCGGTGAAGCGACACGGCTGGCATCAATGGAGATCCCGGAGACCCCGTGCAGCAGCACGTTGGCTGCGACGGTGGGCTCGGAGACGGGGCGGCGTACTAGATGCACGACCTTCACCAACCACCGTCCTTCAAGTGGAAGCGGGAAGCAGTGGGGTCCACCTGACCTTGGTAGCGGCCCTCGTAGAGCTGTGCCTCTCCCTCGGTCTTGGTGAAGAACACCTGACAGACCCGCTCATCCGCATACACCCGGATTGGGTGGATGACGGTGATCTCCAGCGTGATGGTCCCCTCGAATCCGGGATCGCCATAGCCAGCCGTGACATGAACCTGAACGCCGAGCCGACCCACACTGGAACGGCCTGTGACCTGAGGTACGAGATGATCTGATCTGATCTTCTCCACCGTCCGTCCCAGGTAGAGAATGCCTGGGTACAACACCATGCCCTCTTCAGGGATGACGAGCGGCGTGGTTGGATTGTCTGCCCGCATGTCGAGCGGGCGGGGCTTATGCGAAGTGGTCCCGAGCCCCAAGTGCTTGGGCCAGAACTGGTTGTACACGGCGAGGTCTGCATGTAGGCGGAGATCAACCGAGGCAGGCCCGACGTTGTCCGGCCGCCACGGTTCAATGATGATCTCGCCAGCAGCATGCTGCTGGCGGATCTCGGGTCCTGTCAGAATGGCCACTGCCTACCCCTCTGCTTGGTCCATGTTGGCCTGTCGGGTGAGGACGGGCTCAGGACTCCAGTGGGCGCGGCAACGCGCTTGGTACACCGACTCGGCTCCAACGAGCACCTGCTCATCAGAATCGGCGATGCGCTGGCTGCGTGACGCCGGAGCACCACAAACCATGCAGACGGCGTAGACCTTGGTGACCTCGTCTGCACGAGCCATCAGCTCGGGCATCGGGTGAAACGGTTGGCCCTTGTAGTCGAGATCGAGCCCCGCGATGATCACTCGCTTGCCCATACGGGCCAGCGTCTCCACGACATTCGGGAGCGCGGCATCGAAGAACTGAGCCTCGTCGATACCAACGACCTCGGCATGCTCTGCCGCATCGAAGATGGCAGCTGGGTTCATCACCCGACGTGCCTTGAACTCCTGGCTGCTCGTGTACACCCCGGCATGAGTGACGAGGTTTTCGGTGTCGTGCCGGTCGTCGATGACTGGCTTGAACGCCACCACTTTCTTCTTCGCGAGTTCCTCCCGGGTCAACCGACGCATCAGTTCAGAGGTCTTCCCACTGAACATGCATCCGGCTACGATCTCGACCCATCCGTGCTGTCCTCTTGGCATCATGTGCATTCTCCTCTCAACCCCTTGTGTGTGGGGTCACAGTACCTACGGCTTACGACCAACGACGATGGGTTCCCAGGCAGGCTTCAGCGCCGTGCCCCAGCCCTCCCACCGCTGCGCCTCTTCTGAGCGAGCGGGGGCAGTGGGACCATCAGCCCCACTCTCTTCGGGCTCTTCGGGCTCTTCTGACTCTTCGGGCTCCCCGTCAACCATGCGATCAATAGCTTTGGCGATGTTCATGGATTTTGGAAACCCGCTCCCATAAACCCAAGCCTCCAAGCTGTCTTCAGGCTCAAGAACAAGCCCCGCAGCCTCCATCGCTTGGCACATGCGGTGGAAAGTCCGTGTGGCTCCGAACACCTTGACCACACCACCTGAGGCGAGAGCCTGAAACACCTTCCCCCAGAACTCGGGGCTGTAGGCGATCCCGGTACCGTCCCACTTGCGACCCATGAACGACAGCTCATAGGGCGGGTCGCTGACGATGATCTCGATAGCCCCCGCGTCGAAGTCGAGCAGGCGATTGAGGCAGTCTCCATGACGTAGATCAATGCGCATCAGAGCCCCAGGATGTGGTCGATATCGAGTTCGTCGTCGAGCTGGTCACCCGCCGCCCTTGCCTCTTCGAGCGTCAGATCATCCAAGGATGTCAGTCGTCGCTGCATCCACGATACCGATGCGTGGAATGGGATGAAGGGCTCTTGGTCACGCGTCTTCAGACACTGGAACTGCACCCAGTTCTTCTGCCGAAGGTCTTCATCAATCCACGTCGTGGTGATGATGTCGGCGGAACGCTCTGCCTCGTTGGCGTAGCTCAAGTGGGTGAGGTTGTATTTGCCTCTGTTGGCTGCCTCCGAGTCCCCGGACTTGCGTGCCGACTCCACCACCTTCAGGGCAGCCTTGTAGCCCTCACGGTTGATCTGGAAGAGCGCCACGACGCCGATGCCCGCACCACGATTGAACGACATCGCCAAGCGCTTCAGGTCCCGGATGACCTCGTTGAGACGCTCCGTGGTGCTCGCCACCCACTTGCGGGGGGCCATCAGACCCACGTGGTCGACGAAGACCATGTGGAAGGGCTCACGTGCGTAGATGACCTCTGCCTTGGACTTCACGTCGGAGACCTTGAAGTCGGGGGAGTCGGGGTTGGGCACCTCGATGTGGATCTTGCCGTAGTTGTTGGCAGGGTCGCCGAAGTCCTCGGCGATGGTCTCCAAGTAGACCTCTTCCTGAGGAGTCAGCTCGCCATCACGGACGCGCTGGTAGTCCAGAGCAGGGATCCCCTTCTCCCGCCACTTCGGGTGTGTGCTGTGCATGACGAAGATCATGCGGCGCACCTGATGGTAGGGCATCTCCAGACTGAAGATGAGGCTGCCCTTGCCTGGGTTGTGGCCCTCCTCTCCGTAGAGGCCCACCGCTTGGTTGTAGGCCCAGTTGATGATGAAGGTGGACTTCATCCCGCCCGTGAACGCCGCGTGGATCCACAGCTCGTGACGCTTGGCCCCTGGGAGCTTGTCGTCAATCTGGGCGATGCCGGTGAGCTGGCCCTTGCCTGCGGACGGATCGTCTCGGGTCCGACGGTACTCCGACATGAAGTCGGCCACGTCATCATTCACGGTTCCCGACAGCATCTGACCGGTTGTCGGAGCCACGATCTCGCGGCTGTTGTCCATGATGTAGTTGATCGTGTCGACGGGCCCTTGGAGAATCTCCGTCTCACCCCTTGGGTGTTTGATCTGCACCCCTGTGCGCAGGATGTTGCCCGCCTCCGAAAGGATGTCCGCCACCCGGATCGTACGGCGCTCCTTGGCCTTCGCTTCGAGGTGCTGGAGGAAGCCGCCCTGGATGCGCGGCTTCTGCTGAGCAAGGTACTCTGACCGGTTGATGACCTCATCGGCGTTCTGCCCTTGGAAGAAACCACGGATGTCCGTCAACGACGGAGGGTGGTGGTACTTCCCGGTGAACTCTGTGATGTAGTCCCAGATGCGGCTGTCAGTCTCTTGCTCAAAGCCGAGGCCGGATTCACGTAGCTGCGTGATGTTCTGGATGACGTGCTTCTCTTCGTCCCCACCGGACATGAAGCATGAGCGTAGGAGGATCTTCATTTCTTCTTCCAGGCGTTCTTGGGAGGCGAGCGCTTCACGGTCGGGGCCACGGTGGTTGAAGAGCCCAAGCCCGTCGACATGGTGCGCCGGCCACGTCGAGGAGCAGAGCCAGTCTCTTCCTCGTCTGGCTCTTCTTCTCCGTCCTCGAACTCGTCTTCACCGATCTCCTCTTCGGTGTCCTCGGTGTAGGCGGGCTCCACAGCATCCGAAGATGCATCCAGTGCTGCCGAAAGATCCACATCCTCTTCGATGAGGTCTTCGGCCTGCTGCAACCCCGCTGGGTTGAGGGGTGTGTTGGGGCGAGCGCCCAGCGCTCGACGCTTCCGAGGTGGTCGCTTCTCGATGTACTCCCAGTGCTTGATGAACAGCGCAGCCTCCAGGCTGTAGCTCCGCATGGTCTCGTCGAAGGGATTCGTCGGATCGTGGTACAGCCACGTCGGCTTTCCAAGATGGCTGCGGTGGTACAACGTCTCCAGCAAGACGTTCGCCATCTCCTTGTTGGCTGCGGTCTTCACACCAAGCCGGATGACTAGCAGCCCCGGAGGCTCGATCAGATCCACCAACGTCAGGTGCTGTAGGGAGACAGCGGCTGCGTCCGGGTCGATGAGGTCCATGCCCTTCAGAGAAACTGATCCGAGCCATGCTCGCATCAAGTCCACGTCGGACACGACCTTGAAGCTCCAGTTGGGGGGCCTTCGGACCGCTGCCCACCGCATTTGTGTACGGAACCATGTGAGCGGAGCACAGATCCGAAGGTCCCGAGTGAGCTTGCCCTTCAGCACGGGCCTCTTGCCCTTGGGAAGCTTCGGGGCACGGATCAAGCCCGGCCAGCCCCTCTCGACATTGATGGCGATCTCACGGACATGGGTGCACACGCACTGTCGGAGACGGGGTGGGAAGATGCCGGGGACGGGGATCACTCCGGCACCATGACACTGCTCACAGTCCTGAGACCCTGGGGAACCCTGGACGGGTGAACGTTGGTTCCAATCAGCCACTGCTGCTGTGCCCCTTCGCATCTTCGAGCAGTGACTCGTAGAGCTGGTTGAGATCGCTGGTGGGATCAAACTCGATGACTTCATCATCCTCACCAAGGATGCGCTTTCCGATGATGGCTTCGATGAGGTCGAGCTTGTTGCGGATCACCTTCATGACGCGTTGGTCGATGGTGTCCTTGCACACGAGGTGGAGCGCATACACTCGGTCATGGACCGATCCAATGCGGATCATCCGCCCGAGGATCTGGATGTAGTCGCCGGCAGACCATGGAGTGTCGTAGAAGATCAACGCTCGGGCAGTCTGGAGGTTGATGGAGTCACCACCCGCCAAGGTGATGAACACGACCTGGGTGTCAGACTTCGGGTCTTGGAACTTGTCCTGGGCTTCCGCCCGCTCGTCCCCCGTCTCCTTCCCCGTCACCCGCACGCACTTGACGCCCTTCTTGCTGAGGTAGTCGATGGCCTTCGTCACCATGCGCTCGAAACGGGAGAAGATGATGACCTTGGTGTCCGCGAAGTCTCCGCCTTCCGTGAGCAGGTCCCCCAGCATCTTGAGCTTCCCGCTCTGCTCGTCTTCGTAGCCGATCAAGCACGGATGCCCAGTGATCTCCTGGCAGTAGGTGACTGCTGTGAGCGGGGTGACCTCCTTCACCTCTCCCTCGGGGTCCTCTTCATGGGTGCCCAGCTGAAGCAGCCCGTCGATCGCCTCCTTGTACTTCTTCCACTGGAAGTTGGTCATGCCCGTCTCAACGATCCGAGTCGTGAGCACAGGAAGCTCATCAGCCACCGAGTGCTTGGGTCGGCCGAGGAAGAAGGGATCAATGCGGTCGCGGAATGCCTTGATGTCCGTGGGCCGGTAGCCGACGATCACAGGTATCTGTCGGTTGCCCTTGATGCGTTGCATCTTCACGACGCAATAGCGCATCACGAAGCGGGACTGCGTCATCGCGAAGAGACCGGGCATGATGACCCGGAAGATGCCGTAGCCCTCGACGAGGTTGTTCTTGATGATCGTCGCCGAGAGCCCCCAGATGCGGGAGGCTTGGTCCGCCATGTGACGGCAGACCTTGTGGATCTGGGTCTTGGGGTTCTTGAACATGTGGCAGTTCGCAACCAGCGTGCCGTTTGCGACGTAGTTGTGGTTGCCTTCCACCTCGATGTTGTAGACGTACTTGTCCTTCTTGACATCCGAAGGCTTCCACACCGATGTCGAGGTGACCCAATCCAACACCAGTTCTGTTCGAGGCTTGGTGTCCAAGGCGTTGAGAGTGAGCCGTGGCTTGTCCGGGAACTTGTATTCAACGCCGGGCATCGCCCAAGGAAGGAGATCGAGGAAGGTTTTTGCGGCCTCCTTGGGGAGATACAGGTTGTGGTGGCCGCGCTCTGTGGACTTGACCACGGCCCCGACACCCCACTTCCAGCGAAGCCACCCAGCCAGCAGCTCTACCTCTTGCTTCGTGAAGCCCTCCGTGTGCAGCGTGATCCTTCGGGTGACCGTGCCGTCCACACACGTGTGCTCTTTGAGTGATCCATCATCGGCGTACCACACAGATAGCCCCAAGGGGCCAACCCGGTCTAACCAATCGAGGGTGACGCTCTTACGCTTGCTCTGCCTGACTCGGGCTCGGACAAGAAAAGAAGTCAGAGCCTCGTTCCCTCTGAGTTGGAAATGGCCGACAGGCACCTTGGCTCCTTCCAGCGGTTGGAAGCCTGCTTGGCTGTAATGGATCGCTGACACACCCAGTGGAGACAGCAGCGCCCTCTTGAACTCCAGCCATTCCGACTGTTTCTGGGAGTGCGTGAACACGGCACCCCACCGCGAGTTCTTCGGGTGCGCGATGGAGGAGTCTCCCAAAAGACCGCCCAACACCACCTGCCACTGATCTGGAGAAGGGGCGTTGGTGGTGACGTGTGCGACCTCGGAGCCTTTACGGAGTTTCCCCGCTAGGATCTTGGAGCCTTCTACCGAGTAGAAGGCGTGACTGCGAGTGACGCGCTTGCTGCCGCCGAACCTACATTTGATCTTCAAGAGGCTCTTCCTACGCCCCCTCACCAACGGATTCCGATGCCAGTCGACGACTCGGTGCGGCTCCACCTCGCCCGTCTCCGGGTTCCAGGACAACACCTCCACTTCGAGGCGTTGCGTCACAATTTTCCCAATCAGCTCGGTCGTCCCATCTGCCAACTGGATGGGGGTGTGGTACTGGAAGCACTCGTCAGCCACGAAGATGTAGCCCTCACGGTGCTGCATCTGGAGCTTGAAGTCCTGCTTCGCAGTCGAATACCCCATGATCATCACAGCAGGTTTGTCCGTGGGAAGCGCGTCGAACTGCTCGTACAGCTTGCGCCTCTTGACGGGAGTGCCCTTGTTCACCACGACGTTGACGCCTTGGGTGAAGCGGGCGAACTCCTTGGCCCACTGGGGCACGGCCGACTTCTTCGCGAGGATGATCACCCGGTAGTCCGGGCGCTTCTCCCAGATGTAGGCCAGGGATGCGATCGTCTCGATCGTGTTGTGGTTGACCAGCCCGTTGCCCGTGAAACAATGTCGGGGATCGCCCACCTCGATGTCCACGACCTCTTTGAAGCCCTCGGTGACCTCGACGACCGGGTCGTAGAAGTAGTGCCGTGCGGACAATGTCTCGATGGCCTTGAATGAATCGAGGCTCGCCAGATGGAGGGCGCAAGAGTCTTGTGCGGCATCCGCTTCCCTGCAAACTTCTAGGAGCTGGCGCAGGAACCTGTAGGTAGGGTTGCGACGACCGTGACGGACATGCCCCATCGTGTTGTAGAACGAGGATCCCCATCGCGTGGAGATCCGCCATCCAAGGCGAACACAGGCGGCAGCCAGGGGCTCGCGAAGGGCTTCGATCAGGGGCTTGGTGAAGGGGGCTACGTCGTGATTCGGGTTCGAGCACTCAGGGAGCACCCCATCCAGCCGCTCTCGTTTGCGAGACGATACGAATCCGATCTCGTCAGCGAACCGTCGCGCGTCATCTCCGAACAAAGTCAGACGCCAGTAGGTGTGGTCATAGCCCTTGACGTGCTTCGGGCTCCGGTTCGCAACGATGCCGAACCGGAGCAGGAGAAGCTGTACCTCGCGACCCAGCTTCTCGGAGGCTGTCGAGAACTCGACACCTCCGGTTCCAATGGCCCCTGCCTCCCCCTCGAACAGACCTCGGAGGAACTCCCTGACAGAGTCGCGGGTGCCCCGAAGCACCGGATCGGGCACCCGTTTATCGTGGGCGGTGACGTAGTCCACACCCATGTATTCAAGATAGCGGCGCAGGAACACGCTGTGGACCAGCGTGTCTTTGATCTCGATCTCGGACTCCCACCCGAACTGCTCTTGGAGCAGGTTGCGGATGTCACGGAACGCTTCGGGGTTCCGCTCGGGGCACTGTGAGATCGACAACACCCAGGGGTTGTTCGACCACGCCTCCCCCACGATGTAGCCGAGCAGCCGCGCCAAGGGCGGGTTGAGACGATTGGGGACGGGGTATGTCTTGGCGTTGGCTCCAACCTGCGCCCCAACGACGGGGATCATCACCGATGGATCTTCGGAGGGGAAGATTCCCTCCCCCCGCTCCACGCACAGGAAGTCGCCCGGTTCGAGGTGCTGAGTCTGCTGCCACACCTCTCCGGCGGCCCCACGAGCCAGCAACGGATGGACCAGCGAGCCCTCGACCTCGAACCCATACCGAGTGCGAATCCTACGGGTGGGCTTGCTCCCGCTGTTGTAGAAGGACTTGACGGGCACTAGCTCGTCTCCGATGCGGACCTGCCAGCCTTTCACCGGCTCGAAGGTGTCCGGCATCTGGTGTCTCTCTGGTTGGAGCGTTCCGATGGGCACGAGCCCCTGGTTGGTGTCGATCAGCGTGTCACGGGTCACGCACTTGCCCAACCCGGTGTCGTCCCCCACGACGAAGTTGTTCATCGCGAGCAAGTGCAGCACCATCTGCACTTGGTAGTAGCGCAGCACGAAGTCGCGTTCCGACCCGTCCACCATAGTGATCCGCTCACGCATGTAGGGCGTGGGCCTCAACTTCAGGTCCTTCCGCGAACGGATGGCTTTCAGTTTGGCGTGTGCTGCTTGTAGAGCTGGCGGGTGATCCATCGAGACCTCTCTCGGCGTTCTACTACCCCACCCATCAGGGAATGGACCCACCCATCAGAAGATGAGTTCGAGGATCCGATAGAGCATGACCGGGCTGCTGATACCGGCTGGGTTCCTCTTGGCCGCTTCCTTCAAGGCCGCATGCAGCCAGACCATGGCATCACGATCCGTCCACGTCTTGCCAGTCGTCTCTTCGAGATACCTTTTGGCCTCGGGGAGCGTGGGCCGCATTGCCTTGAAGTAGGTGTTGAGAAGCTGCCTCTTCTGATCCCAAGACCACTTGGCGAGCTTCCCAAGGATGTCGTTGACGACATCCTCCTGCTCCCATTCGGGCATCTGGTAGCCCTCGTAGTCGAAGGCATGGGTGGCAGCGGAGAGGCCCCTCAGAGCCATCAGAGCCTCTGCCTGACGGCCCGGGAGAGGTGGCCAGTTCTCGGAGTCCCTCTCCAACACGAACTGGACGTACCTGCCGTCCAGACCGGCTTTGCGAGCCAACGTGTTCGCCTGCGCTACCAAGTCGCTCCCGTGAGACGCCTCAAAAGCGGTGACGACTGCGTAGGACAGCCCTTCGATCAGTTCTCGTTCGCTCATTTTGGATCTCCGTTCAGCTCACGTCCACGATGATGCGGCCGGGACCGTCGATCGTGAGCGCTGCTCCTGTTCGAGTCGTAGTTGAGTAGACCTTGCCGGTCGTGTTGATGGCCAGCTTGTGTCCCGGAGCGCTGATGTAGCCTACCTGACGCTGTGCTTCCGTCGGTTCAGGTGGATCATGAGCGAGCAGGTACTCCGCCGCCTTGTCGAGAGGGACACCCTGCAAGCCAAGGACCCGCATTGCAGACAGAGTTCGGGCTCCGATCTCCCCATCAATCGGGCCACACGGTTGGCCGAGTCTGTAGAGCTGGGACTGGATGAACCGTTCCACGGGCTTGTCGCCCTGCCACCTCCCGATGTCGACCTGTGCGGCAGAGCACATGGATGGCCATGCCACCTCACCACGACCCTCTCCACTCAAATGGTCGAGGATGGACTGCCAGGGCCCGAGGTAGTGGAAGACCTCGTCCGTCTTGCTGGGCATCGGGTAGCGGTCCCAGGGAGTGAACCCGAGAGGAACGGCGAGGCCCCAGAGCATCGCGATCTCCTCCCACCGGCTCGCTTGTCGCGTGAGGAATTTGATCCGAAGACGTGCCTCTCGTCCCGCAACCCACATAGACGCGGGAGGTGGACTTCCTGTCAGTCCGGGGCTGCGCTCCGCCTGTGCCCAATCCAGGGCGGGGGGACGCGCCTCTACAGACAAGCGGATGTTTCCAACAGTTCGAGCCCGTAGCTCCAACTGGCGGATGCCCTCAGCCATGTCGGGGGTGATGACAGCGCGCCTGAAGGCGACCAGTGAGATTCGTTCGAGCATTCTACTTCTCCGGGTCCATAGGACTTCTACCCGAGGGTTGGGTTTCGAGGGCCCGCGTGTAGTACAGATGAGGAGGCCAAGATGGCACGGCGGAAGCAAAAGACCCAGCCCAAGACCCGCGAAGAGCGGGCCATGGCTGCTGTGAAGGCCGCTCGCGGCATCGAGCGCAAAGAGCACTTCGAGGCGGGCAAGCCTCTTGGCACTTGGATCCCTGCCCGAACGATGACCAAGAACCGTCGTCGTGTTGCGAGCCGGCGTGCCTGCCGAGGTCGCGTCGCCGCCGACTGAACCCCCAAGGAGGAGACGACTTTGCCACGTGTCGAGTGCCCAGAATGGCTCACCCAAGGAGCGCGCGTTCAGATCGTGCAGCCCATCCGAGGCCGTGAGATTGGTCAGCGAGGTGAAGTTCGTGGGGTCGATGTTGCGCGCACAGGCAACCTGTCAGGCTTCCACGTCGAGTGGGATGACGCACCTGCCCACAAACGGCGTGCCCGTAGACACCCTGGCACCCACCTCAAGAACATCCAACAGCTCGAACCACTCCCGGTGGCTGGGCTCGTGTGGCGTTGGCCACATCCAGAAGAGCCCCCGGTGGCGAAGTACGACGGCCAGGGGCGCTCCCTGAACCAGAGCAGCCCGGACCACGCATACGCCGAAACAGGCGCATACGGCTTCCATTTGTCCCGCAGCGGTTTCGGGGCGGGGTGGTCGATCCAAGCTCTGTGCCAAGGAGAGTGCGCCGGGATCTCCCACGCCTTGTGTGGGATTGGGTCCATTGCCTGGGGCCGTAAGAGAGCGGAGAAGTGGGCAGAACACGCCGTGCTCCGATGGCTGGACCCCGACATCTACGGAGCTTCCGAGGTTTAGGGTTGAGGTTGGACCCTTCGCGCGTAGTACAGATGGAGTTCCCACGGAGCCCAATATCGGGCAGCGAACGGAACTTCCATGCTAACTTTCAAAGTGAGTGAGGTTTAAAATGCGGAACAGCCCAATCTTTTTCCTGTCCTTCCTGGCCCTCACGGGTCTGTCCGGGTGCCTTCGACCCGCCACCTCTATTGGGGACACCAGCTTTTCCGACCTCGATGCGGATGCCGATACGGACACGGATGCCGATACGGACACGGATGCCGATACGGACACGGACACCGATACGGACACGGACACCGATACGGACACCGATACGGACACCGATACGGACACCGATACGGACCCATTGAACGTGGACGACG
>Ga0136601_1000522_pt1 | contig 16243 bp, 20 predicted proteins | sample AntRauMFilla2699_FD_181020 | JGI IMG/M metagenome (GOLD analysis project Ga0136601, IMG submission 181020) | Saline lake microbial communities from Rauer Islands, Antarctica - Metagenome Filla 2 #699 | ecosystem: Environmental > Aquatic > Non-marine Saline and Alkaline > Saline | place... | reverse complement strand
AATGTTTTTTCTTACCTTTGTACTACCGGGGTAACAACCCAGCACTTGTTTGCCTCCTTCAGGATGTTCGTAAATTAGACTCTCTTGATTCTTGGCCACTAAGCTGTAATCGTTGCGATTAACATGAGTGCCTTTTTTAAAGGCTCGTTCAATCTTTTCCATGGTCGAGTTCATAAACATGGTGGCCTGTCGTTTCCCTACGGAAAACACGGCAATTGTAATGGCTGGCACAACGAGAAACACGGCCGCCGCGCCACCCGATACGACCCACGTTTTGCCGTTACGTCTCGCCATATTGACTAGCGTTTCTTGATGCAAACGATCTATACCTCTCTGTGCCATGACGCGTCCTTTGACTTCTTCCCATTCCGTGCCGTATATGCGCGGTAAAATACCATCCAGCATGGCTTGGAAGACGCGAATCTGCACGACACTCCATTCAATGTCCAGTCCATTCATAAAAATGTCTTGAATACGTTCCACCATGGCGTCGCCATTGGTACTTTTAATCGTGCCCAAGCCTTCTGCTCTGCGGAACCGCGATTGCATGTTGTGCTTGTAGCGCTGTTCATACTCTTGGTGTTCTTGCGTCCAGTATTCAATCATGGGTTCGTGCAGTAAAATGCACGTATCGATAATTTCTGGCATAATGAAGAGGGGTCGACCAGACGAATTATTGACTCTAGGGAATTTTGAGGATTTACTGCACCACAAGCCCGTGGTAGAGCGCCTCGCGCACTATCTGCCGCCTATTGCCTATCGCGCGCTCTGGTCCAATAGCGCACGGTTTTACAGAGCGTGCGGAGTGCACCCGCAGATGCACTTTTACCAGTGTTTAAAGTATGCGCTGGGCATTACGTTTGACAATAACGAGGCAATCGTCAATGGCTTGCTGACTTGTCTGTCGCGCGGGTACGCACTGACGGGCGGGTTTCTGTTGTATGTCTTGAATGGAGATTATGACATTATAAGCAAGAAAAACGCTTATGATTTGGATTTTGTTGCACCGCGCTGTATGAGCGAGTATACAGATTCTCCAGTGGATTTCTTGGATTCCCACAGTATAGATATGATAAGATTAGATATGGATGGCGAATACGATGACAATAACTTTATTGATCACATTACACAAATTGACAATGTTTCGGTTATATATGTAAACTGCAGCATTCCAAAATATGCGCAATCGTTTGATTTTGACTTTTGCAAAAATGCGTATTACAACAATCGATTGTATGTTAAACACATTGATAGTATATGTTTAAGGACTTGTGTTGTTGACGCTAATTTTTATGTAAAACGCGCGTACTCTTTGGATATTGCGCGTTTGTATGAATATCTATATCCAAAAATTAGTGGTCGTATCGAAAAGTATTTGAAACGCGGTTACCACATTGTTTTAACCAACGCATCGGCGGAATCCGCATGGGACTGCATTACAGAAAATATCGAGTGCTTTCAGGACAACTTGGGCTTTATTCGCGGTACGACGTGTTGTTTTGATTCTGCTCGTGACTTATCCTATCAACTGCCGAGCAATCAATTCTGTCGCGTATGGCAGGCGCTGTGGAAGCAGTTTAAAAAATAAAGACTATTTTTGATTGAGAAAAAAAGGATTTTTATTCTCAAATGATTTCCGCCAAGGACATAAAAATTGCCATTACGTGGAGCCAGACGGGTCTGGCGTTTCTGTCGTGGATTCACGTGGTGTTAGTGGCTGCGTGGGCCGCGGGGGGCTTGTTGGATGGCTTTTCCAATGGCATATTGCACGTTACGCCATTGCTGTATGAAATTCTACTGGTGAAATTTATTGCAGAAACGATTGGCTTTGGCGTCAAGGCCATTAATGGTCAGTTTGCGGTGGAAACGCGCAACAAACACCAAATGATTTTGGTGACGGGTTTCTTACTCATTGTGGGAATTATCATTAATGTGACGCATTTGGTCTTTACGGCCATTGAGCTCAACAAGTGCGAGAGCGTGCTGTGCGACAACAACTTTTGGTTCTTGTTTATTTTTGCCTTTATCGTGGGAATACTGGCCGTGCTGGAGGGTATTCTGTTGTGGTTTTTTGTCGTGTATGACAAGCACTTGCGTTATTTCAATTTGTTTTATTCACGCTCGTCCAATGAAAAATAAAAAGGCTGCAAACATGATGAATACGGTATTCAGCATAATGGTAATGCCCGCATAATTGTCGTCAATGGGGTACTCTGTGCTCAAAATGAAAATGGCACTGCCCACGCAAATGGTTTGCACGGTGACCCAAAAAAACAACCACACCTTGGCACGCGTATCATCAGTGGCCACTTTGACGGTGACCAAGTTCATCATGACGGCCGCCAGCGTCGCAAAGAGTGGCGGCAAAATGTGCAGTGGTGGAAAGCGATCAGGAGAATGTACTTGCCCATCGATAAAGAGCACCCATGCAAGCGCCAAGAAAATGCCTGTAAACACGCCTACCAGAGCGCCTTTCAAGGAAATCATTTTCGAAATTTGTGCTCGGTATTCCATGCGCGAATTGCACAATCATAGGAACAATATTCAGCATTGCAATCAATATGAGCTCCGCATTTAAAGCGAGCTTGGTTGTTACACAAGCCACATTGAACACTCTGCAGTTCCAAGTTCTCCAAGTAATTGTGCAATTCTGGAGACAATGCAATACACTTGCCTGTTTCTAGGCCTTGATAAGAGTACCTTTGATGTGTTACCCATTCAAAAAATTCCACTACGTTTTTACGATGCACATCTCCTAGTATCATAAAGGCCGTGTTACTTTTAAATCGTAACATACGAGCTATTGCTGGTATATCCGATAAAATGGAACTAATCTTTAACAGTTCCCCATTGTTTTGACCAGAACCTCCTTTCAACTCATTTTTGTAAGAATAAAGTCCGTTCAATATTCTATATTTTGCTTCTTTGTCCCACCACAATTTTAGCGAATCATACACGTTGAAAAACGCATTGACTGTAACGTTATCAGCTGTGGTTCCAGTGCCTTTCAACTCAACATTTTGTTTCTTTAACTTTAGTAGCTGAGAAGCGGCACGAGACGTTATTTTACCATTGACAATTTTAGCGGTTTTACTTTGATTATTAATGATTAATCTACAAACTTTGAAATGCTGCTTACAATAATGATAAAACTTAAAAATTCCATCAGCATATTCGCTATTTTCCATGTTTGTACCAAATGCATCAACCTTTGCTTCTATTTTAGGATCACACATGTATGATAAATCTTCTGCGTAGTCATCATTTCCAAAAATATATGTTTCTATAATTGCCACCATAATGTCTGCATTATAAATGTCACTCAAAATTTCAATCATACGATTTCGAACAGGTGCAGGCACATCAAATTCATTAATGGTTTGCTCAGTTTTTGACAGTAAATCCCATGGTGTAAATGTAACAACTTCTGCATTTAGGGTACCAAAGTCAATAGATATTAAATATTCGTAAATGTCTTTGATTGTATACACTCCATTTGGCCATTGTACATCATAAATTCCGCGAATATGGTCTGGTTTCCCGCGATAATCGATTGCATGCGCTCTAACATTGTCATATTCGCAAGAAAATGATTTGCCCTCAATACAATCTCCGTAAAGACGCGCCGTTCGTGTCATTTCTGAATTAGTAGAAGTAGAATCAAAGCGTGCGCCAAAAGGATATTCTATGAATACATCAAGTTGTTTTGGAGTATTTTTTGAGATATAATCCATTAAAAAAGTTAAAGTCCACTTTTCGGAATTGCTGCCAGTCTGCACTTTTTTAGCGTCGTCGACAAAGGTAATGTCCATGGCATCTTCTCTGTTACAACCTGCCGTGTAGTGGTTTTCTCCAAAAATAAAGATTTGTTTTGGAATAATGTTGCCATTATAACTTATCTCAAATGGCGCCGCGCTAATGAGCGTTTGAGGTCCGTAAATGTAGCCAAGATTTTTCATGATGGTTCTTGCACCTGCTGCCACTTTTTTTAAATACTTAATTTTTTTTAATATGCGGCTGCACTGCAATGCCCAAGCGCTCAAACAATTGCTTCTTGTCGTCCAAACAACGACGCTTCGAGTCGGCCGTTTCAAATTGAATATTAATCCAAAACTTGCCGCGCTTGAAAGAACGCACTTGCCCATAATCGCGTTCCAGCTCTTTGATTAACTCGGTTTTGTCAATATCGTCAGGAATGCGAGAAACGTGCACGCTATAAGGGCACTCTCGGGCAGACGCACTGCGCATGGATTCCAATCGATCCAAGAGCACCATATTATCGCGCGCCAATTGAGTACACATGTCTACCAAGCGCTCGGTATTGCCGCGCAGTTCGTCAATTTCGCGCAGAGAAATCATGTAATTTTTTTAACTATGTCAGGGGTTCCAGTTTCGCCAGAATTAAGAGAGCGGGCGCGCAAAGGGCTTCAGTATGTATACAAGAAAATAGAAAAAGACGCAGATGTTATAGAAGTATTTGAACTACAGCGAGCATATATGCAATCTGAGAATAATGCAGAAGAATATGTAAAAATTATAAACAATAGAATACGAGAACTTGATGATAACTGTCATTATTATGTACTATCTGATACGGATGAAAAACGTTTGAGGTTAATTTATAAGAGAGATGAAAAAACGCTATCTTGGTGTATTTTTGTTTATAGCGGAATGACCGTATTCGTGAACATTACGTTTAAGAAAAACTTGGATTACTTAAAGAAATCCAAAGCAATTTTAAAAAGAAATAATCATATGCTAAGTAGCAAACGGATATGCCAAGTGGATAGGACTGCTTCTGAATTTCTTACACGTGCAAAACAACTTGTTGAAAAGCACCCGCAAGTATATTTGAGAACACTTCATCAAATGTATTCGAACGATTTAACGCGTTTTGTGTTGAAAAGTGAAGGAAACCTACAAAAGATGAGAATGCAATTGCATTTAAAAAGTAATGAGAAAGAATTGGATATTGGTCCGAGTAATCTAATAATGCCATATTGTCGGATTCCCGAATTCCTCAAGCAATTCCCCAAATCGATTGTTCCAATGGGTTTTTTGGATTTGTGCCGGGCGCTTGCATTAGTGTGCCACAATTCAGAATACGGCAAACAACAAGCCAGTCAATTTGCGCAAGAACAGGAACGGGATTTGAAAAGATTAAAAACGTCAGAATGAAAATTGTGGTGATTGGCAATGTGGCCACGGGCAAAACGTCACTCTGTGTGCGCTGGGCACATGGAACGTTTACAGACCATTACAAGGCGACCGTGGGCGTAGATTTCGTAGTCAAGGGCGACTGCCAGCTGTGGGACGTGGCGGGCCAAGAGCGCTTTGGTGCAGTGACGGCCAGTTTCTATCGCGCTTCGCACGGCGCGCTGGTCGTGCTGGATTGGACGTGTGCGCGAGCCGTAGAAAATGCAGAAAAGTGGATACTGGACTATCAGCAGAAATACACAGACGGCACGCCCATTTTAATAATGGCCAACAAGGCTGACTTGCCGGGGCGCGTGTGCGTGGAAGACATGGATGCACTGTGCAAGCGGCACGAAGCGCTGATTGGATGGGTGGCGACCAGTGCTAAAACGGGCGCAGGCGTCCATGAAGCCATTGACCAGTTGATTGAATGTGCGCGAGCGGAAACTGTGAAAGAGGATGGAAAGGATAATGTGATCAAATTGCGAGAAAAACAAGAAGAATACGATGATTTTGATAAATGTTGTTAGTTATTTACAGTCGAATCGGTTTATTGCCACTAATAGCCCGTTGGACGGGTCGCGCCACCAGCGTAAAGATGATTACAATGAAAAATAAGCCAAACAATCCGCCCAGTATGCCAAATGTGGCACCTGCTGCGCTCCCATTGCTGGGCACGGCCGTGCGAAACCCCGTCTGCAAAATCAAATCCGACGCAGTCGTCAAAAAGTACGTATAGTAAATATGGTAGCGATTGCTAGAATCGACAATGCCGACAAAGGCGCCCTTGTCCAGCAACCAAATCGACATGCCCAGCGCTCCCAACACGTGAATACCGCTCACTAGCGTATTGAAAAAACCCCACAGTGAATCGCGCACGCTCATTTTTTGCTGAAAGAAATCCGTAGCAAAATCATAACAGACATACACAAGAAACGCAGTGTAGAGATACCACAGCACACATACGATAATATCGGCCGCACGCGACTGCCAGGCAGACGTGATAATGGGGAGCGTTACGGCATACACGAGCACGGCGGTCAAGATGGTTAATAACAAGGGTCGAGTAGAAAAGGAATGCATAGTTTTTTTCACATAAAAAACTCTTGTGTTTTATATATCATTTTTTTAAAGAATCTATAATTCTTTTAAAACGCAAACGCGTGTCGCATGTACGCATACAGCGCGTCTCTATTTTCAGGCCAATACGGCTGTAATCGCATGGGATCCTTGACGTACGACAACTCTAGCGTAATGTGGTATTGCGTGCGATTCAAGTAGGCCCAATCCTGCAGTCCTCCGTAGAGCACGTACCAGTGACAGCCATTGGTAATGCCGCCCGGAAACTCGCGAGATTTCATCATGCGCGTGTGCTGGCGCGCGTACACACTGGAAATGTAGCTCAGTGTGCGATCGTCAGGCGCAGCACAGTACTGACCCGAGCGGCGCTCCTTATTACCGTCAAAGCCATAATTCGCTACAATGTCGCCGCCGTGCAGGTTGGCCCCCATGGAAAAGTTGTGTGCGTGCATAAAATTCATAATGTGCTGCGTTTCCAGCTGACGCGGGTGCGTTTCCCAGCCAAACTGATCGGGAAAATTACGATTTAAATCGTAACCATTGGCATTGGTGCGTCTACCCAGTAAAAAGCCATCGGGATTCACCGACGGAATAATGTAAATGTCCAAATGCTGCAAGAAATTCGAGTTTCGCTTGTGCTGCAAGTCTTCAATGAGGCGCGCCAGTACGTAGCGACCGACCGTTTCGTCCCCGTGAATATTGCCAATATATACAAATTGCGCGCGATGACGACCAGTGCTTTTAAAGTCTGTCAGACGCGCGCCCTGGATGGGGTGACCGCGCACACTATTCCCAATACTAAATGTCCGGCAGAAACGAGGCTCCGTGCAATTCCAATCAAACAGCTCAGAAAGTTGCTTGGGGCGCGACAGGCGCGTTGCAGCAGTGTAAGCAATGTGCCGTGCGTCCAAGAGCGCGAGTCCTTGTGGGTTGGCATACGCGTAGCCACTCTTGCCGTCTAAATAAATGTGCGGCCAGTGAGGTTCCACTGCTGCTGATGTGTCATTGAGGCGAATGTAGTGCTCTGGCACAATGGCGGCGGCAGAGACGAGCGCATTAAAACAGAAAAGCACAACAAAATTCATAATGAGGAGTAAATTACAACTATATATAAAAATACGAAATTTTATATAGGGTCGTCAGCATGATTCATCCGTGTTCTACGCTTCCTACAGTGGACGCCGTGTCCGAAACGGAATATTGCGAGCGCATTGCAGAAAGCTACCCATTTACCGAATTGCTAGGACGTGGTGAAGTTGGCGTAGCCTTTGAGGTGATGCATGATTTTCAACCCATGGTGGTGAAAGCCACGCCTTTAACGCAAGAGGGAATTGACGAGGTCAAAGCGCAATGCTTGCTCAACAGTTTGTCCGACAAGACTGACATCTTTGCCCGCGCTTTTGGGTGGATTGTATGTGATGCCATGCCAAAAGCATGGGACATGGTGGATTACGAGGTAGAGGAAGAAGGGCAAAAGTATCTCTTCATCTTTATGGAAAAGACACAAAAGAGCTGGTTGACACCAAAAAAGCTAAAGAAAAAGATGAAAATGACGGACGCGCAGTTGAAACACATCCTGTATCTCTTGATTCACGGTCTCTACGTGGCACGCAAAGAGATTGGCTTTAGTCATGATGATTTGCACAGCGGAAACCTTATGCTACAAGTGGTGCCAGGCAAATCGGGCACGCGTTTTGTTCCCAAGCTCATTGACTTTGGATTTGCACTCATTGGCGAAGACAGTGAACCAGAAGAACAATCAGAGGATGACATGTTTGGATCAGCAGGCGTGGAAGCATCTACAGATATGGGTCAAATTGTACACTTGTTTGATGGCGTGTTTGCAGGCTTTTTTGACAGCGAGGAATACTGGGAAGCTCGTGCCAGTGGTCGTAATGATTACAAGGCGCTCAAACGCCTGCTCAAGATGGATTTCTTTCAAGAGGAAGCAACCAAGGAAAACACTCTTAAATGCGCCGTATGCGCCCACAATGTCGCACGCTACCAGTGGAGAGGCATGGCGCCCGAGTACAAATTTTGCAGTGAACCGTGCGCCATGTACTGGGGCAAAGGCATTGGTCAGTTCTTAAAGGATGCCTACTATGCGACCAACATTGAGCTGGACACACTCAATAACCGCGCGTTTGGTCCAGTCGTGCAGTATAATGACCCTGCTGGTCATATTCAAGTGGCGCTCATGTCGGTCGCTCCGGGTAAGCGCGTGCCGCTCGAAGTACACGCACATTTATCGCAATTTATTCGTGTCGAACGCGGCTACGGAGAGCTGCTACTGGATGGTGGGAAAAAGACGTATCCACTGCGCGACGGATTTGCTACAGTCATTCCGGCGGGCACACCGCACGAAATTGTCAACATGGGCCAGCGCTCACTCAAGCTTTACACACTATATTGTAAAGACGCCGCTGACGCGTTTGAACATTAAAAGTATGGCCAGTGAATATTCCTGTCACGCGGGCAATAATTGTGTGTTCCGCACGCATTCCAAGAGTAAGCTGCACGCCCACTACTCTGACCGCCACGGCGCTGCACTGGCTGGCTCGCCTGCCGTTTTGTGTTCCCAATCTTTAATGTTGACCAAACGCAAACGTCCGTCCAAGGATGAAAAATAAAAAGAGTTTACTTGTATTCTTTCAAGAGTCTTTGATAATCTTCTGTTGGGTCCATGTTTACCAACATTTCTTTGTTGCGTAGTAATGCTTGTTGCATCATATTTCTCGTATATTCGCACCACAAATAGGGTTCTACGTTATACGCGGGCGTAAATTGCCCTTTTAGAAAATCATTACATTCCCAGTACACATCTGGAGCATGTTTTTTGTAAAAGTCCAACTTGTATGACAGTGTATACGTAATAATGTCATAAAAGATATCTTCATCCAAATGTTTTTTCAAGGCTTGCAAAATGCTACAATCTTCTAACGAACAAAATGATGGTGATGATTCGACAATACGACAGTAATTGTCCCATATCAGGTCACTAAATGAGTCGGCACATCGTTCAATTTCGCTCACAAGAATGTCGCATACGATGCATTCTTTCCACCAATACCCGACAATTTGGCGGCCTGATATTCTAAATAAGGATCTGAAGATGGCTTGATAGTGCGCATCAGCAACTTTTGTGCTCTAAAATAACAGAGACCACGCATATTGCGGCACGTGCGCGCAAGGGCAGACAAGTCTGCATCCGTCAAGTGCTCTTCCAAAACTTGTAAAACTGGAAGCGGCAGCCCATTCATAATTTATTTGTAAAATGTTTTTTCTGTCAAAGGTGCACGTAGTCGCCGTAATTGTAGCAACTTGGGGGTGTGCGTTGTTTGGCGGTCAAGGTTTGCCCTATTTCCCTATTGAAATATCGCGCGCCGCTGCCTCTAATCCAAAAGCGCACGCCGTTTTTACATGGGGCATTCTGTCCCTCTTACCCACGCTTCTGTATGAATCCTACGTAGATGCAGGCCAACGCATTTTGGGCAACCCACTGCTCTTGTGGCCAGCCGTGCTGACGCTTGCATATTTTGATGACCAGCGTCACATGGCGCTGCATGTTGTGGCCGTTTGTGTATTGATTCTTCTTGTTTTGTCTTTTGTGTTGTACAGCGAGGACACGCACCATAGATTACCCGTGTTTCTGTGTGCACTAGCGGTATTTGGCTTGTCGGCCACAATGAAGGGGTTTGTTGTTGTATACGTAGAAATGCAACAGTCTCTCTTTGACTGGAGCGTTCCATGGCAAGTGCTGACCAATAGGAACGGGCGCATGACGCTAGCAATCAGGCACGTGTTTGAAATTATGTACGACGCGCACGCCAAGGAATGGCATCATGTGCTGCCTATTTTTCAAGTGACGGGTGTTTTGCAGTGGTTGGGATTTTATTTGTTGTCCAGCATTTATTGACAATACGTGTTAAGTAACTCTTGCAAAACTGGAAGCGGCATTTTTTTTTAAAAATTATGGAGGGCTCGATCGACTTGTGCAAAACACTCTTGCAGTCACTGGAAAAACTGGCAGATAATACTGCAAGTAACCTAACACAAGCGCAAAAGATTCGGCTCTTGTTGCCCTCCAAGAAGGACACCACACCACTTGCCCACCTCAAGGGCGATTTGGAAGCATTGTGCTTGCAATTCTACACACTAGACGCGCTCGAACAAGAGTGCTTGGGGTCGCTCATGCAGGCACTTGAAACGACGCCCGTTGTGACCACTCGCAAGCGTAAGATACAAGCCATTCAACGCTTTCAAGACGAAGAGTATGAAGAGTACGATTCTGACGACGACATTGACTTGTTTGATGACGATGACGAACAAGTTGGAGCAGATTTGCAAGAACTTGAAGACTGCAAAATGTTTTTGGACTGGAAAGACCTCAATACGCCAAATGCTCAAGAGCACTGGTGGTTCAAGCGTCGATACGGCAGCGTTTTGAATGCCATCCAACAGCAAATGGGGCACGAAGGTCGCAACACAGACGCAAAGCGCATGTGGTGCATTGTGATTGAAGAGTGTTTGGCTGGCAGAAAAATCAAAGTGAGCTCGGCCTACAACAAACTGGTGACAACCTGTGTATTTTGCGACACTAAGCACGCTTGTTCCAAAGCGCTCGTTATCGAAGCCAAGCGAGAGATGATTGGTTCCCACTGTGCTCTCTTGGCCTCTGCGCTCATTGACTTCTTTACCATTGTGCGCAAAGGAACGCTGGAAAATCCGCGCCAGACATTTAAGGACATGGAAGAAGCATTTGCAAACGTGCAAGCTGCTCACGCAGCCAAAGCAGGAAATTAAAGCTTTATTTACAAAAATACGATACATAAAACAAGTAGTGCAAAAGACGACGCGTATTGCACAATGGACGCGACGCTAGGGTTCGTCGTGTAGTTGTAGTAGTACCAACTGTACGTGGGCGGAGGAGAAGTCGTAGTAAGCGGCTCATACGAGTTTTGCCCGCATGTAAGACTCTTAGATTCGTTCTTATCTGGTACATTATAGCATCCCCCGCTTTGCGGAATAAATTCTGTTTCTAACAATTGTGTGCATTGATTATCACTATATTTTTGTAGGCGCCAAGTTGCCGGGTTGTAACAATTACTATAAAAATAGGTATTGTCCAACGGATTTAACCCGCAATAACTGTCGCGATACCAATATCCGTTACTATTTCCAGGTGGAACGTAAAAACAATTGTTTACATTAAAGTAAGTACTAATGGCATTCATGTTTTTGTAATCAGTAGGAGTATAACCCGTCAAGGTACAAGTCACTTCTCTTCCATTGTTTTTTGCTTCGGGAACACAGCCTGAAGGAGAATCAACACTAAATACAAAATATTCAAGATTATTTGTATCGTAAAAAATTGTATTTTTTCTGGGTGTGATGGAAAATCCTATCGATATAAAAACCACCAATAATAATACACCCCTCATACTCATTTTAATTTTTCCAACGCCCACTTGGGCACCTTGCGCCGCTTGACGGTAATGCCGTCTTTGCCCTCCTTGTAAACGTTCAATATGTGCGAGCCAATGAGCGGCAGGCCCGATTCCACCAGTCCCTTGTGCGTGTAGTGGCGCTGCAGTTCCCAGATCTCATTTTGACGACACGGCACACCCGGCAGGCTTTTCAAGTCGCCTTGCTTTTGCGTGCGATTGTAACCGCATTTCAGTTCAATCATCACGAGCGAACCGTCCGCATTGGCCACAATTAAATCGGCTTGCGTGACGCGCGTGCCTTGCATGGCGTACAGTGGCACTTGCGCCGCCACAATGCGCTGTTGGGCAGATTCTTCAAAGTAGGCAATAATGGCGCGCGCCATGTTACTGCGCGGTCGCTTGCCACTGCGTACGTATTCCGTGAGCTGCTTGTCGACAGACTTGCCTTCGGATGCGCTAGACGCTTTGCGTGCTACCACTTTGCCTTTGCGGCGGCGGTAGTTTTTGCGCTTGCGCTCCCAGTACGGATAGTACATTTGCTTCAATTTTGAAAGCAATCCGCCATAGTAGCGACCTTCGCTGTCACAATACATTTTGCGCGCCTTGTCAAAGCCGAGCGATTGGATTTTGGGCTGATTAAGATAGGCAACCAGAGAAGCAGGTGGATTCTTTTGGCAAATGGCATGCATTTTTTTTTTACTTGGTTTTCTTTTTTGTAGTAGTAGTCTTAGTAACCTCTTTCTCTTCTTCTACAGCCGGCGGAGGCGTGCTTTCTTTTGGTCGTGTGCGTTTTTTTGTACTCTTTTTCTTGGGCGTTGGTGCAGGCTCTGGTTTAATGGCAAAATATTGCAGTTTGAAATGGTCGCTACCAAACTCATTGACGTAACTCTGCACGTCATACTCGGGTCCGCTCGTGTGACAGAAAATGCCGTTGCTCAAGTCAATCATGTAGAATGACGAACTACTGCCCACCATACACAGTGAATTACCATTGTCAAACGTCACTATGCAGCCAGTAGGCTTGGCCATGGCCAGCACCGTCAAATTGGCCATGGCGGAAACAATGTCAGCGTCCGCGTCAACTTGAATTTCAGTCACGTCATCATCATTACCGTCTTGCAAATTACCCTTGTATGCTTCGTTGACAACGTTGCCCAAATCGTCACGATCCAAAAACATGACGGGTATTTCAGAATTGCCGCTATGCAACATATAGCGCACCATGAAAAGTGCCAAGGATGCATTTTCTGGCGTCTTGGGAGACGACGGTGGTTTTGGCAACGTTACGCAAGGCCGTTGACGCATGATTTTTTTTTATCACTGTGCAACAATTTAAAAAAATTGCACTATTAACACACAAGCAGCAACACACAAAAAAGAACAAAAAAAAATGCGTAAACGCACGGAACAAGAAGATGAGCTGGCCTTGAGTCCGAAAAAAGAAGAACAACTCGTTCGATGGGACGCACTGTTTCGCATGTATGCGACGCCCGCAGAAAAGGTAGAATTGGATCGTTTTACGGATCGCGAACGACGCTACCGTTTCATGCGTGGCGTAGTGCTCTCTGAATTGGAACTGCTGGCACAACACGGCCGCGGCGAGTTACTTGCGCGCATCTTGCTGTACTTGTCGGAAGCGCAGTTGCGCGAAGTGTGTAGATTGTCTACCACCATTTATGACGTGTGCAAGACATACAAGTTGGAAGAACGGTTCTTGGTGGGCAATCTTTTGTTTTATCAAAGTCGGCGCATCGCGACTCAGCAACCAGTCGTTTCTGTGGCCGTGAATGATGAAGGGTGTACGTGGGTCACAGAGAATGGTGGCGCATATCGTCTACATGATCCTATGCGTTTGCTGTCTTTGCCAGATGTCGGCGAACCAATGGTCAGTGTGACTGCTGGACCAGATTTCTTTATGTTTATTACACGCAACACCCGCCGCGTTTATGGACATGGGCGGAATCGGAATGGTCAACTGGGTGTGGGTGATTTCTCAGATACTCTTGGACTTCGTCAAACTCTTGTTGACGAACGCGTCCGCAAGGTAGTATGTACATTTCAAAAGTCGGCAATTTTGACGGAAACGGGTAACTTGTACACTTGTGGCTTGGGGCCAAGACTTCAGTTTCATGCCGAACCTTTTCCTCAACTCCTGAATAGAGATTTTGGCATTGAAGACGTTTCTATTTACAAGATTCGTCGCATTGTCGCTTTGACACAAGAGGACGGTAAAATCATTACGCTGACGAAAAATGGATGGGATGTTTTGCACGTTGATCCCAATATTGAACGCGTCTATGGTGAGTTGGATGGCGTAGCTTACAAAGACGCCACTTCTCAAAACGTCTATCGACTGGATGGCAACAATGAACTGCTTGCCGAAAACGTCAAGGAATTTAAGTATGGCGGCACCTATCTACGTAACGATGGATCGCTCGTAATTGAAGGAATAGCGCAAAACTTGCCGTTGCCAGTGAAGACATTTGATTGGAACGAAGATCAACTTGCCTACGTTTTTTCAGACGCCACCATTCCCGTCATTTCCGTAGAATGCGTGCAATGCGGCCAATCCGCCGAGTATTTTGCGCCTGGCACGTATGAACCATACTGCAGTGATGCCGAGTGCATTGGCAAGCGCGATCGTGATGAAGATGGCACGCCGCCACCACCTGCGTATCAACGACAGCGCCAAGACGATTTGAACGTGTTGCGTACTACCACGCAAGTCATTCTGGAAAATCCGCAGCGCTTGCAAGAGTTTGCCATGCAAGTGTCCCGCGAAGAGATTTTGAATATTTCGCTCACAGAGGATGGTAGTTTTTATGGTCAGTTGAATCGCAACAATACGTTTTGGTATTGGATTAGCAAGCGCTTCCTAGAGGTGGGTTTTAATCGACTGGTCAACTACAAAGACATTGCGGGACGTTTAATCTAAATGAAATTCCAAGTGTGTATCCTGTGTCACGACCTGCAAGGGCTCGCCATACTTGGCGTGATAGTAGTTAATGAGCATGTCGGCCAGTATTTTCATGCGCGCAATACCGTCACGAATCAAGTATTCTGGCGTTTCTTCAATTATTTCTTGTTCCTCTGCCGCCGCCTCTCCATTGGCGCTGCTGGTTTTCCACATTTGCTCAAATTCGTCCATTTTTCACTATTTGTGTCAAAGAAAAAAGTGTGAAAAAAAGCAAGATGCGCGAATCGTTGCTCCAAAAGCGGCAACAGCCAAAATCTTACAAGGTGCGCGATGGCTTCTTGCTGTTTACGGCCATTGCCGTCTTGGTCTTGGTGTCTGTAGCATTCTACGTGGCCCTCAAACAATACCTGGACGATCGTGCCATTACCGTAAACACGGTAATTAATTGCGCAGTAGACAATACTCAGCGCGCCTTTAGCATTCAGGACGAAATTGCTCAAGACAAGGCGTCTTTGGATGCACAAACGGCCGAGTGCGAAGCCGTATTCAATCGCATAGCAGACAATCGTTTTCAACCTGAATTTATTGACGTGTATCGACAGTTGAATGACACTATTCACGCCGCAAATGCTACGTGCAATGCAGAGTTGGAACGCATGTCCACGCTACTGATGCAACTCATCAATGGAATCAATGCAACTGCAGACGTGGTTGGCACGGGCACGTGTCAATTCACCACGCCCTTGGTGACCAATGTGACGCTACCCATTCAGACAGTGACGTACGAGTACAAGCGCTTGCTATTGAATGACTTGGAATATTATTACTATGTATTCGGCGCCAACAGCGGTCCTGCTCTATTGGTTGAAGATGCCGGTGCTGCCATTGAAAATTGCTCACCCATTATTTTCAACAGTCGTTCAGTGCAAAGTAAAACGGTGGTGAGCAACAACAAACTTGTGCCATTGACGTATGCGCGCGAGCTCTTGGTAGGACAAAACAAACTGGAATTGAAACCAGCGTCGGGCGCAATGCACACCAATCAAACACTGAGTATTGAAGCGGGCTTTCAAGTATTTCTCAATATATTTTGATTTTTCTTTCTTCTTTATGGTCCCAACTTTCGACTCTGTTCAGACTTGACAACAGCGAGCTCTCGGCAAATTTGAAAATACAGGCCATAAAGTGCCATAAAAAGTGGGGTCGAAAATTTGCTACGGAAATGTCCATATATGGACATTTCCGTAGCAAATTTTGAGGGTCCCGATTTTTCAAAACCAAAATTTTTTTTTTCAAAAAATTTTTCGAAAAAAAAAATTTTTATTTTCAGATTTTCCTACCCTCAAAATCTGCTACGGTAATGTCCATATATGGACATTACCGTAACAGATTTTCGACCAAAATTTTTATGGGACTTTATTGCTGGTATTTTCGATTCTGTCAACACTTGACAACAGCGAGCTCTCGGTAGATTTGAAAATAGATGCCATAAAGTGCCATAATAAATTTGGTCGAAAATCTGCTACGGTAATGTCCATATATGGACATTACCGTGACAGATTTTGAGGGTCCCGATTTTCCAAAACCAAAATTTTTTTTTTCA